>FMJZ01006655.1_pt1 | contig 20412 bp, 15 predicted proteins | sample 1987881 | NCBI WGS metagenome assembly FMJZ01 (sample SAMEA4378227, study PRJEB15110) | soil metagenome | biome: soil; feature: Field; material: Soil | place: India | collected 2015-03-11 | depth 0 m
CTGCAGACTTGCGATTTTTCAAAACTGATTATCTGCCAGGTTTGTTCCCGACAGCCGTTAAAATTGCCGTTTCACACCAGTGGCGACGCTACAACGATTTTAGTGATTTCAAACTCTCGTCGTTTATAAAATGGCGATGCTACAGCGATTGTTGTCAACGACGCACAAGGGCGAGAACTCTTGCAGGAGCGCCTGAGCCATCTCGGATTTTCAGTGCTCCCACGATGATTGTCGCTCTCCTTGGTGGCAGTTCTCGCAGGTTCGCCAAGTTCTCTATTGCGACTTTGTTTGCTCCCAGCAAAATCTTGTGGGCAATGAAGTCCTTTGAAGGTCCGTGATCAATGCTCAAAGTGTCAATGCCGACACCTGCTACGTTGCGTTCAAGGAGCAACTTTGCTGCATCCGCGCCGAAACCAGGAAAGTGCATGATGCCCTGCTCGTCCATGTTGACATATTGCTTCGGGTCAGTCCACCTTTCTTCCCAGCCTGTTCTCGCAATGACGAAAGCGCCTGAAGGTATTTGACCGTATCGGTTCTCAAAGTCTCGGATGTCTCTTGCACTGACAAGGTAATCTGGGTTACGAGCGACTTTGTCGCGGACATCAATCACACATGCCTCTCCAACCAGTTGAGTTGCGGGAACCTCATGCATTGACCTTCTCCCCTCAACGAAATGTATCGGAGCGTCAACATGTGTTCCAGTGTGTTCGGCGCAGGAGAAGGCGTTAGCGTAGTAACCTTGTGGGTGTCTGGCAAGGTTGCGAAATTCAAAGGGAGGGTTGCCAGGCCAAATTGGAATGTCGGGATGTAGCGTGTGAGTGAGGTCTACAATCCTCCATGCGGGCAGCTGAACTTGAGAGATGCTCCAACTGACAATCAATCCGACGACAAGCCCAAACAGTATACTTAAATTCGCCCAACGCATTGTCGCATCACTCCTTCCCGACCTCAGGTTTGGTGCAAACTTGATAACGCCTTTGCAGAAATTAACGCAAAATTTTCTTCGCTGCAAATGTCGCTGTTGCGGGAGGGTTGAAGCAATTTTTAAACCTTGCTTCACATCAAGGGCAGGCAGTTTTCAAGGTAAAAAGCAGTGCAAAAATTTTGGTGAGAAAAGGGAAAGCGAACCCGAATTCACAACGCTGGGAGTTGGTCACTCGTGAAACTCTTTTTCGCAGGAGGTTTTCAAGGGCAAATTGAACTTGGGCTGAAGCAGTTAGCAGAAAACCGCAGTTTAGCACCAATTCTTGTGCCGATAAGGAATTTTGCTTGGATGGCAGTTGCAGTGCGAAACCGCTTGAAACCACAGAAACCCTATCGTGCACCTATCCCAGTCATAAGCGTAGGGAACATAACTGTTGGTGGGACGGGCAAAACCCCTTTTGTCAAGTGGATCGTTAGGCGTTTGATGGAAACGGGTTGCCGACCTGCTATCCTAACACCATTAAGCGAAAGCGCTGACGAAGTGAAGGAGCTCAGCGCCGAAAACCTGTCGATGTCGGTTTCTTGCCCTATTTTCCCTGGTCGCGACCGTGTAAAGAATGTTAAGCGTGCAATTGAGTGTGGCGCAACGGTCATCGTGCTTGACGACGGCTTTCAGTATCGCAGTTTGCACCGAGATGTTGACATCCTTCTTTGGGATGCAACCTCGTTTTTATCTTCCTGCAACCTGTTCCTGCGAGAGCCATTGACAAGTTTGAGGAGGGCAACTTGCATCGTCGTAAGCAAAGCAGATGCATTGGACGATGAAGGGCAGGAAAAGTTAAAGCAGCAAATTGAAAAGTGGGCAGGGCAAGGAAAGGTGATTGCCGCATTCGGCTACGAACCTGCTGAAGTGAGGTCACTTGAAAGCGGCAAGTTTTCGGAAAGTGACAATTTTCGGCCAAGCAAGGTTATGTTGGTGTCAGGTATTGCAAACCCCCGTTACTTTTTCATGACAGCGCAGCGGGCTGGGTTCAATGTAGTTGCGATGGTTTGTTTTCCCGACCATCACCGCTATAACCTGTCAGACGCAAAATTTATTTCCGAACTCGCCAAAGCCGAAGGCATTAGCGCCGTCTTGACGACGAAAAAAGATGCAATCAAGCTGAAGGGACTGTGGCATGATGAAATCCCGCTATTCGTCCTTGAGGTTAAACTGCGTTGGGTTTGGGGCGAGGAAAGACTCTGGGAGATGGTTGAGAATTTGGCTCATTGCAAAGTTCGATGCCCACCTTTGAGGTGAACCTATGAGGACATGGCGCTTTTTAGCCGAACGAATTTTGGTCAAGTCAATTGTTTGCATCGCTTGTGCTACTGATTGGGATGCCCTGCCTTTTTGGGCTAAACCTTTGTCAAGGTTGCTTTGTTTGGTTCTTCCCAAAAGGCGCGCCATAGCCATTGACAATTTGAGGTGGGCTCTCAAGTGCAGCGAAAGCGAGGCGGAGAAATTGGCTCAAAAGGTTTTTCACCATTTGGCTTTGACGGCGCTTGAGTTTTTGAAGGCAGGTGCTTACCCGCAGGAAGCGGTAAAAAGAGTGAAGTTGAGGGGGTTTGAAAAAGTCAAGGGAGTTTGGGAACAGTTTGGGAAACTCATCTTCGTGACAGGTCACTTGGGAAACTTTGAGTTGCTCGGTGCAAAGGTCGCTCAAGAACTGCCACTATGGGTTGTAGCCCGACCGCAGAGCCCAGCATCTTGGCAAATCATAAAAAGCACTCGAGAGAAACTCGGCATGAAAGTCATTGACAAGTTCGGTTCGGTTAGAGAAGCCCTTAAGGTCTTGCGTCAAGGTGGCGCTTTGGGGTTGCTCGCAGACCAACATGCAGGCGATGGCGCCGGAACAATGATTGTCAAGTTTTTCGGTCGCCCAGCATCGGCGTTCAAAACGCCTGCCCTGCTCGCTGCGAGGACAGGAGCACCCCTTGTTTTTTGTTACGACATCCGTTTGCCCGACGGAACACATATGGCTACATTCTTGGAGCCAAAGCATGTCAACGATGACGAAGTTGAGGACGCTACCCTTTGGTTTTGTGAGGAATTGGAGAAAGCGATTTTGCGAGCACCAGAGCAATGGTGGTGGCTGCACGATAGATGGAAAGTTGCTCGGCGAAAGTAAAATGAGACGAGAGGTGAAAAAGGATGGCAGGAAATTTTAAGGAGAAATTGAACCAAAGCACTCTCGTCCTGCAAGCATGCATAAATTGCGTTGCAGATGTTGAAAGGTTGGGCGATGCTTTGGTTAGTTGCCTTCAAAGTGGTAACAAAGTTGTCATCTTCGGTAACGGAGGAAGTGCAGCGGAAGCAATTCATTTCGCAGCCGAATTGACAGGTCGGTTCAAAAGGGAAAGGAAAGGACTCTCGGCAATTGCTTTGAACGCTGATATGTCGGCAGTGACGGCGATAGGGAATGACTACGGTTTTGAGCGGATTTTTGAAAGGCAAGTGGAAGCGTTGGTCGTGGAAGGTGACATCGCTATCGGTTTGAGCACCAGCGGGAAATCGCCCAATGTCCTGAGAGGGTTAGAGAAAGCAAAAGAAATTGGGGCGGTAACAGCGCTATTGACTGGTGCAGGATGCTCGCAAGTCCCCGATTTTGTGGACATATGTGTCAAGGTTCCTGAGAGCGACACTGCTTTGGTTCAAGAAGCCCATTTGGTCATTTTGCACTGGCTTTGCGAGCGCATAGACACTGAACTTTCGGGGTCTGCTTGAAAATGTTTGCAACACAAGCGTTTCATGGTATTGACACGGGAGGGCATCACGGTTATAATTAAAGAGCGGCTCACAGTACCTTGAAAAGAGAGAACTGTGTGTCGCAGACTGAATAGACGCGGGGTAGAGCAGCCAGGTAGCTCGCCGGGCTCATAACCCGGAGGTCGCGGGTTCGAATCCCGCCCCCGCAACCAGCAATCATTTATCATTCTTGAAAACGACCCTCGGCGGGGAGCCACCCCCTGGGGCTCACCTCCCGACCCACCTGCCCATCTCATAACTCCACTTTTGCTCCCCGCCATATTCCTCCCGTTGGTGGGTTGCCCTGCCCACCCCCGCCCCTGCCAGCCTGCGGACCGTCATCGCTTGCGATAAAATTTGCCCTTGAAGGAGGCGATGACGATGCGTTCAGCGGGCTGGCTTTTCTTTTTAATATGCTGCTTTGCAAGTTTAGTCGCTGCCCAAAAAGGTGATGCAAAGGAACTTTTGGAGGCACTTGCCCAACGCTATGACCAAGCAAAAGGGATAGCGTTGGAGGGAACAATCACCACCTTTACGAAGTCGCCCAGCACGGAAGCAAAAACGACAATGACCTTCGCCTCAGTTTTTCAAAAGCCCAATAAGTTTCGGGTTGTTATGAAAGACTCCAAGGGGCAAACCCAGCAATTGCTTGTCTGTGACGGCAGCACCATGTTCTTTGAGTTCCCCGCTCTAAAACAGGTGTTGAAGAGACCAGCACCTAAGGAGGGAGTCCCAATTTCTGGTGGCATCCTTTTGGCTGGTTCTCTTAAGAAGCAATCGGAGAAAGTGAAAGAAGCCCAAATCGTTGGTGAGGAAAAATTGGGACAACGAAAAGCGAAGGTCATTAAAGTTGTGACTGAAGATGGCACAACTGCTTTGCTTTGGGTTGTAGATAACACTTTGTGGCAAATAAAAGTGACCATAGAGGGCAAGCGTTTCATCGGAAGTGCAGGTTCTAAGGATCAGCCCAATCCCCTTGCAGAGGCAATGAAACAGACGACCATCACACAAACCATTTCATTCACCAAAGTGAACTTCAATCCTCAACTTGCTCAAAACATTTTCGCTTACAAACCGCCAGCAGGTTTCAAGGTCGTAGAGAAGTTAGAAATGCCGACGGCGCAACCCAGTCAGAGGGCTAAGCCAACTCCTTGAATTGGAAAACTTCACTCCATAGTCTCACGGATGAGAGCGCTGATGGAGCGATTCTCGTGAATTGTCAAGATTGCTTTTGCCAGCAAAGGTGCAATTGACAACACTTTCAGTCGGTCAAACTGTTTTTCTGGTGGCAAAGGTATGGTGTCCGTTACGACCAATTCCTTGATGGGCGATTCTTTTAACCGCTCAACTGCTGGTCCGGATAAAACGGGGTGGGTGCAACAAGCATAAACTTCCACTGCACCTTCCTCTATTAATGCGGTGGCTGCTTGGTTGATAGTGCCGGCAGTGTCAACAATGTCGTCCACGAGAATTGCCCTTTTACCCTTGACATCTCCGATGATGGCGACCATTTCGCTCTTGTTAACATCGGGACGATGTTTGGCGAAAATAGCCAATCCGCCTTTAATCATTTTGGAGAAAAGGGTCGCTCTTTCAACACCTCCCACATCTGGTGAAACCACCACGACATTTTCATCACTCAACCTTTTGTCGCGTAGGTAACGAGCCAGCAACGGTCCTGCAGGCAAGTTGTCAACGGGGATGTCAAAGAAACCTTGGATTTGACCTGCGTGAAGGTCAATGGAGAGAATTCGGTCAGCACCAGCAACTGTCAATAGGTTAGATATGAGTTTTGCGGAAATCGGTTCGCGGGGTCGGATCTTTCGGTCCTGACGGGCATAGCCATAGTAAGGGATGACGGCGGTAACCCTTGTCGCTGACGCCCGCTTGAAAGCGTCAATCATGATAAGCAATTCCATCAGGTTTTCATTCACAGGCGGGCATGTCGGCTGAATGATAAAGACATCGGCACCACGAACATTTTCTTGAATTTGAACTCTGACTTCTCCGTCACTGAACCTACTAACGAGGATGTCACCCAAAGGGATGTCAAGTTCGTTAGCAACTGCTTGGGCTAATGCGGGATTGGCGTTACCCGTGAAAACTTTTAAACTTGGCTCAGGCATCCGCCCTTCCGCCTCCTGAGAAAATTTGTGGTTTTCGGAATTGAGTTTATCCACCGCTTACAGAATAGCATCCCTTCGTCTCCCTGTCAAGAAAGCAACCGTTCAGTTTATGCTGAAACTGTAAGTTGGTCGCCCCGTGATAATCCAAATCCAACTCCAAACGCTGCCTGTGATGAACTCGCCAATGATAATTCCCAGCGCAAAGGGCACAAGGGCATGATAAGCGCGCTGACCACCGTATCGGACAATAGCGGTCTTGGTAAGCCCAGCAATCAACATTGGAAACCAACAATAGTCAATGCCGAAGTTCATTGCCAAAGCATAAGCAGCGGGGTGAATTGGCAAGAAGGGGAAGCGATTGTGCAACCAAACAAGGGACAGCGTGAAAAGCGTGCCTCCAACCCCGAAGGCTGCTGCTGTGTAATTGGGCTCTTTCATGTTACGCCACTCCATAATCCAACCTGCATAGCCCCAAGGTTCGCCGCTGCCCCAAATGTAACCTGCTTGCAATCTCGCCCAATACATCGCCATAGTTCCCCAAACGATTGCCAGCAGCATCGCTGTCACAAACCTCATATCCAATGCTTTCGCTTCGTGCACGACTTTAAATCCATCAGCCATTTGAGGCATCGGATGACTTCGCCAAATTCGGTGGGTGAAATAGAGGAAACCCATGATCGTAATGTTTCGTTCACCCAACCGCTCAGCCCCTAACAAGTCAATGAACCAACGATTTGCACCCATGAAAGCAAACTCGTGGATTGGTGGTCCAATTTGAGCACGAATTTTTGAAATTGCGGTGCTGATGGCGATGAAGATAAGCAGGTAAAGCATCAAAAATCCGGTGCTCCCTCTCATGGCTACAACGAAAGCGAACAATGCGACCAAGCCAACGACCAAACCAACAAGCCCCAATCGCAATATCGGACGCCAATTATCGCTTTGCAAGTTTGTCCCCACTCCGCCCAGCAGATAACTTCTCGTGTGCCACATGTAAACGCAGAAGAGCGCTACCATTGCACCAACCGATTGTTCCGTCAAGTAAGGCACTCTCGCAGCGCCTGCCATCCCGCCCCACAAGGGCACAACATCGTACCCCAACGCCGCCGCAATAATCTGCTGGAATTTGCGAAACCAGAAAAAGAAAACCCCAGAAAACGCCATGTCAGCAGGGATGAAGTAACTGAGCGCCATCATGAAGGGCAGTAACGGGATTGGAGTCCAACCGATAACATTCCAGGGTCTGCCGATGATGAGTTGAGAAATGTCTAATCCCTTCCACGCTTGCGATATTTGCCCACGCCACCAAAACACTAAGCCGTAAACGGTGTCGTAAATTACCGCAATGACAAACCCGAACCAAAAGCGCCAATTGGGAAGCAACTTTGATGCCCAACCGTCGTGTGAGAGGTGAATAGGAACGGCTGCAATCGGGTAACTGAGTCTTTCTTGCTCCAACCAACGAGGCGCTAACAACAACAGCAAACAAAGCATCAAAAACACGAGAGTGATGATAAGTCCGCTCCATCCGAGAAACGGAACAAGCCAAGCGAGCCAATGGTCAAGACGATAAAGGTCGTAAGGTTGATTACCGCCAAAGAATGCTCTCAATGCATCCTTGTAGTCGTGAACCATCCACGACGGCACATAAGGTAGAATGAGTTCGCTGTATCGGTTTGAAGGATTGTCAAACCAAGCGAGAAAGCCAGATAAACCAGGCGCTTCTGCCCACTCGCAAGCAATTCCCGTTGCAACCGCCAACATTGCCCACAGCGCTGCCAAATCTGATTGTGTCAATGAGAGGCGTCTAAAGAGGGTGAAATTTCTGCTAAGCCAAACAATGGGGAAATTGAGCACTGCCAACAGAAATACAAAAGCGACAGGTGGAACACCTAATGACATGATGCCATCCTGTCCTCGTCTCGCCATCCAATATGCGCAAACTGGGATCAAAAGGAAACCCAAAAGGAAAGCACGCCAAGAGATTTTCGGTCGCTCCTTAACCAATTCAGCTGTAACAACTTCACCTAAAACCTTTGCCATTCCCATCACCATCTCAATGCTTGATTAACGATTCGCACATAAACTTGCAACCTATCACAACGATGCGGCATCCTTTTCAATAGGTGATGAACGGATGCCGAAAAAATTCAGCCTCACTGTTGAAGGAATGCATTGCGCCGCTTGTGCTGAAGCAGTGTCACGGGCTTTGAAAAGTGTCAAGGGCGTAAAGAGCGCCACCGTTAATTTTGCGACAGAAAGGGCTTTGGTTGAAATTGACGATACCAAAGATTTCCGCGATTTGGTGACCGCTGTTGAAAACGCTGGCTACAAACTTGCCACCCAAACCCTCAAAATCTCCGTTGACAAACCTTTGAGCGATAGGGACGCACAAACTTTGAAGACCATCGCTGGTGTAATCGCCGTTGAGACAATTACCAATGTCCAATTCCCAGCCTCTGTCATTTCCATCCGCTACCTTGATGGCGTTGTCAGCCGGTATCAACTGCTTGAGCATTTGAAGTCACTTGGGTTTCAAACAAAACCGATTGACGAAAAGCCAGAAAAACAGCCTCAGGATGAGGCGAAAGCAGCATGGACGAGAGGATGGATTGGGCTTGGCTTTTCGCTTGTCATTATGCTGCTGACTATGCACCCAACGCTTGTTCACCAAGCATGGGCGAGGTGGTTTTCTTTCGTTTTAGCCACACTTGTAATGGCTTGGGTTGGAACGCCTTTCTTTCGGCGAGCGTTCGCTGCCGCATTGCAACGAACAGCAACGATGGATACGCTTGTCAGCATTGGTGCGTTGTCCGCTTACGGCTACAGTGTTTGGGTGCTTCTGACTTGGAACTTAACAGTCGGACACGAACGTCACCTCTATTTTGACAGCGCCGCTTTCATCCTATCGGCAATCAGTTTGGGCAAAGGTCTGGAAGCAAAAGCGAGGGCAATCGCAACCTCATCGCTGCGAAGGCTAGTCAGTTTGCTGCCATTAAAGGCAACGGTTATCCGAAACGGTCTTGAACAAAATTTGCCTTCGGATGCCATTCAAGTCGGTGACATCGTTTTGGTTCGGACAGGCGAAAGAGTGCCCGTTGACGGAATTGTTATCTCTGGTAAAGGGAGCGTTGACGAAAGTTTGTTGACGGGTGAAAGCGAGCCCGTTGACAAAAGTGAGGGAGATGAGGTCTTGGGCGGAAGTTTGTGCGTTGACGGGTTTTTACAAGTTGAAGCCTTGCGAGTTGGCGAAAGCACTTTCATCGCCCAAATGGCTCGGCTGATGGATGAAGCTCAAGCGACCAAACCGAAAATGCAAAGGCTCGCCGATAAAGTCGCTGGTGTCTTCGTCCCGATCGTATTGCTTCTCGCTGCTGCCACCTTCATCAGTTGGATTGCCCTCACTGGCGACTTGACAAAAGCGTTCGTCACAGCTGTTTCGGTTACTGTCATTGCTTGCCCATGTGCGATGGGACTGGCAACCCCGACCGCTATCGCCGTTGCCCTCGGTAGACTGGCTCAAATGGGGATTTTGGTTCGTAACGCTGAAGCGATGGAGAAAGCGCCAAACATAACCGCTGTTGTCCTTGACAAAACTGGAACGGTGACAAGAGGGCAAATGAAGGTCGTAGCAGTTTGGGTAGAGAATGGAGAACACAAAGTGCAAGAAGAACACAAAGTGCAAGACGAGAACGAGTTGTTGATGTTGGCGGCATCAGCAGAGCAAGGTTCGTTGCACCCCATCGCTCAGGCGATCCTTCAAGCCGCGAAAGAAAGAAACTTGACTTTGCTTCAACCTTCGGAAATTCGCACGGAAGTCGGGATCGGTGTCTTTGCGAAATTTGACGAACAAGGTAATGTGCCTGAAAAATTCGCTGGCACAAAAATCTTCGTCGGTAAAATTGAAGTGAACGAACTGACCAATGACAATTCGCCCTTGCAAGAGTGGGTTGAAAACGGATGGAGTGTTGTCGGTGTTTGGTTCAACGAGAAACTCGTCGGGGGCATCGCTTTGACCGACGAATTGAGGTCAGATGCAGTTAACGCAGTTCACGAGTTAAAGGCAGCAAGTGTCAAGGTCTATTTAGCAACAGGCGACAAACCGCAGGTTGCAATAAGGGTTGGTGAGCAACTTGATAGCGATGGGGTTTTGGCGCTTGCGACACCACAGCGTAAAGCCCAACTGATTCGCGAGTTGCAAAAAGACGGCGAACGGGTTTTGATGGTTGGCGATGGGATCAACGATGCCGTGGCTCTCTCTCAGGCTGACATCGGAGTTGCAATTGCATCGGGTGTGGACTTGACAGCACAAGCAGCAGATGCATTGATGGTGACCGAGCGGTTAACGGTTTTGCCGGAATTTTTGAGTTTGGCAAAGCGGACAAAACAAATCATGGTTCAAAACCTTTTCTGGGCATTTGCCTACAACATGGCAGCGTTGCCACTTGCAGCGGCAGGTAAACTTAACCCAATGGTTGCCGCAATTGCGATGGCATTAAGTTCAGTCACCGTCGTTGGAAACGCCCTGAGGTTGCGATGGGAGTCAAAAAATCGGAGTGCACAAATTTCAGAGCCGCTTCTCAAAACACGCGAATGAATTTAGCCAGCAACACGAAATGGGTGCTCCGTGCATTGGGGTCGCCAAGCAGAAGGTAAATGTCAAATCCCTTTCGCGAGAATTGGCGAAAGCCCAAGTAAAAATTGTCAATAGGCAACAAAGTTTTCAGCTCACCGGGTTTAGGCGTAGATCCTTTGACCCAACGAAACACCAGAGAACGCTCTGACGTTAAATCGTAAACGCTGGAGATGACCAACTGATATGTCCGCTGCTCATGCCATAACTGCTGGTAACTTAAGTTCACTGACCATATTGCGGAAATCGGGGCTAAGAGTCATCTGCCACTGCAAGCCATTTGGTAAGTGTTGTTTGATGTCTATGCCATTGCGCACCCCTTTGTCTTCATCGCCTCCAAAAGCCATTGGTTTCCTTGGAAGCCTGAAAATGCGGAATGGAATTGCTATTTCACCTTGCCAACCTTTTTCTGTGATTTTCGCCGCTGCCCTCCAATCACCTCGCCATTCTATCTTGACAGCCACACCGCCCGGTATCCATTCGTCTTGAGTTCCCAGGGGGTTGACAGTGAAAGTGTAGTTAGTATCTCCGTAGACACGGGGCTGGTTCAAAGAGTCAATGACAACACCAAACGAATCATCATTTTCTAACCCACCACTTCTCTTTCGCTGTTGAGCGCAGATGGGATGCAGTTGTGAATCGTAACAAAGGAAGGCGATATAAATCGCAAAGTCATCGTAGCAAATCATCACTTCCGTTTGTTCTTCAGCCAGTTCATCTTTGTCGGTGCGCCCAAAACCTGTGACTTTCGCTGCCTCTCTCCAAACTTCATCGTCCAAAATCCCATCAATTTTCGGAGGCAAATTGAACTTAACAGCAGGGATATGAGGTCGCTTGGTTGAAGGTCTTTCTTTGCACCACCCCTCAGTTACCGCAAAAATCAAAAACGCGATAACCCAAAACATCCAAAATCGTTCAAGCATCAACACCAAGTGGGAAACGAACTGCTTTTATAATTCTGTCGCAGAGAACAAAAATTTTTCTGCCTCGGGCAACGAGGAAACAGAAGGTGAGGACTTTTGAGGCTTGAGGGAGAGAAAAAATCTGTCATTTTGGCAAATCGGCAAGTCGGCAGATCGGCAGGTCAGCGATTCAGTAAATCGGCAGTTCGGCAAGTTGGCAAATCGGCGTGTTGGCAAGATTTGTATCTTCGTCCCGCGCCCCACAACCTAGTCATACTTTGCTTTGTAGCACCGAGGCTTGTCCCCTGACGGTCTTCAACTACCACTCGGAACTGCCATTCGGAAGGCTGCTCTCCTGAGCAGCCGAGAAAAACTTGGCATGAAAAACAAAGCACCTACCGAACCTCAATGGGGAGGGTGGGGCTCTTGCTGAAACTTATTATGGGCTCGCCAAAAAGGTTCGCCCTTCCAAAGAAAAATCCGATCATGGTCTATCACGCAAGAAGTTTAGAATAGCAGTTGGTCATCCAACTCCGTCTCAAAGCGGAAGGTGAAGTTGACAGGTGGTGAATCTTTAACCTCGGCTGTGCCCGTTATCTCACCCTTTTGCGTCCATTTGGCTTTCTGAGGAACACCCATGTTCACCAAGAAAGTGATTTCGCCTTTGAAGCCAAGTTGCCCTTTTTCAATCGTTATCTTCGGGTCGTCAGGAAGGGGACGGCGCAAAGAAAGAGAAACTTCTCCTTTGTGCTCAGCCTGCGCACTGATTACGGCTTCATCCCATGTGAGTTTAGTCAAGGAGCAATTGAAAGGCAAAGTTAAAGTTCGGTCAGTTTCAAGCATTGTCAAGGGTATCTCAAATTGCCATTGGCTTCCTACCTTGACAGGCTCTGTCGGAAGCATCGGCAGCCACAAAGTTTGCAACAAACCAGAGACAATTTGGTGTGCTGCTCTGGGAACGAGAGGGACTTCAGACCACTTTGGCATGTCCTTCTGGAACTCAGGCATCTTGACAGATTTAATGCGACCTTGAGGGGTGATGACGAGTTCAATAGAAGCAGTAAAGAATTTGCGCCAAGTTGCCCGCTGTTCTTCTGGAAGTTTACTGCTGTCAAACTTAACACCTTGCCACTCGGCAACGACATCACCGCTGGGGGTAATCGTCCACTCCATCGCAGTTTCGCCAATTTTGCCTTTCACTTGTGTTCCTTGTGGCTGAATCTGGATGACAGCATCACCTTCAGCAGTAAGGTTTGCGACGATTATGTAACTGCTGCTGCGAAGTTCCAACTCAACAGGGATTGGATCAGGAGATGCCCATTCGCCCTTTAACTTGCCAGTGATGATTCGAGAGGCTGCTCCTCCCGGCATCAAATTCATGGAGAGTTTCACTTTCTCCTGTGCCGCAATCGTTTGTGCCGCAATCGTTCCAATCCACAAAATTGCAAGTCCCATAATTGTCAACGCTCTCATCCGACTTCACCTCCTAAGCGGTTTTTGTTCCTTTCGCCCAAACGCAATTTTGCCGCAAACTTCGTCTCCTCCGTTCGCTTAGAGCCAAAAATGAGTTCGCTGGTTCAAACCCGTCAGTTAAGTTTCCACAACGGAAATCATTTTGCAGGCTAATGGCGAGATAAGCAGCAAACGGAGGTTGAAAGGAGTTAGACGATGTCAACGAGTGGGAGGGGAAGTTTGCAGTGGCGAAAGTTTTTGGGCTTGGTTATGTTGGAGTTGGGTTTTTAGGTCGTGAAGAGTTCAACGTCAACGCTCAAGCAAAACCTGAATTTGGTGGTCTAAAATTGTGGTGCGGAGGGAGACGAGAATGGACGTGGAACGCCGTTTGGCAGAAATATTTTCGGAACGAAAAAAGCATCGCTTTGAAAATTTGAAAAAGCGGTGGCAAGAGTTGGAGCAATTGATTCGCAGCGCTCAAGGTTTTTCCATTCGTCACCTAAGAGCCGAGGAATTGCTGAGGCTCGGTAAGTTGTATCGGCTTGCAATGGCGGAACTCGCTCGCTCAAATTCACAGATGCCTGATCGTTCCCTCCATCGGCTTGTGGGTTGGGGCTACTCGGTCATCTACGCTCAACCTCCGCTGCAGCGGCTTAAGTTTTGGAACTACCTTGCCCAACTGATTTGGCGCGATTTTCCTGCGGCTGTTGCCGCTCATCTCCCTTTCTTCTTGCTTGCAATGGCAACCCTCTTCGGGAGTGCAATCTTGACAACTTTGATTATCCTTTGGCGTTCAGAAGTTGCAGCATCGTGGCTTGGAAAGGAAAAGATGCTTGCCTTACAAGAGATAGCACAAAGACACAAACCAGGCCACGATTGGTTCCCCTTAATGGAACGCCCCTTCGCTTTCTGGATTATCCTTCTGAATAACTGGCGTGTGGCGTTGACAGGTTTCGGTGGCGGAGTTATTGCCATGGTCCCTTCGTTCTATGTGCTTTTTGTCAATGGGAAACTCGTCGGTGGTATAGTTGCTGTCAGCCATCAATTCGGAACTTTGGGAGAACTTTTGGGTTTCGTTCTCCCGCACGGTGTCGTTGAGTTACCTGCGCTTTGCATTGCTGCTGCGGCAGGTTTGTCAATGGGCTATAGCTGGCTCCGCCCTGGAGATTTGGCGAGATGGACAGCGATGGTGGAAGCAGGTCGCAAGTCAATACCGTTGCTCCTTGGGGCGTTGCTTATGCTCCTTTATGCTGCACTTATTGAAGCCTTTTTCTCTCCAAACGAAAAAGTCCCCACCCAAGCAAAGTGGCTTTTCGCTGGATTTGAAATTCTGGTATTGACACTCTATTTTGCTGGACGAGCTGCTTTTACGAAACGCAGAAGTCCCTGATGACAAATTCGCACGCAGGTGGCATTCTTTGGCTCAGGTAGAAAGGAAGGCAAGGAGGGATGTGTTGTGGCAGAAGGAAAAGTGAGGGTCGGATTAATTGGTGCAGGCTTTGCTGCTCGCTTCCATTACAACTCCTACAAAATGCTACCGTTCGTCGAAGTTGTGGCGGTTGCCGATATTGTGAAGGAATATGCGGAAGCATTTGCTCGCGAACGGGGCATCCCCGATGCCTATGACGACTACCGTTGCATCCTTGACAGAAAAGACATTGACTTGGTTGATGTCGTCACTCCCAACCATGCCCACAAACAACCTGTCATTGATGCAGCCAAAGCAGGCAAACCGGTTGTCGTGGTTGAGAAACCCCTTACCGGTTACTTTGGCGAAGATATTCCGGACGAGAACATTCTCGTTGGTGAAGCCGTGAGCAAGAAGGAAATGTATGCCAAGGCAGTGAAGAACGCACAAGAGATGGTGGAGGCGTGTGAGCGAACCGGAACAAAACTTGGTTACGCTGAAAACTTCTGCTATGCCCCAGCAATTCAGAAGGCAACCCGCTTGCTTGACGCTGCTAACGCCATTGTTCTTTACATGCGCGGAGAAGAAGCCCACAGCGGTTCCCATTCGCCTTTCGCTATGGTTTGGCGGACATCGGGTGGTGGGGCGTTGTTGAGGCTTGGAGCTCACCCTCTCGGTGCGATGTTGTTTGTCAAGAGGAGAGAAGGAATTAGGCGCTTCGGTAAACCCATCCGACCAGTAGCCGTCACGGCTCAAATGGCGAACTTGACAAAAGTTCAAGGTTTCTCTGACAAACCCAAGCATTACCTCGTGACTGCGTGGAAGGATGTAGAAAACTGGGGAGCGATAATCGTTGAGTTTGAAGACGGTTCTGTTGGCGTTCTAACTGCTCACGACACTTGCTTGGGTGGCATTTACAATGTCATGGAGTTCTTCGCTGACAACTGCCGCGTCATCTGTAACATCAACCCGAACAACCCATGCCTTGCTTACGCTCCAGAGGCGCACATTTTTGAAAGCGAATACATTGCCGAGAAGTTAGAGACTAAGGCAGGATGGAGTTTCCCGTCCATTAACGAAGACTTCATCAACGGCTATCCGCAAGAACTTGAAGATTTCGCAAAATGTGTCCTTGAACCTGAACGGCAACCGCTTTCAGATGGGGAACTTGGGCTTGATGTCGTGAGAGTAACTTACGCCGCTTATTGGTCTGCGGAAGAGGGACGACGAATTGTTCTGGCTGAAGCGGATGCTCAGGCTAGGTTGTAGTGAATTTAAGGATTTCCCCTGCATATCCTCACTTAACTTGCTGCTTTTGTTTGGACGAAGAAACGGAAGGGGGAAAGGTGATGCCGTTCTTCCGATGGCGAAACCTTGACGAACTTAAGGCTGAAGTTGAGCGGTTGGGGTTGAGCGAACAAATTAGGTTCGCCGATGAAGTCAAAGATTTGCTCAAACCCGTAAAGGTGGGTGACCGAGAACTTTGGAACTCGTTGGGATACCATCCAATGGAGGGGTGTGATGGCACACCTGATGGGCGACCGAGTGCCCTCACTTGGAGGCGGTATGAGCGATTTGCGTCAGGTGGTGGAGCGCTCATTTGGTTTGAAGCAACTGCTGTCTTGCCTGAAGGAAGGGCAAACCCACGCCAACTATGCTTGACAGAAGAAAATGCAAGGGATTTTGAAGCGCTGTTAAAGATGGTGAGGAAAATCCACAAGGAGACCTTTGGTGAGGAGCGAATTCTGTGTGGCGTTCAATTGACCCACTCAGGACGATACTGTTTTGCAAAACCTGTTATCGCTTACCACGACCCAGCTCTTGACAAAAAGCGAGGCATCCCGCCTGACTACCCCCTTATCAGCGACTCGGAACTTGATGTGCTGCAGGATGCCTTTGTCAACGCCGCCAAGTTAGCTTGGAAAAGCGGTTTTGATTTCGTCGATATCAAGCAATGCCACCGTTACCTGCTCAATGAACTTCTGGCAGCAAAGACCCGCAAAGGCAAATATGGCGGAAGTTTTGAAAACCGAACGAGGTTCGCCAGGGAAGTCGTCCAACGGATACAGCAAGAGACTGACGGCAAATTGCTCATTGCCACTCGCATGAACGCTTACGACGGTCCTGCTTTTGATGCCGATGGTAAACCAATGGAATATCCTCGTCCCTTCCTCTACGGGTTTGGTTGCGATGAGAGTAACCCTCTCACGATGGACTTGACAGAACCTATTGCTTGGGCAAAAGAGTTGGTTCAACTTGGTGTGAAGATCATCAATGTCACGATGGGCAACCCGTATGCAAGTCCCCATATCGGTCGTCCCTTTGATAAACCACCCGTTGACGGTTACGAAGCACCTGAACATCCGTTGGTAGGAGTAGCGAGGCATTTCACTGCAACCGCTGCAATCAGGCGTTCTGTGAGCGATAGGGCAGTTGTCGTGGGAACAGGCTACAGTTTCTTGAGACAATTCTTAGCGATGGTAGGTGAAGCGAACAAACGAGATGGTCTGGTTGACATAGTTGCCGTTGGGAGAGGTGCAATCGCTTATCCAGATTATGTTCGAGATTTGGTTGAACGGGGTCAAATGCTTGTCAACAAAGTTTGCCTTGCAGTCAGTTTCTGCACGACTTTAATGCGCACTAAAGAACATCCGCTCGGACAAGCACCCACCGGTTGCGTCCCCCGTGACCCGCTGTATGCCGATTTGTATCGGAAGTTGAACCTTTCAAGGCGCCATTGAAGCGGATCAAATTTGTTAAGTTATTTCTTTACAAAAAGCAAGGTGGGTGCTATAATGCCAGCAGCGATTATGGCTTTGCGTAAACCCTTTCAGGAGGGACAGAGAGATGGTAAATGCGACGACAATTAAGCAAGGTTTTGCTCGTTCTAAGTCTTCACACCCTTTGCTCCGTTCAATTAGCGGAACCCCCAAAACGTATCGCAAGGGCGAAATTTTGTTCATTGAAGGTGATCCCCCTCAGTGGCTCTTCCTGATCCAACAAGGCAAAGTCGTTTTGTCCAAGAACCTCCCCAACGGCAACAAGACGATTGTTTCCGTCAGGGTTTCTGGTGAACTGGTCGGGGAAGTGGCTGTGTTTGACGGTAGACCTTACGACACAGATGCCATTGCCTTGACAGATGTCCATGTAATTCGTTTCCCTCGTTCTGCATTCCTTTACGCCTTACGAACAGACCCTGCCTTAGCGGAACAGATAATCGCCGATTTGGCTTTAAGGTTGAGGCAAGCTCAAGAGACGATTTGCCTGCTTTCAACCCAACGGGTAGAAAAGAGACTAGCAGCGTTGCTTTTGATGCTTATCCCTCGTTTTGGAATTCGCACTGAGGAGGGCATCATTCTTGACAGCAGTTTCAGTCGCTACGATTTGGCGGCAATGGCAGGGACGACCGTTGAAACAACCGTCCGTACCCTAAGCGCTTGGGCGCAAGATGGCATCATCAAAAAGTATCGCCGCCAAATTGTCATCGTTGATGCAAAGAAACTCGCGCAAATTGCGAAAGAGTCGTAGCGAATTTGGTGTAATCTCAGCAGTTGAGGAATTTGGGGAAAGGAGCGGGCTGCTGTCTAACTGTAGCTTTATCCCACCAATGTTTCATACTTGATTGCGCGAGTTTCGCTGATTTGATACACACTTTGGGGAGGCGATGAGAAATGAAGCGGCGGGAATTTTTGCAAAGTTCGTTGTCTCTCGGCGCTGGCTTATTTTTCACTCACTCCTACTCTTAAGAAAGCAAATCTTCTCCTAACGAACGCATCGGCTTGGGCTTCATCGGTGTCGGTACGCGAGGCATGGCATTGTTGCGAGAATTCCAACAATTTCCCGATGTTGACATCGTCGCAGTTTGCGATGTCCATCAAGAAAGGGTTGACAAGGCTATTGCCACAACAGGCGGGAAAGTAGCTGGAGAAAAAGATTTTCGCCGAGTTTTGGACCGAAAGGATGTTGATGCTGTAGTTATTGCTACACCACCTCATTGGCACGCTCTCATCAGCATCATGGCTTGTCAAGCAGGCAAAGATGTTTATTGCGAGAAACCAATGTGCTTGACAGTTGCTGAGGCAAAGGCAATGGTTCAGGCAGCAGAACATTACGGTCGCATCACTCAAATTGGGACACAAATTCATGCTGGTCAAAATTTCAGGCGTGTCGTTGAAATCATTAGATCGGGAATGCTCGGCAAAATCACCCGAATTCGCGTTTTCGTCGTCCAAAACATTGCCCCCAATGGTTTAGGCAACCCGCCTGACAGTGAACCGCCTGCAGGCTTAGATTGGGATATGTGGTGCGGACCGGCGAAATTGCGCCCCTTCAACCCAGCAATTTTCGGCGTTCATTATTACTTCCGTGATTACGCTGGCTGCGGTTTGCTGCACAACATGGGACCTCATGTTCTGGATTTGGCATTTTGGGCTCTGGGGTTGAAAGCGCCAAAATCGGTCGCTGCAATTGGAGGTAAGTTCGCTTTGCAAGACATCTCTGATGTCCCCGATACCTTGGAAGCCGTTTACGATTTCGGCGATTTGACTTTAACTTGGACCCATTCAGAGGCATGCCGTTTCGGGTTTGAGTTACACGAAGGAACTGGCATTGGGCGAAGGTTGGGCATCGTTTTTCACGGAACGAACGGGACACTCGCAGCCAACTACAGCACTTTCAAACTCTTCCCTGAAGGAGACCGTCTTGATCCCAACAAACTACCTGAACCTTCAATCCCGCCGTCACCGGGACACACTCGCGAGTGGCTTGACGGAATTAAAACTCGCCAGCAACCCCTTTGTCATTTCGGATACCACTACTGGATTCAACTCGCCATCAGTTTGGGTGACATCGCATTTCAAGTTGGACGGAAAATCTTTTGGGATGACAGATTAGGTCGAATAATTGATGAAGAAGCCAACCGACTGTTGACACCAACTTACCGCAAACCTTGGTCGTTGCCGAAAGGGGTAGCAATAAGAGGGTAGGGACATCATAGGGCTTGAGGGCGAAAGAAAAGTTAGCCACAATCAGGGGTGGCTTTCTTGAGCCGCCGAAAAAGGGAGAGTGAGGCTTCTGCCGAACCTTTGGATTGTAGGAGTGACTTTAGTCGCGGCGAATATGCGACGAATAACAGAGACATAAGTTCGGGCCTAAAGCCCCTCCTATAGTTGATGTTGACATTGGCGCTTCAGAGAAGCACCCTCCGAGAACCGCCGAAAAATCAGCACTTTAGCAGATGTGCCATTAGGGTTGATCATTGGTTTCAACTTGCCATCAGTTTTCAGGGACACCGAATTTTCAAATTGGGCGAAAGATTTTTTGGGAGTGAAAGATGTGTAAAGTTTGCGGCGACAGTCTTAGACCAATCCAACCGAATTTGAAAGGTCAGGTGGGGCAGGCAGGGAAAATTGCCTGCCCCAGAAATGAGAGCGGGTTAGGATTACCTGCGGCGAGTGTATCTACGGGAGATGGAAGTCCAGTTGACCTGGTTTCGGCGTCGCCAACAGCCTTTTTGCCGTCTCTGGAAGTCCCACTTGACCGTCCTTATCACCCCATCCCTTCTCACGATAACTGTCAAGCCTCTCAACCGCCCAACTAATCTGACAAGGTTTTGCTTTAGTAGGAAACGGTCAGTGAGGCAATAGACAAGGTCACCGTGATCAAAGGTATGGTCAGTTTCTAAAGCCAATAGGACAGCCCAGAGAGGCACGGCCCTTTGACAACACCGTTGCCAGGCATGCTCGGTGAACCGCAGGGTGATTCCATCAACGGAAGCCTCCAAGAGGAGTTTTCGGTGATCATCCTCCACGAACGCATTAAGTCGGTTGACGCCTTCAAAAGGATTTTCTCTTATGGCGATCAACCTCCTTTTACGCTGTGGAGGCGGTTTGGCTTCCGCCGCCCCGCTCTCCTCTTTTCCTTGTGGTGCGATTGCGACTACCACTATTGCATGACAATCGTGCCCGACCTCGATGCTTTCAATCCCACTGCGGTGCGATTGCGACTGTCCGTTTCGTCGCCGCCAATCACCCAAAGGCGTTTCAATCCCACTGTGGTGCGATTGCGACACAGGTGCAATCATTTGGCACAAAAGCAATGTTAGTCTTTCAATCCCACTTGTCAAGGTTCGAGGTAATAATAGTATAGTGCAGTTGACAGTGTCGGTAAAAGATTTACTG
>FMJZ01010146.1_pt1 | contig 20386 bp, 18 predicted proteins | sample 1987881 | NCBI WGS metagenome assembly FMJZ01 (sample SAMEA4378227, study PRJEB15110) | soil metagenome | biome: soil; feature: Field; material: Soil | place: India | collected 2015-03-11 | depth 0 m
GTATTTCAGAATATATATCTACAGGAAACAACTCAAGCTCTTCCTGAGAATATGGCTTGAATTTCATAGATTCTCTCCATCCTTTATTTATGAATATTATATCATTCTTCCCCTTTTTAGCCAAGTTATTGGACAGCCTCCCAAACAAAAGAAAGGTAACATAAGCTCTTATTCCTTCCTCATCATTGAGAAATAAAGTATGAGGAGTATTTTGCCATACTTTTGGTCACAAAAGAAAGGTAAGAATATATTTTACAACGCTTTTTGCCAAAAAGAAAGGTGGTAAAAAAGGGTTTTACGACACTTTTTTTGATAAAACTTCAAATTTTCTTGTAAAAATTTACTCATTATATTATAATAAAATGTATTGTTTTAAGGTTCGGGTTGTTATAGGGATATTAATTTTAAATAGGAGGAAATAGATGGCTGTTAAGATTGCTATTAACGGTTTTGGAAGAATTGGAAGACTTGTTTTTCAGGCTCTTTGCGATCAGGGGCTTCTTGGTTCAAAATTAGATGTTGTTGCAGTTGTTGATGTATCAACAGATGCAGACTATTTTGCATATCAGTTAAAGTATGATTCTGTTCATGGTAAGTTCAAACATAATGTTTCTACAGAAAAAAGTGATCCTTCAAAAGAAGAAGCAGATATTCTTGTAGTAAATGGTCATAAAGTTAAATGCTTACAGGCTCCAAAGAATTTAAACGAACTTCCATGGAAAGCATTGGGTGTAGAATATGTTGTTGAATCAACAGGGCTTTTCACAGATTCTGAAAAAGCAAAAGGCCACATCGAAGCTGGTGCGAAAAAGGTTATAATAAGTGCTCCTGCTAAAGGTGATGTTAAAACTTTAGTTGTTGGTGTAAACCATGAAGAATATGATCCAAAACAGCACAATATCGTTTCAAATGCAAGCTGTACAACAAACTGTCTTGCTCCTTTAGTACATGTTCTTCTTAAAGAAGGTATTGGAATAGACAAGGGTCTTATGACAACAATTCATGCTTACACTGCAACACAAAAAACAGTTGATGGTCCATCAAAAAAGGACTGGAGAGGTGGTAGAGCTGCTGCTATAAACATTATTCCTTCTACAACTGGAGCTGCAAAAGCTGTTGGTGAAGTTTTACCTGCTGTTAAAGGAAAACTTACTGGGATGGCTTTCAGAGTTCCAGTAGCCGATGTTTCAGTAGTTGACTTAACTTTCACAGCTACAAGAGATACCTCTATTGAAGAAATTGATAGTCTTATGAAGAAGGCTTCCGAAACATATCTCAAGGGAATTTTAGGATATTGCAATGAAGAAGCTGTTTCTACAGACTTCATCCACGACAATAGATCTTCAATATATGACTCACTTGCAACCCTTCAGAACAATCTCAAGGGAGAAAAGAGATTCTTCAAGATTGTTTCTTGGTATGACAATGAATGGGGTTATTCTAACAGAGTAGTTGACCTTCTCAACTATATGATCAGTAAAGATAAGTAAAATAGATGGGGCTGTTAATTCAGCCCCTTCATTATTAAAACTATGAAGTTTCCAGAACACATCAAAACAATAGAAGATAGAACAAAATACTTATTAGATTTTGTAGAAAACAAAAGATTAAAACTTGGCATTCCTTATTCAATCGAAATAGTAGCTGTATCCAAAACTTTTCCACCTGATGCGATAAAAAAGGTTATTAATTCTGGCATTACAAGCATTGGAGAAAGTAGAATACAGGAAGCAGAAAAAAAGTTTCTTGAATTAAAGGGTTTTAATTTTAAAAAGCATCTCATTGGGCATCTTCAAAGCAATAAAATTAATAAAGCAATAGAGCTTTTTGATGTCATACAATCAATTGATTCCTTAGAGATAGCAGAAAAAATCAACGAAAGGCTCATAAAACGAGAGTGTATTTTACCTGTGTTTATAGAAGTAAATACGTCAGGTGAAGACTCAAAATTTGGCATATCTCCAGAAAAGTCTCTGGAATTTGTTTCAGAAATTATTAAATTTAAAAACGTTAAGGTTGAAGGTTTTATGACTATAGGACCCAATACTCAGGATGAAAATAAAATTCGCAAGTCATTTGAGCTTTTATACAATATAAGAGAAAAAGTAAATCAAGAACTGAAAATAGCACTTAAGCATCTCTCTATGGGAATGAGTGATGATTTTGAAATTGCAATAGAAGAAGGTGCGACTATTATAAGACCGGGAAGGATAATATTTGGAGAAAGAAATTAGTCTTCCTTTCTTAAAATTGTATATTCTTTAAGACGATTATCACAACAAAGGACAAAATCTTCGTCAGGCTGAACCACCTCTTTTTGCAAGAGAGTTTCTTTATCATAAAAAGAAAAGTTTTTTAATAATTCATTTCCATCCGGTGAAATGATTTCTATCCTATCTGATTTTTTTATCTGATTTGCAGCTTTAACTAAATATTTTCCATCTTCAATCTGATTAATCACATAACCAAGAAAAGTTGCACTTTTAAGGTAGCTTTTCAAAGTGGTATTTGCAAGCCTATTTTTCTCAAAGTAAAAACCAGTAAAATACTCTCTATGACTGACTTTATAAAGTTCTTCAAAAATCTCTTCTGGAGTCGTTTTACCCTGAAGAACATTATCTATAACTTTTCTATACACCCTTGCGGTATTTGCAACATAGTAAATGCTTTTCATTCTTCCTTCAATTTTAAAAGAATTTATACCCGCTTCTATAAGCTCTTTCATAAAAGGTGCAAGATTGAGATCTTTTGAACTTAAAATTGTTGTAGCATTGTTCTCTTCGATTTCTACTGGCAAGTAATCATTCAATCTATTTGTTTCTACAAGATAAAAGCTCCATCTACAAACCTGAGCACAATCACCTTTGTTCGCATCTCTTGTTTTTTCTACCTTCATGCTCTTTGGTTTCTCATTTGGTTTATAAATTGAAGGATTTGTAAAATAATTTGACAGCAAGCATCTGCCAGAATATGCAACACAAAAAGCCCCATGAACAAAAGTCTCAAGCTCAAGTGAGGTTTTATCTCTTATAGATTTTATCTCATCTAAGGTTAACTCCCTTGCAAGAACAACTCTTTTAACTCCGAGTTTCTCATAAAATTTAACTGCCTCACTGTTTAACGTGTTTGCCTGTGTGCTGATATGTAAGGGGATTGCTGGATATTTTTCCCTCAAAAGGCTCACAATACCAATATCAGAAACAATAAGTCCATCAAGCCCAATATCCGCAATTTCTGGAATAAATTCTTTAAACTTTTTAATATCATCTTCATGAAAATAGATATTTGAAGTTAAAAATATCTTCCTATTAATCTTATGGGTATACTTTACAGCTTCTATAAGTTCTTCAATGGAAAAGTTGTCAGCACCTTCCCTCAACGAAAAATTTTTTACTCCAACATAGACAGCATCAGCTCCATAAGCAAAAGCAAATTTAAGTTTATCAAAATTTCCAGCGGGTGATAAGAGTTCTACTTTATGCATAGAAATATTATATAACAATAGAGAATTTTTAACAAAAAGTTTGAAAGAAATATTTACAACTAATTAAATTTGACAAAAAAAAAGTATAAAATTAAAATAAGATTATTAAGGAGGAAATTATGAAGAAATCTATTTTTATTTTTCTATTTGTTCTAGTATTTTTCTTTGGTTGTGGGATACAGAGTAAAAAGGAAGCAGTATATCCAAAATATCATTATGTTTCTATCTACAAAACCTCAAACTTAAAAAATGAGGAAAGAATCGAATATCTTGTGTGGGGAACAAAACTTGAGGTTGAAGAAGTTGTTTCTATAACTAATATTTTGGAAGAAGGAAAGAAAACAAACATTGTCAACTCTTTTAAAGTCTTTAATACCGTTTCAAAGACAAGAGGTTATGTTCCTGAAGCTGATGTTATAAGAAATCCGTTAATGAAAGGTGTTATCATAGAAAATACAACAGCATCAGAAACCCCAAATATGGGTTCATTTTCAAAGAAAAGTCTCAAACCTTTTATTCCTGTTTATGTTCTTGCTATAAGTGATGATAAAGAATTGTATAACATTATAGGATACATAAATAAAAATTTTGTTCTTCCAGAAGAAGAAGAAACAATAACACCTATCTGGAAGCCATTATGGGTTTACAAAAAAGATATTTCTACAAACAAAAATGATGTTGAGTTAATTGTTATCCAGCAATTATCTGTAAAAAGATATAAAGAGGCTTTAGCTGCCTACCAAAAAGAGCCAGATAAGAAAGCAAAAGAACTTACAAATGTTGTTCAAAGAGAAAGTGACGAAATGAGAATAGCTCTCGATAAATTTAAAGAAGCAAGCCCAACAGTTGCATCTTATATAATGGATTACAAAAATAAACTTGATAGTTTTTTAAGTGGTAATACTTCAGAAAGTGAAACACCTGAAGAAGAATATACTGAAGAAGGTGAGGTAGAATAAAAAGTTATGAATGATATAAGAAACCCTGCTGTTGCAGGTATATTTTATCCGGAAGATTCAATTAATCTTAAAAGAATGATCAATGGTTTTATTTCTGAGGTGCCGGATTATATACCTGATTATTTTAAAAAAAATGGAATACACAACTTTTTCTCCATAATTATGCCTCATGCAGGGTATATATATTCAGGTGGTGTTGCTGCTTACGGTTATTCTTTACTCAAAGGCAAAAAATTTGATACTGTTATTTTAATTGGACCGAGCCACTATAGTTATTTTGAAGGATTTGCTCTTGCGTATTTTAAGAGTTTTTTAACTCCACTTGGTGAAATTCCTATAGACATAGAATTTTCAGATTTACTTGCCAATGAAGGAAAGGGAATTTTTGAATATCTCAAAAATGCTCATTTAAGAGAACATAGTTTGGAAGTTCAACTCCCTTTCCTTCAAGAAGTTCTTGACGAAGAATTTAAAATTGTTCCTATTCTTATGGGGGAACAAAATATAAGATATTCAGAGGAAGGGGCTGAAATTTTACATAAAGTTCTTGCTAACTATGATAAAAGCTATATAATAATTGTCTCAACAGATTTGTCTCACTATCATAATTCAATGCTTGCTGAGAAAATGGACACAAAATTTATAAACACAATAAAAGAACTTAATCCTAGAAAGTTAATAAGCCTTATGGAGTCAAATGAAATTGAAGCCTGTGGTATAGGACCTGTTGCAACAATGCTCACAACAGCTATTAAAATGAATAGAAGAAATATTAAAGATTTGATATACAGACATTCTGGAGAAGTTTCACAGGATTATGATAGGGTAGTAGGTTATACATCTATAGCAGTGTGGTAAAGAAATGACAAATTTTTTTAGTTTAGAAATATGGCAAATAATTAAAAATATTGTTGATATTTGTGCTGTAGCCTATGTTTTTTATTTCCTGTATAGCCTTTTTGAGAATACTAACACAATGAGTATTCTCAAAGGCTTTATTGCTATAATTATAATAAACGCTATAGCAAGATTTGCAGGCTTAAGAACACTCGAATGGATATTCCAATATGTAATGAATAATTTTGTTCTCCTCATTGTAGTTCTCTTTCAACCAGAAATAAGAAAGATTCTCAATAGAATTGGTGAAAAGGGAATAGCAGGAATAAGGTCAAATTTTTCAAAAAGTGTTCTTCGTGAAATTACCGATGCTGTTTTTGCAATGTCAGAGACAAAAACAGGTGCATTAATAATAATTGAACAAAATGTGGGTTTAAAACACTTTCTTGATAATTCAGTTGTGCTTAATTCTGATGTTACAAAAGAAGGTTTACTTTCTATTTTTTATAAAGGCAACCCACTTCATGATGGTGCTGTAATTATTTCTGATGAAAAGATTCTTGCAGCAAGAGTCATCATTCCATCTATAACAACAAATGATATAAACAACAAATATGGGACAAGGCATAGAGCTGGACTTTTTGTTTCTGAAGATAGTGATGCTATTTCAATAATTGTTTCAGAAGAAAGAGGAACAATTTCTCTTGCATATAAAGGACACTTTGAAGCCGATTTAAAAAAAGAAGAATTTTTAAGGAGAATAAATGAACTTCTCGGTATTCAAAAAAATTCCCGTTAATTTTAAAAACGAGTGGAAAAAGATTTTTGCCTCTTTCATTATTGCTTTAATATTCTGGTATTCTATTTCAAAATTTGAGTATATTGAAAAAAAGGTTTATTTGCCTCTTTCATATAAAAACCTTCCTACCAATCTTATTATTGTAGATGGTATGGAAACAAATATCGCCGTAATAATAAAAGCAAAAGAAGATTTCTTCAACAATCAAAATTATACAAATCTCATAAAGCCAATAGTATATCTTGAAAATGCAAAAGTTGGACTTAATTCATACCCAGTAGATATTATTCTCAACACTCCGATTCAGGATATTTCTGTCAAACTTCAGAAAGATGAGATTAAACTATCTATAGATGAATTAATAAGTAAAGATTTTGAGATAAAACCAAATATCAGAGGAATACCTTTAAGGGGATTTTTCGTTGATGAATTGATAATTGAAACACAGAGAATCAGGTTAACAGGGCCTAAAAAAACCATCAATTCTATAGATTTTATACAAACTGAACAAGTTTCAGTTGAAGGATTAAACTTAAGTTTTTTAACAAATATAAATCTTTTAATTCCACAATACTGCTATACTCTAGATAAAACAAATCTTATACTTGAAATTAAGATTTTGCCTGTCTCTGGACCTGAAAAAATCTTTACAAATTAATTAAATATAAATTTTATTTCCCTATACAGAATTTTGAAAAGATCTTATCAAGAATTTCTTCATCCTTTGTAATCCCAATTATTTCTTCAATAGAACCCTTTGCCTTTCTTAAATCACTTGCTATGAATTCTTCTGACATATTGTTTAATAAGGCTTTTATTGCATTGTCAACAAAATTTAAAGTACTTGCAAGTAGATTTTCCTGTCTCATATTTGTTATTAAAACATCATTTTCTGGAGAATATCCCAACGAAAAATAAAATTTTTCTATTTCATCTTCTATTTTTGATAAATCATTTACATTTAATGCCGAAATTTGTATTGGTGTTCTCTCGAAGTGTTTTTCAACTTCTTTTAAATCTATCTTTAACGACAAATCTGCTTTATTCAAAATTATTATGTATTCTTTATTTTTCAATAGATTAAAAATATCAAAATCTGCCTTTGTCAGATCCCTGCTACCATCAATGACAAAAAATATTAAATCTGCCTTTTCAATTACTTGTCTTGTTCTTTCCATTCCCTTTTTTTCAATTACATCACCAGAGTCTCTTAATCCAGCCGTGTCAAATAGCTTAACACTTATTCCTCTCACAGAAAGCTCATCAGAGATAACATCACGGGTTGTTCCTGCTATTTCTGATACTATAACCCTATCTTCTTTTAATAAAGCATTCATAAGGCTTGATTTTCCAACATTTGGAGCACCTACAATAGCAACCTTAAGTCCTTCCACACTTATTTTACCGGCTTTTGAAGTCAAAAGGAGATTTTGAATACTTAATTTCAGCTTTTCAAGCATTTCCAAAATTCTATCTGGAGAAATAAAAGTTTCCTCTATATCGCTGTGATCAATACTTGCCTCAATCAAAGCAAGAATCTCAATTATGTTATCTAATAATTCTGAGAGTCTTGACTTTAATTTGCCAGTTAATTGAGAGATTCCAGCTAAATGGGAATATTTTGTATGTGCACGAATCACATCATTTATTGCCTCGGCTTTTAGTAGGTCCATCTTTCCGTTTAAAAATGCCCTTTCTGTAAATTCACCAGCTCTTGCAATTCTTGCACCATTTTTAACAATCAATTCAAGGATAGTTTTAAGAATAAATGGACTGCCATGACAGGAAATTTCAGCAAGGTCTTCTCCTGTGTAAGATTTTGGAGACTTGAATAGTGTAAGTAAAACCTCATCTATTATTTGCTCACCATCAAAAATCTTGCCATATAAAACCTGTGGGAAATGTGAAGTCCACTCTTTACCAGAAAAAATTTTTTTTACTATATTGAAGCAATCTCTTCCACTTATTCTTATTACACCTATTGCACTCTCACCTATTGGTGTGGCAATAGCCGCAATTGTATCGTTCATAGTTGTACTTGCTTGTCCATATTGATTATTTCCTGCTCAACTATAGAAAATAAGTTTTGCACAGTCCAGTATAAAACAAGCCCGCTTGGCATACTCCAGAAGATAAAAAGGAAGAAAATTGGAAGTAAATAATTGTTAATAAACTGTTGTTCTTTTGCCACACCGGGATTACGTAAACTCTGAATTCTCATCTGGAAAATCTGAACAACTGTCATAATAATTGGCAACAAATTGAAATTAAAGGCAAAAAATGGCAAACTCACCTTAAACAGTGTATCTGGCATAGTAAGGTCTTTTATCCACAAAAAGGAAGCCCCTTTCAACTCCACGGAAGTAGACAAAACTCTATAAAGAACGAAAAACACAGGAAATTGAAGTAAAAGTGGAAGACACCCTCCAAGTGGATTAACCTTTTCCTGTCTGTATAGCTCTGCAACCTTCTGGTTTAAAGTGTTAGGGTCGTCTTTATACTTCTCCTGAAGCCTTTTAAGTTTAGGCTGCAAAAGATTTGACTTTTTAATTGAAATTGCTGCCTGAATGGAGAGAGGAGAGAGAATAAGTTTTATAACAAGAGCAAGAATTATTATAGTTATACCCCAATTTTTTACCAGTGAAGCTATTAAATGAGCGAGTTTATATAGACCAAACTCCATTGGTTTCATAAACCAGTTAAAGGCAGTAGGCCAGCTAAAAAGTTTTTTGTATGTTTTATCCATTTTACCAAGTATATACTGATCCTTTGGCCCTACATAAAGCTCTACTTTATAGCTTTTTTCTTCAGAAGGAGAAAGTTTTAACACGGGCAATTCAATACCACTTGCAATTTCTGAATAAAACTTTTCTTCTTTAAGTAATAAAAATTTTGTTCCATAATCACTGAATTCTGGCTTTGTCAAAGCAATAAAATAACTGTTATGAACTGAGAACCATTTTGGAGAATTTATATAAGACATATGTTCTCTTTTTTTAAATAATCCGCCTTTTAAAACCTGCTTTGGCTTTTTGTCAATGTAATAATCTGCCATCAACATAGCCTGTGCATTTTTCTCTTCAATTTTTGCAAAGCCAAAAGAAATAGGAATTGAAATTGATTTTCCATCGAAATCAAGCATTAAATCTTCTTTTGAACTATTCTTAATCTTAACTTCATAAGAAATTTTATAGTTATCTAGAAGTTTAAATTGTTTATTGACTATAAACTTTTTCCCTTTATACTTAAATTCTGTTTCAAGAGAAATAGAGTTAATATCAGAATTGACAATCTTATAGACAGGTCTATCTTTTATTTTTTCAAGATTTTCAAGCTGACCAAAGAATAGATCCCCTGTAAAATAATCATTACTCTGCCAGTATAACTTAATAGGAGATTTTGATTGGTTCCATTTGCCATCTACATAAAAATCAACAATCCTTCCACCAAGATTTTCAACATAGACTATAAGCTGATTATTTGAAAGTATATTTGTAATCATTTCGGCTTTTTTATCCATTTCTATCGAAGAGACTAAACTCTCTGAAACAACCTGATTTGTAATCAAATTTTGTTCTGGCTGCACTTCAAGTTGCTGTGGTTTTGGCATAAAATAATAAGAAATAAATATAAAAACAGAAGATATCAAAAACGCAAGCAAAATCCTTCTCTCATAACCTTCGTTGTTCATAAATCCTCCGCAAGAAAATTTTACACTTATTTTAAAGATAATCAAAAAAAAAATCAAAGTAAAGTAATTGAGTTATTAATTTTTAAAATATGTTCTTGCTTCACGTTTTAAAAACAATTTTCTAATATTCTTTCCTTAAAAAATGCGAAAGAATAACAATTATGTTATAATTAAGAAGGAGTTATTTTGATGACGTGGAATGATTTTTATGAATTAACATTAAAAAATGTCGCATTCAGTGATGGGTCTATGGGAGTTTTTCTTCAAAAATATGGTTTGAAAGGTGGAGAAAGCCCCGAATCTTGGAACCTAAAACACCCTGAAATCATAGAGTCTGTTCACAAACAATATCTTGACGCAGGAAGTAGTCTCATTACTGCAAATACATTTGGTGGAAATAGAATAAAATTAAGTGAATTTGGCCTTGAAAGCAAGATAAAAGAAATAAATTCTCAGGCTATAAAAATAGCAAAAAACGTTGCAAAAGATAAAGCCATTGTAGCGGCAGATATAGGCCCTACTGGTAAACTTATAGAGCCTCTGGGAGAATTAACTTTTGAAGAGGCTTATGAAGTTTACAAGGAGCAGATTGAAATTCTTGCAAATAGTGGTGCAGATTGTCTATTTTTTGAGACTCACATAGATATACTTGAGCTTAAAGCTGCAATATTTGCAGCTAAAGATATTTGTGATTTACCTATTATTGCAAGTGTTACGTTTGAAAAAGATGGACGAATGCTTACAGGGACATCTCCTGAGTCAGCATTTATAACACTTGAAGCCCTTGATGTTGACATAATTGGGACAAATTGTGGCACAGGCCCATCTGATATGTATCAAACAATAAAGAATGCTTTAAAACTCACAAATAAGCCAGTGATAGCACAGGCAAACGCGGGACTTCCAAAACTTATAGATGGAAAAACCATCTATGATACAACAATAGAAGATTACGTGAAATATGCAAAAAAAATGTTTGAAGAAGGTGTAAAAGTTCTCGGTGGTTGTTGTGGAACAACTCCAGAACATATAAATCTGATGATAAAAGAAATTTCAAACTTAAATAGAGAAAATGAAAATAAGAAAATAGATGACCTTCTACTTTCAAGCAGATTTGGATATGCAATAATTGGTTTTGAGAGACCTTTCGCAATAATAGGAGAAAGACTCAATCCAACAGCAAGAAAGAAATTATCAGAAGATATTCTTTCAAAAAAATATGACCTTTTCAAAGAAGAAGCAATAAAACAAAAAGAATCGTTTGCAAATATTCTTGACTTAAATATGGGAATACCAGAAGCAAACGAATTTGAATTACTCAAAGAAGGCATAAATATTCTTTCTTCAATAGTTGATACCCCACTTTCTATTGATACATCAAACCCTCTTGTTGCAAAGAAAATCCTCAAGTATTATCCTGGCAAACCCATACTTAATTCTATATCACTTGAGGAAGATAGATTGTCTATATTGCCAGAAATAAAGAAAAATGGAGCAGCAATTGTCTGTTTGCCAATCGATTCAACTGGTATTCCTCCAACAGCAGAAGGAAGAATTAAAAATATGAAAAAACTTCTTTCAATAATAAAAGAGTGTGGAATTTCAGAGAAAAATGTTTTAGCAGACCCACTTGCATTAACAGTAAGTGCAGAACAAAAATCTGCACAAGAAACATTAAAAACTATAAAAGCCTTTAAAGAAGAACTTGGCATCTTTACAACAATAGGTCTATCAAACATTTCTTTTGGTTTACCAGAAAGAGCCCACATTAACAGAAGTTTCTTAGCCATGGCAATACAAAATGGCCTTACTTCTGCAATAGTAAATCCCTTTGACAGAGAGCTTGTGGGAATAATAAAGGCGAGTGATGTTTTGCTTGCTAAAGATATTCTTTCCACAAATTATGTGAAGATTTATTCGAGTGAAAATAAATCTACAATAAACATTACAAAATCAGACAAAAAGGAAGAAGAAAAAACAATAGAAGAAAAATTATATAATTCAATTCTTAAGGGCAACAAAGATAATATTGAAATATTAATACGTGAAGCATTAAGCAAATTATCCCCTTTTGAAATCTTGAATAACCATCTTATTCCTGCAATTACAGAGGTTGGAAAACTTTATGAAGAAAGGGTTTATTTTCTACCTCAGCTTATGCTTTCAGCAGAAACTATGAAAAATGCCTTTTCAATTCTTGAACCCCTCTTGAAAGAAGAAGGAAAAAAATCTATTGGCAGAATAGTTTTTGCAACAGTGAAGGGAGATGTTCATGACATTGGCAAAAATATAGTAATCTTGATGTTAAAAAATCATGGCTTTGAGGTTTACGATCTTGGCAAAGATGTGCCAAATGAATTAATTTTACAAAAGGCTATTGAATACAAGGCAGACATAGTTGGACTTTCTGCTTTGATGACAACAACAATGCCAATGATGAAGGAATTTATGGAGCTACAAAAGAAAGAAGGAACAAATTTCAAGGTAATGATAGGTGGAGCTGCTGTTACAAGAAGTTATGCTGATTCCATTGGAGCGAACTATTCTGTTGATGCCGTTGATGCTGTAAGGCTTGCTCAAAAGCTAATGGGTATTCAGTAGTATGCCCTTTTGAAATAAAGTCCACTTGCTGGGACAAGCACCCTGTATTTATTTTCAAGTTTAGTCTCATTTTTAAGTGCTTTAATGATTAATTCTTTTTCTATTAAACCTCTTTCATAATTCAAAGCAACGGAAACCAGAGTCCTTATCATTCCCTGCAAGAAACCATTTCCTTTTATAAAAAAAATTATAAAATTTCCCCCTAAAATTTTTACCTTTTTCACTCGAAAATAATAAATAATTCTTTCAAAATTTTTATCCTCATTTTGAGAATAACCTGAGCAAAAGTTTTTAAAATTGTGGACGCCACAAAATATTTTTAAGCCCTCTTGCAATCTATTAATATTTATTTCATCATCGATGTGATAAACATAGTCTTTAAAGTGAGGAAGGATATCTTTGCCATTATAAATTATATAGACATATTCTCTTGCTTTTGCAGAAAATCTCGAATGAAAATCAATATTTACTTCTTTAACGTTAAGAATTCTTATATCAGAAGGCAATCTATCATTCAAAACTTTCTTAAGTTTATTAACAGGAATAGAAAAATTTGAGGTTTTAAAATTAGCTGTGTATTTAATGGCATGAGCTTTTGAATCCGTTCTACCAGCTCCGACAAGGCTTATCTTTTCGTTAAAAATCTTAACAAGCACATTTTCAATTGTTTCTTGAACACTTGAATGCTTTCTTTGTTTTTGCCATCCGTTATAATTTCTTCCGTCATAAGATATATAAAGACAAATATTTCTTTTATCCATTTTCTTTAAAACATAGAGAAAGAATTTTTTTTACATCTTCATCTACAATATCATAACAAATCTCTTTTCCCATTCTTTTTGGAGAAATTATACCAGATAGTCTTAAAACCCTCAAATGTTGAGAAACTCTTGACTGGGAAATTCCAAGAATATTTTCAAGATTTGTTACATTACATCTATTGTTATTAAGAAAATATAAAATCTTGATACGCACAGGATGATCAAGAGCTTTAAAGAGCTGAGCAAATCTTTCAAACTTTTTTTCATTCTCACTCATTTATCAACCCTCTCTTAAATTCGCACCTTATAATATGATAATACGATAAATGAGTGGAAAAATCAAATTTTTGTTTAAATTTTAATAATTTTTATAGAGAGCCCTTAAAAACTTTTCATAATCTTCACTCATTTTTTGATTTCTTCGTTCCATCATTTTTGAAAGTGAATTGATAAATTTATCAATATCGTATTTTTCTTTTTCAGACCAGTAGAATGGTGAAATATACTTTGGAAATGGTTTCCCATCAAAAACTACATTTGCTCCTTCTCGAACTATTGTCCCCGTATTGAGCATTACTCCTATGCCAATTTTTGAGTAATCACAGATTATACTTCCAAATTTTATAGACTTTGTTTCTATTACTTTATTGTCATTCTGCAATTTAATTAAACCATAGTTATTCTTAAGATCGCTTGTGGTTGCCATTGCCCCAATATTAACCCAGCTACCAACGTAAGAATGCCCAATAAAGCCTTCATGATGTTTATTTGAAAAACTTTCCACAATAGAGGCCTCAACTTCACCACCAATCTTACAGAAGTGTTTAATTGTAGTCCCTCCCCTTATTCTTCCACTATCAATTGTGGAATTTTTCCCTATGTAAGCAGGCCCGTCTATTATCGAAAAGGATCTTATTAAAGCTCCTTTGTCTATTATTATAGGTCCACTTTCTGGCTGAATTGAAACAAACTGCTGAATTTTTGCTGTTTTATCTATATACACATTGTTGTTTGGTGAAACAAAGTTGCCATCATTTTTGATGAGATATGTTTCATACTCAATAATTTCAGGACTTTTGTTTACAATATCAACGAAATTATTAAGGTAATATCCGTTTTCTATCTCTTTAACTTTATATTTTGAACTCAATTTTTCTATTTCATTATTGATAATTAAATTAATTGTCTCAAAATCAACATTTTCAACTCTGAGATAAACAAATTTTCCTTCTTTTGTTAGCCCAAGCCTGTTTATCTGTGGAGAAAGATTTTCAAAAGGAACAAATTGAGCATTAACAACGGTATGAACATTTTCGCCCTCTGTATATGCCTTATCTTTAAGATCAAGCTTTAAAAAAGAAAATGGCTCTTTTTCAAATCTTGGAGAATAAAGTTTGATAGAATGAAACTGCCTTTCATATCTTTCGTATGGTGTAAAAATTCCGCAACTTATATCCCACAAAAACTTAGTATTTGCAAGAGGTAAAAAATTTTCCACTTCTTTTGTTTCAACAAGCAAAAATGACATAAAAGCTCCTTTAGTTCAAAGTTTAAGCAAATATTTTATAACAAAGATTGAATTTTATCAATAAAATTGAGGTTTACAAAAGAATGAGATTATCAATATGAACAACACTTGAGTGTGTATTTTCTATGCCGAGTATTTTTTCTATTTCTTCTGATTTCTTTCCCTTTATAAGTTCTATTTGCCTGCTATCATAATTGACAAGACCCCTTGCAATTTCATTCTGTTTGTCATCTAAAATTATCACTGTATCTCCATAGTCAAAATTTCCTTCTATAGCTTTTATTCCACTTGCAAGAAGGCTTTTATTTTTTCTTAATGCCTCTTTTGCACCATCATCAACTATCAATTTGCCTTTTGGCTTTTTACCCAAAATCCATTTCTTTTTGTGATTTAAAATTTTTGAAGAAGGTAAAAATAAAGTCCCTATAGAAAAATCTTTGAGAATCAAATTTAACCTATTCTTTTTGAACCCGTTGGCTATAATTACTGGAATACCACTCGCACAGGCAATTTTAGCTGCATTGAGTTTTGTGATCATTCCACCCTTTGCAAAGCTATTTTCAGGGTCTTTTGCATAAACTATATAATCTTCTATCCTTTCTACAATTCTTATAAGTTCTCTGTTATGTGAATTAAAATTCTTATATAAACCATCAGTATCAGTAAGCATTATATACATATCTGCATCTATTAGAAGGCTTACCAATGCTCCAAGAGTGTCATTCTGCCCAACCTTTATTTCTTCAGTAGCAACAGAATCATTCTCATTAATCACTGGAATAACTCCAAGTTCAAACATTGCTCCCATAGTGTTTTTTGCATTAAGATAAGTTTTTCGATTATCAAAAATATCCTGTGTTAATAAAACCTGTCCTATATTCATTCCTTTACTTTTAAATTCCTTCCTTAAAACTTCCATAAGAATAATCTGCCCCACCCCAGCAAGAGCTTGCTTTTCCGAAATTGATAGTTGCTTCTCTTCTCCATTGAAAATTTCATATCTTCCAAGCCCAATAGCTCCACTAACGACAAGAACTATATCTTTTATGGATTTTTTTAATTCAGAAATCTCTTCTACAAGATTTTTTATGTTCTCATAATTGATTGATTTTGTATCTGTAATCTGTTTTGTCCCAAGTTTTATAACCAGTTTATTTATCTTAATTTCTTTAGCTGGCAATTTGAATGTAAACATCTATCCCTCACTTTTTCTTAACATAAAATATGCTTACCGTATTTCCCATATTGTCACTATATTGATTTAAATTTCTTGAATCAGGTACCCATTTATCATCAACAACAAAACAGTAAACATAGAGCCCCGGTTTAAATCTTAATCTTACACTGAATTCGCCTGCCCCTTTGAATTGAAGTGGAGTTTTATAAGGATTCCAGTTATTAAAATTCCCCACAAGATAGACATTTCTGGCTTTTGTATCATAATATCTGAATTCATAAATGTCCTTTTTAATCCACACTGGATTTTTGTTATCTGGAATTAAATCTTCTTCAAGATCAAAAAAAGATATTTTTTCACCATAACTATCAACTATGAAATTTGTATTTTGTGGGTCATTTATCCATACATCATCAACAAGAAATCTGTATTTATAATTTCCCTTCTCAAGCCTTTCATCCCATACATATTGCCACATATTTGTAGATTTTTTCTCCATAAGAAGAAGAGGTTTCCATTCTGTAAAATCCCCTGCTATTACAACTTTTTTTTCTTTTCCAGTTCCACGATAAAAAAATATGATTTTATCATCAAGAATCAAAGGAGAATTTATCCAGAATTCCGAAATTTCTTTAGAGAGCATTTCAAATTCTTTTTCTTTTGATATACCCTCTTTTATTTGTCCATAAGAAAATAAAGAAAGAAAAAAGAGAAAATAAAATATCTTTTTCATATTTTCCTCTTTATAGATTATAAAATAAATTTTATTTTCATTCAAAAATTGAGTTTTTTTATTTTTTCAAATAAAATTTAGCTATGGATATATTTATAATTACTGGTGCTTCAAAAGGTCTTGGCTTTTCAATTGTCAAAAATCTTTCAAGGTGTGATGATTGCAAAATTATTTGCATTTCAAGACACAAAAATGAAGAAATCGAAAAACTACCCTCAGGCAAAAATGTTGAAATTAAATTTTTTGAATTTGATCTTCTCAATCTTGAAAACATTGAAAAACTTGTTAAGGATATTTTTGCCTATGTTAATATTAAAAATTCCAAAAATATTTATCTTATAAATAATGCTGGAATAATAGCTCCACTCAAACCAATCACTGAACTCACTATGAAAGAAATCCTTGATAATATTTATATAAACTTCATTTCATCACTCGAACTTACTTCTTTTTTTCTCAAATACACAAATAATTCAAAAGCAAACAAATTTATTGTAAATATTTCAAGTAAATCAGCAGAAAATCCAATTAAACACTGGCTTTGTTATAGTAGTTCAAAAGCAGCTCTTGATAATCTTACAAAATATATATCCGTCGAATACTTAAAAAAATCAAATATAAAATCAATTTCTTTTCATCCTCCAGCTATGGATACTTCAATGAGAAAAGAAAATATTAAAGCAAAAAATATTTTTGAAAGAATATGGGATTTTATTTCCATAAGAATCTTAAAAAGAAAAAAGCTATATTCACCTGATGAGGTTGCTGAAAAAATTTTAAAAATACTTCTGGAAAAAAATTTTCATTCTGGATCAATAGTTGAAATTAAATAGCAAATTTGCCCTGATAAATATCTTTTTCTGTCAAATATTTCCTGAGTAAATTAATATTTGCTGTTTTATTTAATGTCCATAAAGGAGCTATCAAGTTATCTTTACTACAATCACCAAAAAGTCTGTGAAGAACAATATCTTGTGGCAAAATTGAAATTACCTTCCCTAAAATTTCTATATACTCCTCTAATTCAAGTAAGTTTATTTTTCCTTCTGTGTATAATTTTTCAATAGTTGTATTTCTTTCAACATATAGATGGTGAAATTTAAAACCGTTAACCCCTTCATCTACAAGAGTTTTAATGGTATAAATCATATTTTCAAGATTATCTTCTGGTAAAAGAAATATCAAATGAGCTACAATATTTATATTCTTCCTTTTTTTTGTTTTTCTTATTGCCTCAATAGATTGTGCTGAATTATGCCCTCTGTTGATAAATAAAAGAGAGCTGTCATTTAAAGTCTGGACACCGTATTCTATGATTAAAAATTTCTCTTTTGCAATTTCTTCAAAATAGTCAAGTTTCTCATCATCTATGCAATCAGGTCTTGTCCCTATAGAAATTCCTACCACATCAGGGTGTTCGATTGCTGGTTTGTAAATTTCTTTAAGTTTTGTAAGGTGAGCATAAGTATTTGAAAAAGCCTGAAAATATGCTATAAATTTTCTGGCTTTATTTTTAAATAATTTTAATCCATCTTCAATCTGTTCTTTAACACTTAAGGTAGAGTTTGTATAACTTGCTTTAGACCCAGTTGAAGAACAATAAATGCACCCACCTATTCCTTTTGTCCCATCTCTATTGGGACAGCTAAAACCTGCATCTATTGAAATTCTTTGAACCTTTTCTCCAAAAATTTTTTTAAAGTATTCATTTGCAGATAAATACCTTTCCATCATTCTTCACTTTTTTCATTAATTGACTTTATGATTGGATTTGGTTGGGCATTATAAACTCTCGAATAAGGCGGGACAGAATTTGTAAGCCACACATTTCCACCAATAATAGAATGATGGCCTATCCTTGTATCTCCACCAAGTATAGTTGCTCCAGCATAGATAATGACATAATCTTCAATATCTGGATGTCTTTTTATATTCTTTATTGGATTGCCACATTCATCAAGTGGAAAACTTTTTGCCCCAAGTGTTACTCCCTGATAGAGCTTAACATGATTCCCAATTGTACAGGTTTCTCCAATAACAACACCTGTCCCATGATCAATAAAAAAATGAGAGCCAATTTTAGCACCTGGATGAATATCTATTCCGGTCTTTTGATGAGCAAATTCTGTCATTATTCTTGGAATTACAGGTACATTTTTCTCATAAAGAAAATGTGCAATTCTGTAAATAGTCAAAGCCTCAAGAGAAGGATAGCTTAAAATTATTTCTTCTTCAGATTTTGCAGCTGGATCACCACAATAAGCAGCTTCTATATCAGTTTGTAAAGTCTCTCTAATAGATGGTAGAGCCTCAAAAAGCTCTATGGTTATTTTATTTGCTGTTTCTCTGCAATTACATTCTTTGCATCCTTCCTGATGTTTTGTCTGACAATAATATTCAAAGGACTTTTCAAGCATATTTGCAAGGTCTATTGAGGCTTCTCTTAAACTATTTCCAATTATGATATTAAGCCTTGACAGATCTATTGGATGTTCATCATAGATTCCAGGGAATAATGCCCCCCTCAACTCTTTGATTATTCTATAAACCACCTCTTTACCAGCAAGCCCGATGGTATTTTCATCATAGAGTCTCTCTTTATTAATTTTTTCAAGTCTTTCACTGATTTTCGACAAATCCTTATTTAACCATTCGTTTAAATTCATATCACCCCTTCACCACAATATTCACCAGCTTATCCTTAACCGGTATAATCTTCACTATCTCCTTGCCTTCTATCCATTTCTTTACCTTCTCATCCTCCATCGCAATCTTTTTCATCTCTTCAATGTCAGTTCCTTTTGCCACATTAATAGTAGCTCTGAGTTTTCCATTAACCTGAACAACCATAGCATATTCTTCGTCGACTGTGAGTTTCTCGTCATAAGAAGGCCAACCTGCAAAGAGAACTGAAGGCTTTCCTCCAAGCATTTCCCACATTTCTTCAGTAAGAAATGGTGCAAAGGGATGTAAAATTCTTACAAAATCCTTCATCACATCCTTTGACAGCTTTTCCTCTCTTGCAAGCTCGTTTACAAATATCATAAGCTGGCTAATTGCAGTGTTAAACTCAAGCCTTTCTATCCTTTCTCCAACAAATTTTATAGTCTTATGTCTTAACCTGTTTATCTTATCAGATGGTTGAATATCTTCTATCGGTTTTTCAAAGAGTTTCCAGACTTTGTCCAGAAATCTTTTTATTCCGATTATTCCAGTTGTGCTCCACGGCTTATCAGCCCAGAGTGGTCCCATAAACATTTCATACATTCTGAAGGCATCAGCTCCATACTCCGCAATAACATCGTCAGGGTTTATGACATTTCCCCTCGATTTTGACATCTTTTCACCATTCTCACCAAGAATCATCCCCTGATTTCTTAATGCCATAAATGGCTCTGGTGTATTCATAATACCAAGATCATACAAAAACTTGTGCCAGAATCTTGCATAAAGCAAGTGCAAAACAGCATGCTCTGCTCCACCGACGTAGAGGTCAACAGGTAGCCAGTAGTTTATATTTTTCTTGTCAGCCAAGGCCTTATCATTGTGTGGGTCAGTAAACCTTATGTAGTACCAGCAGCTCCCAGCCCATTGAGGCATTGTGTTTGTCTCTCTTTTAGCCTTTTCACCACACTTTGGACAACTTGTATTAACCCAGCTTTCTATAGCGGCAAGTGGAGATTCACCTGTACCTGTAGGTTTGTAGCTTTTAACATCTGGAAGTTTTAATGGTAGCTCACTCTCAGGTAAAGCCACAATGCCGCATTTCTCACAATGCACAACAGGAATTGGCTCTCCCCAGTATCTCTGACGTGA
>FMJZ01000071.1_pt1 | contig 20385 bp, 17 predicted proteins | sample 1987881 | NCBI WGS metagenome assembly FMJZ01 (sample SAMEA4378227, study PRJEB15110) | soil metagenome | biome: soil; feature: Field; material: Soil | place: India | collected 2015-03-11 | depth 0 m
CGCCCACAAGGGGCGACGCTACCATAAATTTGTCAATTCTCGGTGGCGTTGGGAATTGTACCAATGGACGGGACGAGGGATGCGAGTCGTGGGACGAAGGAAAACTGCTGTCAAGCATAAAGGAAGGCGGTTCTTCTGAACCGCTGCCAACAAAACGGTGCGTTAGGAGACTCACCTCAAGAGAAACTGCCGAAAGGAAAGAATTCAAAAAAGCACACTTGACAGAAATTGCTGACTTGAAAATTCGTTTGCGGTAAAGTGCTTGGGAGGTGAAAACTAATTTGCTGCGCTGGTTTGTTGGTGGAGGTTTGCTTTTCATCTTTTCGGCTCTCGCTGCAGTTGCCTGGTGGCTTTACGGCAACCCAGAAAGCAAGATCAGAGCGACATTGCAAAGCGGTGCTCAAGCCGTAGTCAACCACGATTACCCAAGTGCAATTAAAGTTCTTTCACCCAACTATCGTGACCGAAGGGGGTTGACATTTCGTGATTTACAAAGGATGCTTTTGGATTGGTGCCGCAACAAACAAAACCAACTTTGGCTGCAACAGTTTTCAATTGAGCATGTCATCGTCATTGACTTTTGGCGTGCTGCTGCACTGGTGAAAGTTCAAGGCATCGTCAGCGTGGAAGGGTTCGGAACTGTTTCCTTTGGACCAATTGATTTGTCCGTAGATTTGGAACGGACATGGTGGGGCAGGTGGAGGGTCACGAGCCTGAACGGTTGGCAGGACGAACCGAACTTACAACAGTTCATTGAGTGAAGTTTCCTATCCAACCTCACAACTGCTCAACTTCCACAGGTTTGCCTGTTTCCGCCGATTTGACCGCCGCAAGAGTTAAAGCCGCAGTTTTTGCACCGTCAACGTAGTCACTTCTTATGAGCGAACGGTCACCTGTTTGCAAAGCCTTGACAAACGCTTCATCTTCAATTCGGAAGATGTCACCTTCGCCCCTGATTTCAACGATGTCTTCATTGCGGCGGTAAATTCGGACAGAGTGCTCCCAGCCAGTAAAGTGAGCCGTTGTTTCCGTTGCGTAAACTTGCAATGAAACTCCACCGCCACCACCGTTAGCGGAGCAACATGCCCACAAGTTTGCAATTGCGCCAGATTGGAATTTGAGGTTCACTACCATCGCATCTTCAACGGTGTAATGCTCGGGTGCTAACCTGTTGAGCCCTTTGGACTGGAAAGCATGGACTTCAACGACTTCTCCAGCCAAGTATCTTGCCAAATCAACAGTGTGGGTGACTTGTTCGTGGAATTGTCCCCCGCTTTTGTCCTTTTGAACCCACCAGTGCCAAATCCCAACCGCAGCGAGCGGAGTTCCACCAATCCAGCCACCAAGCAACAAAATCGGGGGGTCTTTTTGGAGCAAATCTCTGACAGTGTTGACACTGCGACGGTAACGGTTCATGTAGCCAACAGAAGTGAGCAGGTTCTTCTCATGAACCCCTGCAGCAATTTCTTTGATCAACCCCCAATCAAGCCCAACGGGTTTCTCAACGAAGAATGGGATACCATGTTCAATTGCGAGCAGTTCGTCACCGTGAGCGAAAGGCGGAAGGCAGAAAAAGAGGGCATCAAGTTCAACGCTCTTGAGCATTTGCTTGACTTTTGTGAACGCTTTGCCACCATGTTTCTTCGCGGCAGCCTTCGCCTTTTCTGGCACGACATCACAAAAAGCGACTAACTTGACACCTTCAACTTTGCTCAGTGCATCCATGTGAGCCTGAGCGATTCCACCACAACCGACGAACCCAATCCGCACCACTTGCTTCGCCATCACCTTTTCGCCTCCTTAGCAAGCGTTCATAAGCACGGATAACAATTTTGCGACACGCTGCAGAAAGAAACAGGGCTCGACGATGAATTCGCTCAGTTTCAGTTACGCAAAAACTTGCCATTCAACTCCAGCATGGTTTAGACTTGTGCAGTGACGATGTTAGGGAAACGGTTTTTGCGAGATGGAGGGATTTTGCGATGATGCCGATGAAAAGCACGACAATTGTCGCTGTTAAGCGAAACAGGCAAGTTGCGATGGCAGGCGACGGTCAAGTCACGCTGGGCGAGACAATTGTCAAGCAATCGGCTCGCAAAATTCGTAGGCTTTACAAAGACAAAGTTCTCGCCGGTTTCGCCGGTTCAGTCGCCGACGCCTTGGCGCTGTTCCAGCGATTTGAGGAAAAACTTGAGGAATTTCGCGGGGACTTGAAGCGAGCGGCGGTTGAACTGGCTCGCGATTGGAGAACTGACAGGATTTTGAGGAGGCTTGAAGCGTTGATGATTGTTGCTGACCTTGAAAATCTTCTGCTCATCACTGGTGCGGGTGAAGTGATTGAACCTGACGAGGGCAAAGAAGGCAGCGTGCTCGCAATTGGATCAGGCGGACCATATGCCGCAGCAGCGGCTAAAGCATTGCTCAAATTCACCGACTTGGACGCGCCTACAATTGCCAGCGAAGCATTAAAAATCGCTGCATCCTTGTGCGTCTACACGAACGACAAAATCATTTTGGAAACGCTCCCTTAGGGTGGTGATTTTCACTTGTTCTCCTGCAAACGGTTCTTTTTCTCCCTTACCCTTTCAGAGGCAATCTCGCCATAAACAGACTTTTCCTGAGGCTACATCTGTCGCAAATTTTTGAACAGCTTAGACCTGACATTAGAGAATGGAGGCGAACGAAGCGATGCAAGCGGTATATCGTCAACGGTTGGAGCAAGTGAGATATAAACTTGCTGAGCAGAAGTTACCTGCTTTGATTGTCTTCAGTCGCGCCAATGTCCGCTACTTGACTGGCTTTTCTGGCAGTGCAGGTGTTTTGGTTGTTGGACAAGATGGCTGGGCTTGGCTCGTTACCGATGGAAGATACAAGTTGCAATCCAAGGAGCAAACGAAAGGAACGGGAGTGAAGATTGCCATCGCGAGGATGACCGACAAAGTGCTCGCAAACATCTTGAACCGAACGAAAGTCAAGCGTGTTGGTTTTGAAGGTCGGTATTGCACCGTCGCTTTTTTGGACAGGCTGAAAAGTGAATTGAAGGGTTCAAAAATCAGGTTGGAAAGTTTAGTGGGCATCGTTGAGGATTTAAGGGCTGTGAAAGACGAAGGCGAGTTGGCTTTCATCCGCCAAGCAGCGCAACTTGCTGACGCCGCTTTTGAACATGCGTTGAAAGTCATAAAGGCTGGAATGACCGAACGAGAATTGGCTTGGGAAATTGAAGCCTTTTTGCGAACTCATGGCGCTGATGCCATCGCATTCGCACCCATTATCGTTTCAGGTGAACGAACCGCATTCCCGCATGGGCAACCTTCCGACAGAAAGTTGCAAAAAGGCGATTTAGTCACGATGGATTTGGGAGCAATAGCTAACGGCTACTGTTCGGACTTGACAAGAACTGTAGTAATTGGAAGACCGAATGATGAACAGCAACGAATTTACCATGCGGTTTGGGAAGCGCAACAAAAGGGCATTGAATCGCTGGTGGCGAACCAAAAAGGCAAAAAAGTTGACAGCATTGTCAGAGAAGTGCTTGACAAATATGGGTTCAAAAAATTGTTCATGCACGGGACGGGACACGGGGTTGGGCTTGAGATTCACGAATCCCCTTCTTTGGGGCAACGCTCAAAAGATGTCCTCAAACCCAACATGGTCGTCACCGTTGAACCTGGTGTTTATGCCCCTAATTTTGGGGGAGTGAGGATTGAAGACTTGGTTCTGGTCACAAACGAAACCCCTGAGGTCTTGACTCGTTCTCCGAACCCGCCAAAGATTTTAAGCGTTTAAAGAAATGGAGCGAGATTGGAACATGGGTTTTAAACTACTTCAGAAGGGAGGTAACGCAATGCGGTGGAATTTTGCGTTCTTAACAGCAATCTTCTTCACCGCAGCCTTTGTTGTTGCTCAAACACCGAAAAACTTAGAGGCTTTGAAAGGCAAAACCGTTTCAGACTTCCAGTTGCAAAGCATAGATGGCAAAGTTCAAAAGTTCCACCAATTTCGCGGAAAAGTCATCTTACTCAACTTTTGGTCGCCCTACTGAAGCGGGTGCGGTGTGGAGGTTCCACACCTTGACAGTTGGTATCGCAAATACCGAAAAGACGGGCTGGTCGTGATGGGGCTTTCTACGGTATCACCAAAAGAGCAAAAGGAGTTTGCCCAAAGGGTCAAATTGACATACCCACTCTTCATGTGGGAGCAAGGTAAATTGCCCCCGTTGTTCCGTGTCATAGTCAGCTACCCGACAACTCTGCTCGTTGACCGAAACGGCAAAATCCGAGAAGTCGTTTTCGGAATACTCTTCGGCGAACAGAAAGAAGCCTTTGAGCGCAAGTTAGTAACTCTTCTGAAGGAGAAACCGAAAGCAGAAGAGAAAGTCAAGTCTAAAGCCCATTGAACCCAGCTAGGGTTTGCTGGAAATTTTTGTCCATCGTCAAATCAGTTTCAATTTGGCATGTCAAAATTCCAGGCAGGTTTTTGTCAATGCCTAAGCGGAGGTGAAAGCGAAAAATGCTGGAAACGAAGCCTGTATGGATGAGATACGCTGAGATGGCTGAGACGCTTGAGCGCCCTCAACTCCCTCGCAACATTCACAAAAGCACTGAACGGCTCGTCTTCTGCTACCAATTCTACAAAGTTCGCCCAGAGTGGTGGCAACTTCCAGGAAGCGAACGAGAAGAAGGCAAGAGAGAGTTTTTGGAACTCCTTAGAACTTTTGACCGCTGGCTTATCGTTCGGACCTACTCAACTTTGGGGCTGAAGGCAATAACCGATTTCATGCTTTGGCTTGCCAGCAAAGAAATGAAAGGCGTGGAACTTTTCACTGCCGCCCTTCAGCACAGTTTCGTCGGTCGCTACCTTGACAGAACCCATACATACCTGACATTAACTCGCCCATCAATTTACCTTCGTCAAGCGAGACAGCAGCAATCAACTCAAACCCAAACTGCAGAACAAGTTGAGCAGGAATTCACGGGTGATGCGCCTTACTTCTTCATCTACCCCTTCACCAAAACTCACGAGTGGTATCAATTGCCATACGAGCAGCGGCGCGAAATGATGATTGAGCATTTCCGAATTGGAAACCAATTCCCGACAGTCCGAACTTACACAAGTTACAGCATCGGATTGGACGATTACGAATTCGTCGTAGCCTTTGAAGCCGAAGACCCCAACGAGTTTCAAGAGTGCGTCATGAGACTTAGAGAAGCAAAGGCGAGACCATACACACTTGCGGATACCCCCCTTTGGACTTGTTTGAAGCGAGCCACTGAAGAGTTGCTGGATTTGGTTCTGTGACCTTTGGGTTGTCAATGAGGGAATTTAGGCGTTAAACTTGTGGTGGGGCGGAAGAACCATGCCACGCTACGATGCTGATGTTATTGTTGTCGGGGCAGGACCAGCAGGGGCAACTGCTGCCAGATTGTTGGCAGCGTGGGGGATTAATGTTTTGCTCATTGAGAAATTTCGGCTCCCAAGATACAAACCGTGCGGTGGAGCAGTGACAAAACGAACGCTCCAACTCCTTGCCCCCCTTGACATTTCTCCCGTGATTGAGACTTGGGTGAAAAAACTCACTGTTCAATCCCCTACCGGCGACAGTCTCACCGTCGCTTTGCCGGACCAACTCATTGCAACGGTAATGCGCAACAAGTTTGATACATATTTGACAGATGCCGCTCTCGCCTCAGGCGCAAAGTTAAAGGATAAAGAACCGGTTTTAAGGTGCGAACAGGTGAACGAAGGTATGGAGATTGTGACCGCAAAGCGAACTTACCATTGCCTTGTCTTGATTGGTGCAGACGGTGCAAATAGCGTTGTTGCCCAATATCTGGGTTTGAAGCCAAAACTGAGGGCTGTTTCATTAGTGGCTGAACTTTCGAGGGAGTCATCCGACCGATGGGATGGAAGTATCCACCTTCGCTTCCCTTTTTCCCTCAGCGGCTACGCTTGGTGTTTCCCGAAAGGGAACCACCTTTCGGCTGGACTATACACTCACTTGCCCAGTATCCCTAATTGGCGAGATAACCTTTACCAATACCTCGCTGATCTTGAACTTCATGACTGCTTGGATTGGCGGAAGGTCAAAGGCCACATAATTCCAATCGCTAACAAAAAGTCGGTTTTCCGCATGGGAAATGCAATTGTTGTCGGAGATGCTGCAGGTGTCGCCGACCCATTTACTGGTGAAGGGATTTCTTGGGCAATTTACACCGGAAGGATGGCTGCCGCTTTTGTGAGAGTATTTCTGGAAGGAGAGACTGACGCTCTGAACGATTACACTCGTTCTGTCCACGAAGAGGTTCTGAGCGAAATGACAGCGGCTCATTGGTTCGCTCGTTTCCTCTTCAACTTTCCTCAATTCTGCTTCCAACATTTTTTGCATCGCGAGGCCGTCTTGCGAAATTTCGCAAAGTTACTGGGCGGGGAAGTCAGTTACCGCCAACTTTGGCGCAAAGCTTTGAGTAAGGGTCTGTCGCTTCTGAGGCATTCGTGATAAAAGTGTTTGATGCTTTCCGAACCGAAATCGGAAGTTTCCAGGAAAAAATTAAGGAAATTTTCGGCGAGTCTTAAACCCAGCGGTTAGGTGAGGGGGCAAATGGAGGGATAGGTAGGTGAGTTAGACAACCTACGATGAAATTGCTCGCTGAAAACCAAAGGCTAAGGTGAAAGGTCGCAGAGTTAGAACGGCATTTGGAAAGTTTAAGGCGAACTTTCGTCATCCCCAGATTGATTTGGGATTTGCTTAATTCAAAGCACCGAGAACCCACCTTTGAGCAATTGCTGTCCTTTGGCGACGAGGCAAAGCAGATTTTACTGGGCTTGCTTGAAAATCCACAAAAGACATTGCAAGAATTCGGTGCGCTTGAATTGGAAACTTGGAACGCTTTGGAGCGTTGTCGAAGTTGAAGTCAAAACTGAGGTGGGCGTGGCTAAACTTAAGCGACACCGCAAGGAAAGCGTGTGAGGAAGCAGTCAAGCATTTGGAAGATATTTCCCATCGCCTGTTCTCGCTTCACCAAATCGATTCCCAGTTGACACTTTGCCTCCTACCGTTGACCCATTCCACTTTTCAACCGAGACGCTCCTAAGCCCTGCGAAAGAGCCCGAAGGAGAATTTCAAAAAACCTGTCTTTGAGCCCCGAACCTCGTAGGGAGTTACGCTCCAAAACGCCAAAATTGCTTTGAAAATGGTTGGTCTTTCCCGAAAAACAGGTGAGTTTTCAACTGCGCTTGCGAGAAATCGGCACTGCAGAGGCTGTTCGCCAAATAGGTGCTTAGGCTCAGAAATTTTTCTCTCACTGTAGTCTTCTTGTCTGGTAGCGAATTCGTTTCGTTTGTTCTGGTGAAACTTGTTCGCCTTGTTGAAGGCTTTGAGCAAGTTTGATAGTCTCCTGTGCTCGCTCTCGTTGCCCCAAGTTGAGCAATCTCGTCGCTGCCGCTTCAAGTTTCTTCGTTGCACTCCCAACTTGACCTGCTTGCAAGTCCCGCAGGGCTCGGGTTTGTAGTTCAGCCGCAGTAACCATCTCCATCGCACGGGTAACTTGAGGGTCAATGAAAGCAACTTTTGTGGCGTCAGAGGTGTAAGTCACAATGATGTCAAGGGGCGAAACTTGTTGCCATCCAGCTTTCCTTCGCCATTGTGAGTTTAATCTTGCCAACCGAAAGACTCCCTCAGGTCGCGGAGGGGCTAAAAGCTCAACGAGAACTTGGGCAGTTTGACCGCTCACCAAGTCTCCCAAGTTTAAGGCGACTGTTCGCTCAGCGACTACTTGAGCGGGAGCAGGGGCAAGGGTTGGCTGAAGTTTGTATACCCTGCGAACCTCAACCCCTTGACTCAATTGCAACAGCAATTGGGCTTGAGGTGCTCCCACTTTCCTTGCATGTTCAAATTCTTGAGCCATTGCTCGCGGAATTTGAGCAGGGTCAGGAACCCATTCGGCATTGCCACCTGTTCGGTCAGCCAAATTTGTCATCAACTCATCGTTGAATTGTGCGCCGAGACCGATCGTTGAAATAGAGATCCCTAACGACGACCCTTGCGCTGCGACCATTTGACATTCACTTTCGTCTTGAGCGAACCCATCAGTCAGCACGACAATTCGGTTGACAACTCCATCGGTTGGCATCATTTGAATTTGCGCTATCGCTTCCCTCAACCCATTGCTTAAACGAGTCTCGGCTCCAAGTTCCAAAGTCTCTAAGTTGTCCAATTGTCGGATGATTTCTCGTCGGCGACTGCTGCTACTGAGCGGGATCACAGTTTGAGCGCGCGATGCGAAAGCGATGAGAGCAAATTCGTCGGCATCAGTTAACCGCTCAACAATTTGACGAAGTGCATCCTTGACGAAATCAATTCCACGAGGAGCATTTTCCAGTTCTGGAGCGTAAGCGCCCGAATACTCCCAAACGGTTATTCCATCGCGAACGGTTTGGCGCAATACCCCACGACGCTTTAATGCTTCAAGTTGCTCCTGAGTGACCATCGGCAACATCATGCTCTCGCTTTTGTCAACGACGACTAAAAGTCTGAGAGGGAGCGAAACGGAAGGTATTTCGCTAATCGTGACGAGAACTCCGACAAGCCTAACAGAAGCATTTGCTGGCAAGAAAGGCGTGCCAATCACTGTTTGAAGCCTCATCTTATCGCCCCCTTTAAGCCCTAAACTCAGTTCAACATTTCAAATTTCGCAGCTCAAGCGAAGGTCAAAAGCACCCACAGCCGTTGCAAATTTTGCCATCGCCACACAAAATTAGGACTGGCAGTAAACTCCACCGCATGCAAGGGTGCGAAAGGTCATGGTTAAAAACAAGCCTCAAAGAACGGTTGCGGAGATGACGATTGATGAGTTGAGGGATTTCGTCAAGCAGTTGATAGAAGCGGAGAGGCGAAAGGATTGCTATGTTGACGACGATGGGACTTTGGTTTTTTACACTGAGGAAGGTTACGCCGATTATCTACGAAAGGTTGGGAAGCCACCAAGTAAGGTTAAGGCTGCGTTTTTGAACGAGGGAGGGTTAAAATGCCGATACAGCGACTATAAGTTAACACCACGAGAGAAAAGAAGGCTTGAAAGGGCAAGAAAACAAATCGCTGAAGGGAAGGTTGTGCCAGGTGAGGTCGTTTTTGAAGAGTTGAGTGAGGAGAGGGATCAGGGTTTAATGAAGCAGCCTTGGCAGTCTAGGTTCACGGATCAGGCAGCCGAGGAAATGGATGGGTTAAGTATTCGCCAGCCTGAAATAGCAGAAGCAATTGCAAGACGCATCCGTTGGCTTGTTGAGAACGCCGATTTCATCCGACACGAGAAAATGACGGGTGCTGAGGAATACAGCCCCCACATTGGTCAATTTCGCATCCTTTACACCCTTGATCATCAAACCCGCACCATCACGATTGTTGACATCGGCAAGCATAACAAGGTCTACAGGCGACTGCAGAAACGGATTGGGAGGCGAAAAACATGAGCACGGTTGTCAGGAACCCGAAGCGAGAGGAGTTGACAACTGTTTGGGAAGTTTTATGCGGTGCGTTCGGCGAAGACCCAAGAGAACGGTTCAGAAGACAAATTTGGGAAGATAGTACCTTTGAACTTGAGCAAATTCGCATCGCGGAAGTTGACGGAAAAATCGCAAGCCATGTTTGGGTCGCCGAGAGACCCGTGTTCTATCGTGGGCAAGCAATTTTGCCGATGGGCGGAATCGGTGGCGTCGGGACACTGCCTGAATATCGCGGGCAAGGCTTGGCGACTTTGCTTCTTGAAGATGCCATCTCATACATGAAGCGCAAAGGACACGCAATAAGCATGCTGTTCACAGACATCAACCCCTTTTATGCTCGCTTGGGTTGGGTTGACTTTCCTGAGTGGAGGTTCCATCTGAAAGTCCAACAATTGCCCGATGGAAATCAAGTTCCAGAAGGCTATTTCGTCCGCCCTTGCGAACTTGACAAAGATTTGGCTGAGTTGCGAGCGGTTTACCGAAAGCATGTTGAAAAGTTGCAACTGAGCCTTTGCCACGCTCGTCCCGAAAATTTCTGGCTTGACGGTCACCCTCAATATCTTGGTCTTAAACCAAGCCATGTAGTTGTCAAGAGGCAAGGGATGGGGAGCGAAGGGCAGGTGGTCGGGTATGCCTGTGCCTTCCCAACGGAGCAGGGAATTAGACTGAGCGAGTTCGCTTGCGATTTGGAGCACCCAAAAGCGGTGATTGCTCTCGCTATCGCTTTGGCAAATGAAGCGAAAGCCGATGGCAAGAAAGGCTTCATTGAAGGTATCACACCGTTCATGCATCCACTACCGCAAGTTTTGACGGAGTTAACTGATGCTACTCTGTGGCATCAGGTTTCCGAACACATGATGTTGAGGGTTAATAACTTGAGGCAGTGTTTGGAAATCGCTCAACCTCTGATGGAAAGAACTTTAGCAGAAGCAAAAGCAGAAAACCTGCACGGCTCATTTTGTTTCGTTCTCTCACAACCTGAACAATCTGCAGCGCTTGAAATTCAAGGCAGCAAGGTGCAGGTTAAAAACGGTGATGATGCTGAAATGATGATAACTGTTACGCCTCGTGAGTTTTGCTTGCTCTTTTTCGGAGCTGTTTCGGCTTGGCAGTGGCGTCACTTTTTGGCGCACAAAGGTGTCGTGTTAAACGATACTCAAACTGCCTTACTGTCGCTGCTTTTCCCCAATCACCCAACCGTTTATTGGAGTGGCGACCACTTCTGATAAATCAAGCAACACTGCCAGGTTGAACGACTTCGTTTATCGCCGTCAGTTCTTCCGATGTCAGTATCCTGTCACCAGCACCTGCATTTGCTTCTGCCTGTTGAGGGTACTTTGCTCCAGGGATTGCGCAACTGACTGCAGGGTGAGACAGAACGAATTGCAAAGCCGCTTGTGCCATTGTCCGACCATCACGCTCAAGAAACCTTAACCGCTCAACAATTTGTAATTGCTTTAAGAACTTTTCACGCCTTGCACCTTCATTCCAACTGCGCCTGACTTCGTCCGTGAAAACCGTGTCTGGGGTGAATTTTCCTGACAAAACCCCTTTCGCCAATGGACCGCGAACAATGACTCCAATGTTTTGCCCTTGACAGTAAGGGAGCAAATCTTTCTCAGGCGCTCTATTCAAAATGCTGTAGTCAAGTTGACAAGTTGAGCAAGTTCCATGCTTATTGAACCGCTGCAAAGCGTCAAGGGAGTTTGTTGAAATGCCGTAAGCGAGGATTTTCCCTTGTTCCTTCAATTGCTCAAATGCCTCAATGAAAACTTCAATTTCAGCATCTGTCGGGTTGCCGATGTGGCATTGGTAAAGGTCAATGTAGTCGGTTTGCAGTCGGTAAAGACTTGCGTGACAGCAAGCGATTATGTGGAGCGGTGAAGTGTAGGGTAGGGGATGACCATGCCTGCGCGCCCAATTGCCAACTTTAGTTGCGATAAAAACCTCTTGCCGAATACCTTGCAACGCTTTTCCGAGCAACTCCTCGCTTCTTCCCGGCGGTTCACCGTAAGCGTCGGCAGTGTCAAAGAAGTTGATACCGCATTCATATGCTCGCCATATTGTCGCCAATGCTGTTCGGTAATCAACCTCACCCCATTGACCGCCAATGTTCCAAGTTCCTAAACCGATGACCGAAACCTGCCAACCAGTTTTTCCCAGCACCCGATACTGCATCGTTTTCGTCACCCCTTTTCCCCAATGTTGTGCACCACGAAACAATTTTACCGTAAAAGCGCAAATACGATGCTGTGTTATGTAGGTTGAGATAAAGGAAAATCAGCGCGCTGAGAGACGGGCCTCCGAAAGAAGCGAAAATAAATTAGCACTCGGGTGGCGGCTCTCCTGAGTCGTCGAAATGAGACGTCGAAAAGAGAGGATGAGGCTCCTGCCGAACCTAATCTCCAAGAACGGGACGAGGGGCGCAGGACGGGTTTCGGCAAATCGGCAAGTCGGCAAATCGGTAGCATCGGGGCTCTGTCCCCGACGTTCGTTAATTGCCGGTCGTAGGGCTGCTCTCCTGAACAGCCGAAAAAGAGAAATCAACGCATCAGGAGGCGCCCCTTCGAAAGACGCCGAAAAAGAAATTTGGCGTGAAAAAGACGGCGCGTCATAAGACGCGCCGTCCAAACGGCCCGAACGGCATAAAGCACATCAATACCTCACTTGGGTCTGGAATGTCCAAATGGTTGCGTCAGGATTATCTTGCTTTTCCCATGTCAGGTTCAACCTCGTCATCCTGTTTAGGTCATATTGAATGCCCAAAGCATTGCGTTTAAAGGTGTTGCCTGCTACATCGCGGTTCGGATCATATTGGTCGTGCTTGGCGTAAAGGGTGATGGGTTGGTTTGGTAACTTGTAGCCAAGCAAAGCATACCAACCACGAACTTTAACCGTCGGATTTGTTGCTGTGCCAGCATCTTTGCCATCAACCCATTCACCACGAATTGTCAATCCGGAAAGGGGAGTTAACAACAAACCAACTGCGGTTCGTTCTCGGTCAAAGTTGAGAATTTGCCCGCCGCCGAAATCGCGCCGCCCAATCCCATCCATCCTTCCAACCCAAACCTGACCTAACTTTCCTTCCTTGTCCAAAGGTTGGACCAAGCGGACGAGCCAACTTTTGCGAGAGGTCAGGCTATCTTGAGTTTGAGTTGTCCTTGTTCCGCTGAACAAACCAAGAGTAATTTCAGGCAAACCTTGTTTGCGCCAAGTGTAAGCGATGCCTCGGTCCCGTTCGCCAGGGAAAAGCGCCGTTGAAACTCGTGCCCGTTCGGGTGTCCAACGAACTGCCGAGGATTCCAAAACTTCCTCAAGCAGTGGGACTTTAAAGTGACCGAAGGTGAAAAACCCTTCGCCTGAGGGAATTTCAAGGTAGGCATCTCGCAAAGTCACATCAGTCTCCGAAGCATCAACTTGCAACCTGTAAAGGATACCTTTAACAGGAGTTCCACGAACATCCAACCTAACCCGGCGAAGCCTGAAGTTCTCTTTAGCGCGACCAGTTGCTAAATTGTTCTCGTCTGTAGGTCTTGAATTATCGCGCTCGTAACGCATCTGGATGTAGCCGCGAACGGTGATGGGTTCAAAACGCTGAGTAACTTTTTCTGTGGCTTTTTGTTGCTTCTGCAGTTCGGCAAGTTGAGCCTCAAGTTTTGCAAGTTGCTCTTTCAGACGGGCAATTTCTGCCTGTAACGCCTCAACAGAACCTGCCCCGCTTTGCGCTGCCCCGAAGTTCCCGAAAGCCACCAACGCACCCAAAGCCAACGCAGACATCCAACGCATCGTTTATCCCTCCTTGACAGAGTTTTTCTTCCGTTATCATCTTAACACAGATTTCTTGTCAATCTGTTAAGTCCGCATTAAAGACAAGTTAAGAGACATCAAGTCGTCAACTTTCGGAAGGGCACACAACTTCGCCTTCCACCTCGCAGAAACTTTACATGGCAGGTTCCATCTTTCGCCTCAAAAGCCGTTAGGGTTTCTCAGCACCTTTTTCCTTCCAATCAGCAGGGCGAACATCAGCGATGAAGATACTGTCAAGGTGTCCGCTAACATTGGGCAACCGGAAAATTTCACTCCCATCGGGTGCAAGAACGCAACCGCTGATAATTTCGTCACGACCATCTCCATTTAAGTCAGTGACTCTCAATCCATTGCGAGCGGGTGCGAGGAGATCATCTCGTTGCCATAGCGGTTTCGTGTTACCTTTACTCAGTTCGTCGAGTGCAAAGGCTGCCACATAGCGACCCATCCGATAACCCTCTGCGTTCGTAAAACTCCAACTCCGAGAACCCCTAATTGCTTCATCTCCCTGCACCTCCAAGATGGAATTAGTATTCCCGCCAAATTTCTGCCCGAACAATTTGAACCCGTCCCTCCTTCAATCTTCACCTGCGAAGACTTCTTCCCGTTTCACTTCGCGTCGTTCCTTGACAGAAATGTATGCTGCTTCAATGATGGCGACGACATTTAGGTTGTCGCGACCGCTGCACAGGAAAGGTTTGCCTGATTCCAAAGCGTCAATGAAATGGCACATGGCATTTGCGAAGGCGTCGGGAAACCACTTACCCTGAAATTGAGGGTAAATTCGCGCTGGTGGGTCAACGGTGACTACACAAACTTCTTCGCTGTCGCCCGTGATGCAACCTTTATTACCTTGAATGACGATCTCCTCACGCGGATGAGGTCGCAGTTTGCTTCCCCGATATGCCCAATTGTTGATGACGCAAGCCTGAACCCCTTTTTTGAACTTGATTAGCACGACATTCCAATTGTCGCCTTTAATCCCTGTTTGCGATGGGTCTCGTCCCATGATAGCGTAAACGCTTTCCCATTCGCCAAACCAATGGTAAACGAGGGCGAAATGGTGAACAGCCATGTCACTTGCAACCCATCGCTCATCCTTACCATACCAAGGGTGAGCACTCAAGTCAAACCAATTTCGGTTTTCAATCTGGCAATAGTAAGGTGAGCCAATCGTCCCGTTGCGCAAGTATCGCTCTATTTCAAGGAAAGCAGGTACAAAAACCGAGTTTTGATTGACCATCAATGGCGCACCGTATCGCTCCGCAACTTCAACGAGTTTCTTTGCTTGGTCAAAGTAGGGCAAAAGCGGCTTTTGGATGAAAATTGCTTTGCCCTTTTTGGCTGCATACTCAACGATGGGCATGCGAATTTCAAACTTGTGAGGTGCAGCAATGTCAACGATGCGGACTTCAGGATGGTCAATCAGTTCGTGCCAATCAGTGGTGATGAACGGCAACTGCCAACGTTCTTTCATCCCTTTCGCTCGTTGTTCGTCAACATCAGTGCCGCCAACAACTTTCAAACCAGCGTTGCGGTAGGCTTGGATATGCGTGTTAGCGATACCTCCCAATCCCACAATCCCAATACCCCAATCCGACCGAGCCATCGCTCATCACCTCTTAAATTTCGTTGCGCATTCGACTTTGTTCGTTGTGCAATTTTGTGACAAGTGTGCACAAACGAAATCCGTTCGCAGCTAAAGCCACTCCCACAGACGGGACTTCGTCACATTTCAGGTTGGCAACTTTTCCATTGGAGCCTTTCGGATTTGCTCTAATGCCCTCACTGCTGGGTCTACGCTTGCGCTTGACATTGCTAAACCGACGATTGGTGCAACGAACCAAAGGAAGCCGCAACTTCCAAAAGAAACCGCAACGAAGATCGCTATCAAACTCGTAAGCCCAATGGCTTTCCGTTTGCTCCATTGTTGCCCCTTTTGTGAGAAGGCTCGTTTCGGTTCGCGGAGAGCGTCAACGATGGCTACAGGAACAGCACCCATGACCATGTTGGCAGCGATGAGAGCACCCAATGAGGCGATTACCACAAAAACTGGCGTAAGGAGTAGAGAAAGTTTGGGCAAGTAACTAATGCCTCCACCAACTAATCCGCCAGCGAAAAGCCACATCAACAAGCCAAGCCATCGCGATTGCCACCACCAACCTCCGTATCTCCAACCATTGACAATCGTTTTGCTCGGCAAAGGGGTAATTAGCCATTGCCACAGTTCCCCCGTTTGATGCAACTTGCGCAAGTAGTTGTGAACAGTTATGTAAGTCGCAAACCAAAAGATTGGGATGAATGTTACCGCAAAAGCGACGAACAAAATGGCGCTTAATGGTGGTTTCAATAACCCGAAGGCGAAAGCGGTGAAATAAGGCAACCAACTGTAGCGCCAACGAGTAGCCGAGACCATGAGCTTGAAAATAGGATTTTGTGTGCGAGCGATCAAAATTTTCTCAACCGCAGGTAAGACGAAGGCGAATTCACCAACAAGGCTGATGAGGCTAAGGAAACGGACGAGAAAATTCATCCTGCCCTGAACCCTCAAGCTCACTTTAGGTGAACTCATTAAACCCCAAATGAGCGCCAAAATCAATGCCCGAACGATAGGTGCAATTACAGCAGTCAGGAGCGAGATGTTAGGCACAGAGATTGAGAACAAATTGCCAAACCTGATTGGGTTGACAGCCCCAATATGCGGCTGCCATCCCAGAATGAGCAGAGCGATTGATGGGCTGAAGGCAACGAGAAAAGGCAAGCGAAGGGGAAGACCCCCTATCGGGACGAAGGCAAGGATTGACAAAAACTCATAACCCTTCAACTTCCAACCAACCATCAACCTGAGCGCGAGGCTTTTCGTCAAGCCGAGGGAAAAAGTGTCAAGGGAAGAAAGGATAAGCCAGACACTGAAGAAACTTGCATCAACTTGTGAAAGGGGCAGAGAAGCCTGCCAGCAACCGATTAACGGCACGAAGGTCGTAACTAACCGCCAAGCGAATGTTTCAGGCAACCAAGAAATTGGCGGCTTTTCTGACGGCGTTTTTTCAGCCCACGACCAGTTAAACCAAAGCCAATGCAAAATGCCTCCGAGGGCAAAAGAGAAAGACGAACTTGCAGCGAAGCAATCGGCAGGATGCCATCGTTGAATTTGCTGAAGCCAACCCCAAAGGAAGCCTTGAGCGAAAAAGAGCAAGATGAATAGCGATGGGACAAAGTAGAATCGTCGCACTCCCTTCGGCGTTTCAAGCCATCTCGCCAACCTGTCAACCCTGACCCAACCAACCCCTGCCATTAACCACAAAGTTGCCCAAACTGGAGTCAAGTTTGTCCCGTAAAAGGGCTGCGGTGCGAAAAAGTCAAAAGCACCTGCCCAATCTCTGACTTTGCTAAACTGCAACGCAATTGATCCGAGCGAAACCAAAACCATCAAACCTGCAATGAGAGCCAAGCGTTGCTCTGTTGAAGCTTTATCAATCCTGTTGATGCTTTCCGACGACCAAAAAACAATGAACAGGAAAAGCAAAATAAGCGCGATGTGCAATGGCAAAGGCAAGAATGAGAGCAAAAGGATGCATAAAGTTTCTATCCAGCCGGAAATGCCGAGAAGGAGTGAAATCGGAATTGAGAAAGTCGGTGGCAGACCAAGTAAAGCAAAGGAAACGGCGTAGATGGGGGACCAAAGACCAGCGATGTAAACTCGCAGAAACCATGCAGGCAATTTTCTCGCCAGCACCAACTCGTGCCCATTGACGGGCAAAATTCGCAAAAAGTCAAGAGTTCCCCTTTGCGCATCGTCAACGAATGTGCGTTTCGGAATTTGTCGGTCAACCCGTGTTCGTGCGATGAGGTGAAAGATCAAGGTTGATAGGAAAAGAACTGAACCGACCCAGTATTGGTCAGGCTTGACGAATAGAAACAAGGATGCAAGACCGATATGGGCTGCGGCAGCACCTGCAATAAGCCTGCCGATGATGCGAGCGAAAACCACAGTATCAAAATCCCGCCCCTCATGATGCCAAAAGGGATTGTTTTCAAACCGCCAATAATTGCCCATAACCGTGCCTTCCTGTCGTTCAGGCGGAATTTGTTTGCGGCTAAAGTCGCTCCTACAGACTGGATTTTACCACAGTAGCAAAATTCAAGGTGGGTGATAGTGATGAGGTTCTTGGTAGCGCTCGCAGTTTGGATCGCTGCTTTTTTCTCCCCCAATTTTGCTTTGCTGATAGCGGCATTATCGTGAAGGAAAGTTTATGGCGTCAAATCGCCGAAGATAACCAAACCGCAGTCATCAAAATCAACGGAGACGGTTTCGTTGATGTCAGCCTCTTCATCAGCATCGTTGACAAAAGTGAAAAGTCCAACATCATCCACCTCGCCCTCCCGTTTTACAACCGACCAATTTCGTTCCAAGCCGAAGAGTTAGTGCTCGCTGATTTCAAAAAAACGGTATGTCGAAGCGATTACAATGCGCGAGCAAAAGATTCAGTTTGCTCGCTTGAAGGCGCAGGAAGCGATCAAAAATTGCTTTCGCATAGCGCTTGCCTTCGGTTCCCCGTTGGGTCTCCTGATTGAAAGAGCGTTCTTACCACCCCTTGTTGCTATTCTTTTGCCTCCAGTGATGGTGCTCCTCTTTGGTCTGCTAATTGGTTCCCTTGTCATCTATTTGGGGCTGAACCTTGAGGGCGATCCATTGCCAGCATATTGGCGATACATTTCCTTCCCGCTTCTTTTCGGTCTACTGTTTTTTGCATCTTCCATAGCGGTCAGGAACACTCTTTTGGCTTCCGTCAGCATAAGCCTTTGAGCCGATTTTCCCTTGAGGCAACAGCAATTTGACTGCCGTAAAGAACGAGCCAAGACGCTACCGAGAAACTGGCGATGGTCGCTGAAAAGTCAACGGTAATTTCCCTTTCAGAGGTTTTTGGGGGAATGCATTTCCTGATGAGCCGATTTTCTTTCGGAGGTTCAGGGGAGCCAACCCTCGACTCCTTATCGCTTTTGAACGGTGCTGATTCGCGACAGCAACTCTTGAGCGTGTTGCAGTGACGCTTGAGTTATTTGCTTGCCAGAGAGCATCCTTGCAAGTTCCTTCACTCGTTCCTCAAATTGGAGCGAAGTTACGATAACTCTCGTTCGTTTGCCCTCTGTCACTTTTTCAACTTGCAAGTGCCAATCGGCGAGGGCAGCAATTTGCGGCAAGTGCGTGACGCACAGAACTTGAGCGTAGCGAGAAACCTCACGCAACTTTTCACCGACTGCTTCCGCCGTTTTGCCTCCGATGCCGACATCAATTTCGTCAAAGACTAGGACAGGGATTTCATGAGTTCTTTGCAAACTAGCTTTGAGTGCAAGCATCGTCCGAGAGATTTCGCCACCAGAAGCGATTTTCACCAAAGGCTTTAGGGGTTCGCCAGGGTTCGTTGAAATCAAAAACTCAACTTGGTCAATTCCGTCTCTGCCGAAAGCAAAAACACCGTCAGGGAGTTTTAAACCGTTCGGGTCAGGGATGCGGTCAATTGCGATTTTGAACTTTGCTTTCTCCATCATGAGCGCTTTCAAGTGACTTTGAACCGTTTTTTCAAGTTGGTGAGCAACTTCCTTTCTCGCTTGCGACAAGGCAAGGGCTGCCCCCGATAATTTGCTTCTCAACTCTTCACGCTCTTTTTGAAGCGTCTCTAATCGCTCTTCGCTTGTCTCCAACTTCTGAAGTTCGCGCTCAATTTGCTCACGATACTGAAGAATTGCGGAGATTGTGTCTCCGTATTTTCGCTTGAGCCGACGAATTAAGTCCAACCTGTTTTCCACCTCATCCAGCCGTTCGGGGTCAAACTCAACCCGCAACGCATACCGCTCCAACTCAAACCCAGCCTCTTGAATAGTGTCAAAAGCTTGAGAGAGTGCGTTTTGCCATTCGCTTAAAATTGGGTCAATGTGAGCGATTTCCTTCAATGCTTGCAGTGCGTTGCCCAAAGCATCAAGAGCACCTTCATCACCCATCAATTGCTGAACTGAGTAATTCACCCGTTCAACGATCTTTTCGGCATTAGCCAACAACTGCCTCTCTCGCAACAGTTCCTCTTCTTCACCCTCTTTCAAATTTGCCTTGTCAATTTCATCGGCTTGGTAACGGAGCAAATCAAGCCGTTGAATCCTGTCGCGCTCACTCTGTTGCAATTCGGAAAGTTCCCGCTCAACTTGCATAAGTTGACGATAAAAACTCATGTATTGCTCTTTCAAACTCAACAGTTCATCTCCGCCGAAAGCATCCAAGAAGCGCAGGTGATTGTATGGCTCAAGAAGTGATTGGTGCTCGTGTTGACCGTGAATGTCAACGAGGGACTTGCCAATTTGTTTGAGCGTCGCAACAGTTGCCGCACGACCGTTAACTCGGCACCGGCTTCGCCCAGACCTTGACAATTCCCGAGAGAGGATTAGTGTTTCGTCTTCTGGTTCAAGACCCAGTTCCCCCAAAACTTCCTTCCCTTGCGGAAAACGGCTCAAGTCAAAAACCGCTTCCACAACCATGACATCCGTTCCAGTTCTAATCAAGTCAATATCGCCTTTGCCACCTATCAAGAAATTGAGCGCGTGGATGATGATGGATTTGCCAGCCCCAGTTTCACCTGTCAGCACATTGAAACCGTTTTGAAAGGGAACTTGCACTTCGTCAATAACAGCGAGGTTGCGTATCAGCAACTCGGTCAGCATGGTTTATCACCCTCATTGACAGTTGCTTTGCAAGAGTTCTTCACCATTTAGCAATTATCGCACACCTCTGCTGAAATGGTAGAGGATCTTTTAAACTGCGTCAAAAAGAAATCATCGCAGTCTTAGAGCTGCTTTCCCGAGCCGATGAAAAAGGGAGAGGGAGGCTCCTGCCGAACCTTGGGGCTGCAGGAGCGACTTTGGTCGCGACGAATATGTGACGAAAAATAGAAACACAAGTTCAGGACTAAAGCCCCTCCTACAGTTAATGCTGACATCGGCGCGTCAGGAGACGTGCCTTCTCAAAGATTTTGGTAGCGTTGGGGCTTGTACCTGTCGGATAATCAGTTTTCTGAAACGACGGTTCTTCAG
>FMJZ01028378.1_pt1 | contig 20383 bp, 22 predicted proteins | sample 1987881 | NCBI WGS metagenome assembly FMJZ01 (sample SAMEA4378227, study PRJEB15110) | soil metagenome | biome: soil; feature: Field; material: Soil | place: India | collected 2015-03-11 | depth 0 m
CATCGGCGGCACAGTCCAACGCAACCGTGCGCGCCGGCGCGTCCGTGAGGCAGTTCGCCTGCTGCTGCCGTCATTGCAGAGCGGCTACGATTTGGTCTTTATGATTCGCTCGCCGGAAGTGGTTGAAGCGCCCTTTAGCCAGTTACAAGCCGATATTGCCGCACTTCTGCGGCAGGCTTGCCTCTTGAACGCGCCGGAATCCAAATCAACTGCATCAACATCGGCTACCTCGCATCCACAATACGAACGGGGATCATCATGAACATTTGGTCGGCATTTGTTGGTTTGCTCGAACAATTGCTGCTCTTCTTCTCATCATTGACCGGCAATATGGCGCTGGGCATCGTGCTCTTTACGATCGCGGCGCGCCTCGTTATTCTGCCCCTGACGCTCAGCTCGCTCCGTTCGAGCCGCCGTATGCAAGAGGTGCAGCCGATCTTGAAGGAGATCCAGCGCAAGTACGGCAAAGATCCCCAGCGCCTCCAAGAAGAGACGCTGCGCGTCTACCGCGAGCATAAGATTAACCCGGTCGGTGGATGTTTGCCGCTCTTGCTGCAATTGCCGATCTTTTTCGGCGTGTACCAAGCGGTGTATCACCTAATGGTACCCGAACAGCGGGTCAACCTGAGCGCCGCCGCCGCTGAAATGCTCAAAGACGAACGGCTGGCCCAGATCCTTGCCGCCCCCTTTTTTGGCATGGATCTCGGTATGCCGGCGTTTGGCCCGAATGGTTTTGCCGGCTTTGTCTATCTCATCTTGCCGGTGCTCTCGATCGTCTTGCAGTTGATGCAACAGTTAATGGCGACGCCGCGGGTGCAAGATCCGCAACAAAAGGCGTTTACGCAGGCCATGTTGATTATGCCGTTCGTCTTCGGCTACATTGCCTTTACCTTCCCGACTGGTGCCGTGCTATACTGGGTCATTAGCAGCGTCATTGGCGTGATCCAGCAGTATTTCACCTCGGGCTGGGGGTCGCTGGCCAATTACCTACGCTTCCTGCCCCCCGACAACCGCCCGGCCCCGGCATTGTCGTTGGCGCCGGCCACGGCGGGTCAGGCGGCTGAAGCGCAACCCGAAACCCCAAAGGTTGATTTCTGGTCGGTGATGCGGCCATTGACTGAAGCGCCGGTAGAATCGAGCGAGACCGCTGGCGAAGAGCATCGCGCAGCGCGCCAGCATCCCAACCCGCGTCGCCGTCGTTAAGGACAAGAGACGTTTAAGCAGACGGTCACAGTGACCGAGAGGTGTCTATGAAGCGCATCGAGATCAGCGCGCGCACCGTCGCCGAAGCTGTCGAGCTGGCGTTGGCCCAACTGGGCCGCGATCGCGATGAAGTGGCAATTGAAGTGCTTGATCCGGGCGAGAAGGGTGATGAAGCATTGGTGCGCGTCACCGTTGTCGAAGATGAAGAAGAGCGACCGTCGATCGAGAAGGTGAGCGCTATCGCCCAACGCATTCTCGAAGATCTACTCGAACGCATGGATATCCATGCGTATGTGACGGCTGTCGTCTCGCGGGTGCCCGGCCCGCAGGGTGAACCGGAAGACACGATTACCTTGCACGTTGAGGGCGCCGATGAAGAGGCGATGGGGTTGCTGATCGGACGCCGCGGCGAGACGCTGCGCTCGCTCCAATTTTTGCTGAATCTGTTGGTGAGCCGGCGCGTGCATGCATGGCCGCAGTTGGTGGTTGATGTGGGCAATTATCGCCAACGCCGCCAAGAATCCCTCGAAAGCCTTGCCCGCCGGATGGCGGAACGGGTACGCCAGACCGGCCGGCCTATTATGCTGGAACCCATGGCCGCCTACGAGCGGCGGATCGTTCACCTTGCCCTGCGCGACGACAAGACGATTTATACCGAGAGTTCCGGCGAGGGCGAGAATCGCAAGATAGTGATCTATCCGGCAAAATTGTAACCGGTAGGGGGCTGGTGGCTCACCGGCCCCCAGTTGCTTCCCGCATTACACCCATCTCGCCTTCACGTCTGCGCTGACACCCTATGATTGATTTTGTTGCTATCGGCCACGTGACTCGCGATCTGTTGCCGGCTGGCGCAACTGCCGCTGGCGGTACCGCTCGCTTCGCTGCGCTGCTGGCGCAACGGCTCGGCTTGCGTCCGGCTATTGTCACTGCCAGCGCTGAACCGGCTCCTGCTGGGGTGGCATGGGCGAACATTGCGACGCGCGTGAGTTCAACCTTTGAGAACCGCTACACCCCCACTGGCCGGCGCCAGTGGCTCCACGCGGTCGCGCCAACGATGAGCGTGACCGATATTCCGCTTGGCTGGCGCGCGGCCCCTATCGTCTTGCTCGGCCCGGTTGTGCATGAATGCACCCCTGCATTAGCCGCAGCGTTTCCGAGCGCCTTGATCGGCGCTACAGCCCAAGGATGGCTGCGCGATTGGAACGATGACTTGCCATCACCCATTCGGCTGCGCCGCTGGCAACCCGCGCCCAAAGAACTACAGCGCGTGCATGTGCTCAGTCTCAGCAGCGAAGATGTGGGAGGCGATGACGAATTAGCCGCCTATTACGCCAGCTCAGCGCCGATTGGCATTATCACCCATGGCGCGCGCGGCGCCACGATGTTCTTGCACGGTAAGCCGCACCATATCCCTGCCTACCAAGCCCAAGAGTCTGATCCAACCGGCGCCGGCGATGTCTTTGCCACCGCCTTCCTCATCCGGCTGTGGGAAACAGGCGATCCCTTTGCCGCGGCCCGCTTCGCTGCCGCGGCAGCGGCCTGTGTCGTAGAAGGGGTCGGTGATACGGCATTACCCGATCGGGCGCAGATCATCCAACGGATGGCCAGAGATAACCGGGCAGTCGATCACGTCACGCAAACATCGTAGGGGCGCACGGTCTGCGCCCCTACGAGCAGCATCACCGCTCTAACCGGTACGGCACGCTGGTCACCACATTGCCGCGTAATCGCAGGGTCGTCTTGATCAACAAACCGGTCTGGTTGTGCAACAGGTGTTCCCACCAACGCGCCGGCACAAATTCGGGCAAGATTACCGTGATCACATCATCGCCATAACGCGTCTCGACCTCTTCAATGTAGCGCACAATCGGGTTGATCAGCGAGCGGAACGGCGATTCGAGCACAACCAGCGGAATATCGCACCCCCAATCGCGCCAACGCGCGCGCAATTTCTCGGTCGCGTCTGGGTCAAGATCAACATACACCGCAGTCACATTATCAGGCGCAATCGAGCGTGCATATTGCAAGGCCGGCAATACGCCACGGTGAATGCCGCTCACCAAAACGATCGCCGTGTGGCGGCGCAGTTCGGGCGGCAAGATAGCGCCGCTTAACGACAATTGCTCGGCCACGCGGCGATAGTGCAAGTTGATGGACCGGAACATCAAAACCAAAATCGGAATGGCCGTAATGACCATCCACGCGCCATGGACGAACTTTGTGACCATCAAGATCACCAACACGATCGATGTGAGGATAGCGCCGAAACCGTTGATCATGGCACTTTGCAGCCACCCCGATTGGCGTAGACGCAGATGGCGGCGCACCATCCCCGCTTGCGAGAGGGTGAAGGAGGTAAACACCCCGACCGCGTACAGCGGCAGCATCGCGATCTCATTCGCCTGAAAGATAACTACTAACAGCGCCGAGAACATCCCTAGCACCAGAATCCCGTTCGAGAAGACCAACCGGTCGCCGCGTGAGGAAAACTGGCGGGGCAAGAAGCGATCGCGCGAGAGGAAGGAAGCAAGACGCGGGAAGTCAGCGAAGGCCGTATTCGCAGCCAATACCAAAATTAAGGCAGTAGCCACCTGAATAAAGACATACACTGGCCCCACGCCAAAAATCGTGCGCGCAATCTGCGAGACGATCGTTTCGTGGGTGAACTCATTCGGTACCGCTTGATGCGTATGCGCCAGCCACGTAATACCTAGAAACATCGTGACCAACAGCGTGATCATCCACGTGAGGGTGATCGCCGCATTGTGCGACTCCGGCGGTTTAAACGCTTGCACACCATCGCTAATCGCCTCAATTCCAGTCAGGGCAGTGCAACCGGCGGCAAAGGCGCGCAAAATCAACCACAGCGAGATCGCCTCGCCGGTAAGCGGAATATCCGGATCGATCGAATGCGTTACCGGCTTGGCGCCAAACACCAGATCATGGCCGATACCGACTGCGATCATCGAGAGAATGCCGGTGATAAACGCATACGTCGGGATGGAAAAGATCATGCCGCTCTCTTTAGCGCCGCGCAGATTGGCAATGGTGACGATCAGAATGCAGACGAGGGCAATCTCAACCGCATGATCGCGGAGCGCTGGAAAGCCCCAGTTCGTTGCTAACGACGTGATGGCAGCAACGCCAGCCGAGATGCTCACCGCAACCGTTAGCACATAGTCGATCAGCAAGGCGCCGGCGGCTACCAAACCCAGCAGATCGCCTAGATTATCGCGCGTGACGATGTAGCCGCCGCCGCCTTGCGGATACGCTTTGATCGTCTGCCGGTAAGAAAGGCCAACGATCAGCAACAACAATGCAATCGCGGCGGCAATCGGCAACGATAGACCAAGCGCCGCGCTTCCGCCGAGAATGAGAATGGTGAGGATTGCTTCAGTCGCATACGAGACCGACGAGAGCGCATCTGATGAAAAGACTGCCAGCGCTGTCGTTTTATTGAGCCGTTCGTGGTGCTGATGTTCGGTGGCAATCGGCCGGCCAACCAGAATGCGCTTGATCTGGGCAAACATAGCCACAGGTTCCTTGCTAATGTGCGAACGAAACGGTTTTGGGCAATAGAAAGACGGAACGCAATCTGTGCGCGGCAGTCGGCGTTCCGTCGGCTGTCGAACGCATGGTCGATAACTATCAACCTGCGCATCGTCATTGATGCTTGCCGTGCGATCATAGCACTATCATCCGTGAAAGTCAATCCCTGTGACAGTTCTCACAGACGGGCTTGACATCGCTGCACAGGCGCGTTATGCTCTGAAAGAGTTGTGGCCCGATGGCAAAGGCACGGTGATGAACGAACAAGCTGTTGAAACACAGGCGCTGGTCAAACGGTACGGCACGGTGACGGCGCTCGATCATGTCACGCTCCAAGCTCCGGCTGGGCGGATCTACGCATTGCTTGGCCCAAACGGGGCTGGCAAAACGACCCTGCTCAGCATTCTCACCACCTTGCTCCCGCCGACGTCCGGCAGCGCGCGCATTCTCGGCTACGATGTGGTGCGCGATGCCGCCGAGGTTCGCCGCCGGATTGGAGTGACGTTTCAAGAGATGGTGCTCGATCCGTTGCTGACTGGGCGCGAGACGCTCGATTTTCACGGTCGCCTCTATCGCTTGCCATCCGCTGTGCGCCGGCAACGGATTGCTGAATTGGTTGAGTTGGTGCAATTGACCGACGCCATCGATCGGTCGGTCAAGAGCTATTCCGGCGGGATGAAGCGGCGGCTTGAATTGGCCCGCGGTCTGATGACTGATCCGCAGGTATTGGTGCTTGACGAACCAACGCAGGGCCTCGATCCGCAAAATCGGGTTAATATCTGGAGCTATGTGCGCGATCTGAACCGCCGCCGCGGGATGAGCATCTTGCTCACCACCCACGCGATGGATGAAGCCGAGGCCTTGGCCGACCTCGTAGGCATTATCGATCACGGTCGCCTGATTGTCGAAGGCAAGCCGGGTGATCTGATCGCTTCGCTCGGTTCTGATGTCATCCGGGTGCGCGGGAATGGTGATTTGCAGCATCTGGCCACGGTTGCCGCTGCAATTGATGGCGTGAGCCAAGTCGCGACTGACCTAGCCGATGGCTTGGCCCTGATTTATACCGACAACGGCAGCCGTCGTTTGCCAGCAGTGCTGCATGCGATCAGCAACAACGGCTTCGCCGTCGAAGATGTCACCCTTGCCCGCCCGTCGCTCGGCGATGTGTTCTTGCACTATACCGGCGCCGCGCTGCGCGATTAATACCTACACACACTGCTAGAGGAGCGCTCTATGTACGCCACGTATGTCATCTGGACGCGGCACATGCGCAAATTCATCCAGCACACCGAAGAATTGGTTGGGTTGGCATTACAATCGGTCTTGTGGGTAGTGCTCTTTGGGGTTGGCATGCGCGGCATGATTAGCGATGTCGGCGGCAGTGATTATATGTCATTTATTCTGCCGGGCATCATTGCCCTCAGCGCATTGGGCGGCGCGGTTGGCGGCGGCATGGTATTGTTGGATGAACGGCTGCGCGGGATTGTGAAAGAGTATCTGGCCGCGCCGATCCCGCGCTTGAGCATTTTGTTGGGCAGTGCGGCGAGTACCGCAACCAAGGCGCTCTTTCAAGCGACGCTAATGTTAATCATTGGGTTGCTCATGGGGGCGCGCTTGGTGATCAACCCGGTTGGCTGGCTGGGTGCGCTCGTGTTGCTTGCGATCTTTGCCATCGGCTTCAGCGGGCTGGCGCTCGGCGTGGCGGCTATTTCACGCAGCATCGCCGGCTATCATGGTATGATCTTCCTCTTTAACCTGCCGCTGCTATTTGCCTCAAATGCCCTCTACCCGCTATCAGTATTGCCGGGATGGATGCAAGCGATTGTGCTCATCAATCCGGCAACGTATCTGATCGATGCCGTGCGCGCTTTGGCGTTCGGCGTGGAAGCTACCCTGCCGCTGTGGGCCAGCAGTCTGGTGCTGGCCATTTTTGCTGCGGCGAGCATGGCCTTCGCGCTGTCGCTCTTCCAGCGTTCGTTGCGGGCGTGAAGGATGGCCACGAAAAGACACAGAAAACATAAATGACTGTAGGCTGAGCCCAAAGCCAGATATTAGCCAATTGCTGTGTAGCAACACTGCCGGCGCAACTAGCTAACAAACCAGCCAATCCGTTTTCGTGTGTTCTGCGTCTTTTTGCGGCGATTATTTCCCACCACACCCCACCAATGACGTCGGATCAATATTCACGTCGCCGCGCCAAACTTGATAATCGAGGTGCGGGCCACTGGCAAAGCCAGTACTGCCCATTAAGCCGATCACCTCGCCGGCCCGCACCTGCTGCCCGTCAATCACCGTCACAATCACCAAGTGCGAGTAGCCAGTGCGCCAGACTCTGTCTGGCGCTACCACCCAGACGTGATGGCCGGCGGGATAGCTATTCATCGTCACCTTTACCAACCCATCGTGGGTAGCGACCACTGGCGCATACCAGCTCGGCCCCGGCTCGGCCAACCCATCGCCGTCGCCGTCAACCGCCAAATCGATCGCGCCCCAAATATGGGCCGGCGTGTGGGTGCCAACGCCATACCCTTGGGTGATGACAACTTGGCCGGACGCAGGCTGCACTGGGCAACCGTGTGGGCCAGCTTCATCGAGGTAGAATTGGGGCAGCGCCGTAGGGTTTGGCGCAAGTGGCGGCGCAGGAGCAATGAGGGGCGCCAGCGCGTCAGGTGTGGGGGTCGCCAGCGCAACAGAACGCGCAGCACTCACGACCAGTTGCGCCGGCGCTGCTGCCGGCAAGGCCACGGTAGGAATGGCTGCGATCAGCTGTGCGCCGGCCTGATTAAGCAGAGAAGCCTGCCATTGCTGTTGGAAGGTGGGAGCGACTCCGGTTGCCAGCGGCGTCGCCGCCAGCGTTGCCGCCAATCCGGCGGCCAAGGCGAGCGGCAAGACGTTCGCTTGCGGCGATGGACGCGGCGGCGGTGTCAACAACGCTGCGGGTGACAAGCCTAACACCAATGCAATCGCCTCAGCCTCACCGTGGCTGAGGCGACGCATCCCATACTCGGCTTCGGCAATGGCCCGCGCCGGAATCCCGGTCAGGAGAGCCAAATCGACAAACGTTAAATCACGAGTGCGGCGAAGCTGGCGAAGTGTCTGCATCTCGCTCCTCTTGGCACAACACAGTTAGTTGGAAGATAACACAACTCTGCCGTGCCCAAGATGACAAGATGCGTACAAATGCAGCTTAATCGCCGTTCACCAGCCGTTCTTTCGCCGCGTACTCGGCCTCAAGCTCGGCCAGCTTGCGCTGACGTTCACGCTTCTCAAGCCGGTTGAGCGTAATATAGCCGGCCAGAATTGAGACAAAGAGCGCCGGCCAAATCAACCATGCAAAGCTGATTTTGATGCTAATCGCAAAGAGCAACCCAAACAGGCCGATGAACACCCCGCCGGCAGCCATATACACTTCAAAGCTGGTGCTGGCAAGATAGACCTCATCGCGCGGGCTAAACCGTTGCTGTCGCGCCATACGCAACCTCTCATCACCGACGAACCTGCCATCCTGACAACTGTATGCTAGCACAGGGCCGGATTGCATTGTAGTGGATGAAACGATGCAGTTTTTGTGCAATATCTGTGCTTTTATGCAAAAGTCCATCGTAAGATAAGAAGGGCGGGTGTGAAACCCGCCCTTACGATCGAGCACCTTCAATCGCCCAACCCCGCGCCGATCGCGAGCAGGCGATCGCGCTGCCATCAACGCGACTGAGCCGCTGCCGGTTGGCCGCTGCCTTCGATAATCATGCGCAAGCGATCAAGCTGGATGCGCATATCGAGCGAAGCAAAGATCTGGCCGAGACCTACGACAAACACCCGCAGACTCGGATCGGGCACTTCGTACTCGACCCGGTTCTGCACAACCGTGCGATCGCCATCAGCAAACCAACGCCAGAGCTCCTTACCGTGCCACAGGCCATCGATCGCCAGCAAGATATGACCGCTATCGCGCTCGGTGACGGTATAAGTCGCACCGGCCAGCGCCAGCGACTTGAGGCGCAGTTTGTGCTTGCTGCCCAACGCCATCAAATCGCCCTCAATTGGATCGAGCACCACCAGCGGCGAGCGCCACTGCGCCATTAATTCGGGATCGGTCAAGTAACGCTCGACGGTGGCAGGCGGCGCTTTAATCGAGACAAACTGTTCCTGCACGATCATAATCACGCTCCTATCGCTCAGGCGCTCTCAATGGTAGCGCGGTAATACTCTTCAATCCCCCGTTTCAGCATGATCGCCGGATAGCCCATCACTGGCACGCCTAATGCGCTCCCGATCGCATCATTCGGCCCTAATGAAACGACTTCGCCCAGCTCAATCGGCTCGTAGGGCCTTGGCGCTTCGCCGCGCGCTTCAGCCGCCAGTTCCGCAGCCAAATGGGCGCCCTGCCGGATGGCGTATGATGCGGCAGGTGGCAAGATCCCGCCCCGGCCATCAGACACGGCGGCGCAATCGCCAATGGCAAACACGACCGCTTGCCCGTTGACCCGCAAATAGCGGTCAACCAGCACCCGCCCGATCCGATCGGTTGGGAAGCCGGCCTCGGCTAAGAGGGCCGGTGCGCGTACGCCAGCGCCCCAGACAATCGTACCGGCGCGCAAAATCCGGCCATCGGCAAAGCGCAAGCGTTGCGGCTCGACCTGCGTTACCGGCGTTTTGAGAAACACATTCACACCGAGGCGTTCCAAGCGGCGCACAGCCTCGTGGCTCGCCCACTCACCAAGGTGCGGCAGCAAATGATCTTCGCGTTCAATCAGCGCAATGCGCACTTCCTTGCGGGGCGCGCCGGTTTGCCGGCACAGATCATCGGCCCACGCCGCCAACTCGCCGGCCAACTCACAACCGGTATAGCCGCCGCCAACGATCGCCGTCGTCATCGTGATCCGCAATTCGGTCGGATCGGTCAACGACGCCGCTTTGGTAAATTGAGCGACGATGTGTTTGCGCAACGCGATGGCATGGGCGAAGGTATGAAGGGGCAGCGCATGTTCACGGGCGCCGGGTGCATTGAAAGAGGTCTCGCTGCCCAGTGCCAATACCAGCCGATCGTACGGCACGCTCCGGCCATCGGCCAGCGTCACCGTGCGCTCAAGCGGATGGATTGCCGTCACGCGCCCCTCCACCCGCTCGATATCACGACCCTGCAACAAACGATCGAGCTGATAGATCGACTTCTGATCGGCAATCCCGGCGGTTGCGGTCAAATGCAACAACTGGATTAACTGGTGGTACGGATGTTGATCAACTAAGCGGATAGTAATATCAAGCCCTTGTTCACGGCGGAAACGGGCCAGATCGAGCGCTGTGCGCAAACCGGCATAGCCGGCGCCGAGAATAACGATCTGCATGGTCACAAAGCTCCGTGGACTGGTCACGACAGGCGGGTGTAGACACGCTACATCCCCTATTTACAGAATACCACGGCTCGGTTGCCGGTCAACCGCACAACAGGCGCAGATCACACACCTTTGGCAGCAAGAGACGGACGCAGAGGAATGGGAGCGTCACAGCGCATCCCACGCCTCTGCGTCAGCCATAACTCCACCGAGCGATCACGGCGCCGGCGGCGTCTTCGGCGGTGTCTCAACCCACTCATCAACCTTGGCTGCACCCTGCTCAACCGCATCGGCAGCCCGTCCGGCAGCGCGGCTAAAGCTCGTGCCAAGCTCTTCCGCCGCGCGCGACAGCCGCTCGGTAAACGAGCGCACCTGCTCGCCAACCTGCTTCGGGCTCGGCAGCGAGATCTGCGGCGGCTCAGCCGCGACGATATCATCAACCACCCGCTCTGAAATATTGGCCAGCTCTTTCGGAAATGCCACCACAGCCATCGCTACCTCGGCCATCGCCCGGCGCACGCGGCGGCGCGAATTGCGCGGCAGCAGCACCAGCGGCACCGAAGCAACCGTCAGGCCAATCCGGGTTGCCCCGCCGACAAAGCCAGCCGCCAGCTCAAACAAGCCATCACGCTCGTTGGTCGTCTCATTGCTCATACGACTCTCCTCCTCTGCTCACCGAGAGCAACCGGCGTTACTTCGCCTCAGTCTTCTCTTCGCCCTCAGCCGCCCACTTCTCGATGCTCTTGCCTGCGATGTCGGCGAAATCACGCGGCAACGAGGCAAAGGCGTACATCAGCTCCTTGGTCGCATTGCGCATGTGCTGGCGCGACTCGGACGGCAGCAGCGCAAGGGGCAGAGTAAAGACCGCCATACCAAGGCGAACGACGCCGCCACCGAACTCCATCACCGACTCGACAAAGCTGTCGCTGCGCCGCACCGGGACGCTGCGCACTCGGACCTCACCTTCAGTCTCCGTCATCTTCGCACCTCCTTAACGGTCAGCCAAAATAGCCGCCCACCAGAAAACCCGAGACAATCTGGATTAAGGCCACAAATGGGTTGGAGGCCAGCAGGTAACGCACGTAATTTTGCTGGTTTGGTTCGCGGTAGAGCTTAACCTGATTATAGATTGGCACTACCAGCGCCAGCAGAATAAACGCCGCCACCCAGTATTGACCCCACATCCACGCCAATATCATCAGCATTGCCTCGAAGCCATTAATCGTTGCATAAGCCACAATCAGCGTGCGCTGCACACCGATCGCAACCGTGAGCGATTTCAGACCTAACTTGCGATCACCCTCGACGCTCTTGATATCGTTGAGGAAGAGCAAGCCAGCCGCTAAACCGCCATTGATCAACGCTACCACCACGCTTTGCCACGTCAGCGGCGCAAAGATCAGGTGGCCGGCCATCCAGCTCATACTGACGTACCCCAACCCGACAGCCGGCGGCCCCAACCAGAAGTGTTTCTTCAGCTTGATCGGCGGCATGCTGTAGATCACCGACAGCATAATACCGACAAAGGCGAAGTAGACGATCAACGGCTGGCCAAAGACCAGCGACACCAGCATGGTGGCTGTGCCGAGTACGATCCAATTCCAGCGCGCCTCATTCAGCGTCACAATCCCAGCCGGAATCGGGCGTTGCGGATCGTTGATCGCATCTAGTTCACGATCGAAATAATCGTTAATACTCTGGCTAAAACCGGTGCCAAGCGGGCCGGTCATCAATGCGCCCAACAGCATGAGCCACCAGTGATCGGGCCGCGTCCAGTCAAAGCCTCGCTCGTAGCCTGACGCCAGTGCGCCACAGAAACAGACCAGTACCGGCGAAATCCACGTCACCGGATCGGCAAGCTCGATATGGGCCCGGATTTTTCGGCTGAGCGAGACGCGCTGTTCAGTCGAAATCATAGTTGCTTACCGCATTGCCGGGCAGAAGCTGCACCGGTCACACATGGCTGAACCTTACAGTTACGGTTTAACGGCCTGATACAGAACGTGTTCGTACCCCTCATCGAACGTGATGTCGGTAAACCCAATCTGGCGCAGGAGATCAGGGTAGATCGCGTGATCCTTAAACTCAAGCACCGAGAAGCCCATGCCGATAGCGCACAGGTAATGGGTGAGATAATCGTAGTTTGGATGGTGCGGATCGCTGATCACCATATCGAGGATCAGCACCTTCCCGCCGCTCGGCAAAGCATCGTAGGCCTTCTTGAGCAACATCGAGCAGAACTGCGCATTCATCGGGTAGAGAATGCGCGAGAAGAGCACCGCATCACCGGGAGGATACGGCTCGCGGTACATATCGATCGCCACCGGGGTAATCCGGTCGCTCAGACCCTTGGCTGCCACATTCTCGCGCACCAGATCGAGCGCGCTAGGCAAGTTAATCAACGTCACCTTGAGGTTGGGGAAGGCTTGGCAGAGGGCCGCAGCAATATCGCCAATCCCACCGCCGACATCGATCAGCATCTGCACATCGGCCAGCCGGGCCCGCTTGACCAACAACTCGACGAAGAGTTGAATATTCGACCGGTGCAACGTCTCGTAGAACAGGCTATCTTCGCGAGTGCACGGCGGATGCGGCACAATGCTGGTAAAATCAACCTTCCCGCGCACCACATCAGCCAAGCGCAGGTAGTAATTCTCGATCAAGTCAGAAATATAATCCACGAACGGCACCATCGTCATATTGCGATGGCGTTCGGGATCGGCAAAGAACTGCTCGGCGAAGGGAGTCAGCTGCCAACGATCATCTTGCCGCGCCGCCAACCCGACCTGCTCGAGCGTAATCAAGAACTTCTCCAGCCGCGGCGGCACCGTCTCGGTCAAAGTGGCCAGATCGGCCAGCGTGCGCGGTTCGGCAGCCAACAGATCAAACAGCCCCAAATCTTTTGCCGCCTTAATCACGAAGAAATCTACCGTGCCCTTAAACACCATATCATAGGCACGGTTGGTTGCAGCAAACAGGTCTTGTTGCTCAAGCGCCGCAGCGCCCGCCGTGGTTGGTTCAACCGAAGGTGAAGTCGTCATGCGTTCCCCCTCGCGCACAAGTGCGATGTTACTTAAGAGACAACCGATTCTGAACCCTGCTTAGATACTGCCGCCTGCCGGTTCAACCACGGCTGGAAGAAGATCGGAATAAAACTTAGCCACCAACTGACATATCCCAGCCATGCAAAGAAGCGATGCAACCGGCGCTGCTGCGGATGATCACGCATTGACTCGCCCCAGCGATGGCCGGTAATCATTGCCCCAACCATACCGATGGTTGGCAACGGGCCAGTGATCATAAAATAGATCTTCAACCAGCGTGGTTGGTGTTGCCCGCCAAAATGCTCTTCGCGAAAGAGCCGGCCAATCCCGACCACTGCCACCATCACGTTCATCAGCCAATCGAGTGCGTGCGCGACATTCGCTAACCGATTGCGCAATACTGCCCGCGCTGGATGATGCGTAGTCACCTCTTGCCGGCAGAGATAGAGCACTGCGGTATAACACGCAAGCGATACACCCGACACAGCCGCCATAGCATACAGAATCAACCGGTCAATGTGCGATGATTTCATGCAATTTGTATTATAGTACAAATCAGCGATATTTCAAACAACAACTGATGATGATCCGAGCAACACTCGTTGCCAGTCTCTTAACCCTTCGGGGTCGCCGTACCACGGCCGCCCATGGAAGGGCGAGTGGTGCAAGCCGGATACGACCAGATACTCGGCGCCGGGGAGCGCTGCGCAGGTAAGCGTTGTAATCCCGTCACCCCATGCCTGCGCGCCGGCAGGGCCATCGATCAGCACGTAGCTGTTATACGCCATCCGCTCGACCCAGCGTCCTTGCCGGTTGGCCTGAATGCTGCGGCCAATGATCGAGGTATAGCGGATATGATCATAATACGCGCCGGGATAACAACGATTGGTAAACCCGACGGTCTGGCGCGTCCAGAACTCTTGGCTATGGTGCGGCGTACCAAGCATGATCAAGTGATGCACGAACCGGTGGCCGCCGTAGATTTCACCCTTGTACGGCTGATCGCCAAGATACATGCGCGCCACTGTGCCACCGACGCTATGGGCCAGAATGGTCACGGTTTCAGCCCCGGTTTCGCGCAACGCCCGAGCCACTGTGTCGCGCACAATCCGCAACACCGGCCGAAAATCCCAATCGCGGGTTAAAGCCCAGCGCATACGACCGATCGGGGTCACGAAGACGCGAAAACCAAACGGTGGTTGCTCGAGCGTCCGCGCCAGTGCCGCAAAATCGCTCGGACTGGTCAGATAACCGCCAATAATCACCAGCGGACGGGCCATAGCACTCCTGATCAATCCTCAAACCACAGCGGCACCACATCCCGCGCGCCGTACCACGTCGCCGGCGCGTTATACGGTGCATGGCGCGCACCCTCTAAGATCAAGTTGTCGGCGCCGGCCAGATAGCAGGCTGCCGTTGGCACAATCCCATCGCCAACCAGATTCCCATCGCCGAACGAAACCTCATAAGAACGATAGGCAATCATTTCTTCGGGATTGCCGAAACGACGGCCACGTACGCTCCGCCCGGCCACAGCGCGATACTTGACGTGCGGAAAAGCAGCGCCGGGGTAGCGCGCCTCGAGCCAGTCGGCAAACTGTTTCACCCAGATCTCTGAGGTGGCATGGGCCGTCCCCAAGGTGGTTAAGCTTGCCACCACCTTATGGCCATCGTAGCGCACCCCTTGGTACGGCTCATCGGACAAATAGGCGCGCGCGATCCGGCCACCGGCGCTATGGCCGATCAAATCAACCTTATCAGCGCCGGTTTCTTCGAGCGCAATCCGCACCGTCGCTGCAAGCGCATCGAGCGCCGGCCCAAAATCGGGATCGCGCAAGCGCGCCCACGCTAACCGGCTGAAATCAACCACATACACGATCCGATTGTATGGCGGCGAGGCCAGCACGCGCGCCATACCGAAGTAATCGGCGGGTGACGACAGCCACCCGCCCATAATCACCACCGGACGGGACATAGACTACGCTTTATCCTTGTCTTCAGAACCGGCTTCGGGTTTATCAGCCGGCGGAAGCGGCATAGATGACGGCTTCGGCGGCGTTACCGGCGCCTGATAGGAACCATTACCATTGCCATTATCCGCCACCACCTTAATCCGCCGGATCGTCTGCGGCTGAGGCTTAGCCTTCTCGCCGGGCAAGGCATCGATCGCGGCATTAAACAGATCGCACCCAATCCGTACAAACTCCTCCGTCTGGAAGCGGATCCAGTGGCCATAGAAGTTCAGCAGCTTCTCAGTCGTCGCGCGCGTCTCGCGAGTGAAGGCCTCAAGCCCCTGCGGCGGCAAGGCCCCGCGCGCATACGAACGCAGCAGATAGCCGATTGGCTGCACATTTGGCGGCAACTCATCACCGGCGAGACTTAGGCGGGCCGGCGTGGAAGGCGTCTCCTCGCTGGCCGGCCGATAGGTTGCCGGCGCAAAGCTGCGCGGCGTGAACGAGGGCGCGCCGGGTGTATACGAAGCCGCGCCGGGCGTGAACGAGGGCGCGCCGGGTGTATACGAACGTGGCGGCGGCGTATACCCGTATGACGACCGGCTCGGCGCAGCCGGCTCCGCTTCGCCGGCATACGGCACAGGTGTGTCATCCAAATTCAACAAACGCTTCAACCAACTGGGCATCCACTGATACCGGGAATTGATACTGCGACGGGGATCTTCATTGGTCAGACCAAACCACCGGCGCGCAAATTCGGGCAGCCAACGAACAGTCGGGTTTTCTTCTTCGAAGCGATTCATACGCGCTCCTCTCTATCACGAGCCAAAGGCGAAGAGACGGCGACGCTGCGGCACATACGGCGCGAAACAGAAATTGATGATGCGTTCAAGATCATCATTGGGATAGCGCCGGTCAAGCGTAGCGATCGAGTCAAGCACATACATGAGTTGATCCACTGGCGTTTCCGGTTTGCACCGCACCAACTTCTTAATCAGGCAGCGGCGCAGATCCAGACTGTAACGCAGCGATGTGCTCGCCAAGCGGGCCAACAACAGATCCCGCACATCAACATTTTTCGTCAAGCGATCAAGCCAGCGCGCCAACCCCAACCGCTCGCTGCGATCCAGATAGTAATTAATTAGATCGGCTAACCCAGCCGCCGACGTCACGCTTACCACCTCGGCCCACCGCTTGCTGAACGCCATCCGGCTAAAGGCCGGCAACTCCTCGAGTTGTTCAATCAACTGGCACGCGGAATGGTATGGTTCGCGCTCAAACGTGCGGCGCAGACCAGATTCGCGTTCAGCCAGCATTGCGAGCGCCTCGCGCACCACGCCATCGCTATCATCGTAGCCGCCGTGGCGCAGGTGCATTTCATGGGCCAACTCGTGCAACGCAATCCCCACGCTGCCGTCTTCATCCCAGCGCCCAAGCAGCACGGTTGAACCAGAGCGCGGTGAAAAGCTACCACTATCACCCCATGCTGTCTCGCGCCCGTTATCCATCGCCTCGAAGGTCAGGCGCTCATCGAGCACTGACGAGGGCATATCAGGCCACATCTTGGCGACCAGCCGGCGCACCTTGCCGGCCAACCGGCGAGGCCGGTAGGTATATTGGCCGACCGACAGCGGGCGGTCATCAGCGCGCTCCATATCAATGATCATTTGTTGGCCGCCGGAACGAAGCAACAACTGCATACACCGACCTCCCTAGCGAACGCCTTTCAAGAAGAGGCGCATAATTTGAATGACGTGCTCGGGCAATTCAAACAAGATCAGATGGCCGCACTTCGGCACTTCTAAAAATGAACCATTGGGGGCGAGCGCCACCAATTTGCGCCCATCAGATGGCCGCATAATCGGGTCATTAGCGCCGGCCACCAACAAGAGCGGCTGCTGGATCGTCTTGGCTTGCTCGGCCACGGCGGCCAAAATCTCGGGACGCGACAATTCGGTCGCCGACACCCGCACTGCGGCCGGATCGCAATAGCGCAAACCGAGCGTGCCGAGCCGGATATCACCGACCGACGGCGTATTCTGCGCCATCACCAGCCGGGCATAGATAAAGGGCAGCCACCACAAATTACGCCGCTCGATCGGGCGCAACACCCCGTTAAACACGGTATCGAGCAAGCGCGGCACAAACTGCGAAGCAAACTGATTATACGGCAGCAAGCTAAAGTTAAAGAAGATCAGCGAGCGCACCAATTCAGGTTGGTGGGCTGCCACGCGCAGACCAATAAACGCCCCGAGCGAGAAGGCAGCCACGTGGGCCGGGCCAAGATTCAGCGCGCGTGACAACGCCTGCACATCGGCGCTAAACCCGGCCACCGTATAATCTTGGCGCGGGTCGCTATCCGAAAAGCCGTGCCCTTTCAAATCGTAGCTCACCACCCGATAGCCGGCTTGCGCCAGCGGATCGATCACGTGATGCCACCAAAACGACGAACAATCCCAGCCGTGGATGAGTAGCAACGGTTCGCCATCGAGCGGCCCCACATCTTGATAATGATGCACGACGCCGTTCAGCTCGATAAAGCGGGCGCGGGCCAAGAGCGCGCGTTCACCTTCCAGCCGGCGCCGTTCGCGGGCGCTTAACTTGCCGGAAAGGCGTGTCGCCACCTCATTGGCATACTCAATATACTTGGCCGTTGGCGGCGCATCGATCGGCCGCGCCGGCGGTCGCTCGATCGGGATCGGCTGGGCAAGCACTGACATAGGCGCCCCCTTCGCTACTCTACCCACAACCGCAATAATTCACCCTCGACCCGCGCCCGTAAGCGACCGCCATCCACCAACCCCGGCAACAACACGTGCCGGCGCAACTGGCCGAGTTGGACGACGACCTCTTCGCTGGCCACGGCAATATCGAGCGATTTGGCATCGAGGAACGGAATCAGCAGGCGCAGATCACGCTCGCTGCTGGCAAGGCGCGGCGGTTCAGAGGTGAAGACATCACCATCACGGTAGAGCGCCGCCCCGCGCAAGGCCCACGTATCGCGATTGGCTGGCGTCAGTTCCAGCTGTCCAATCCGCAACAACGGGCGCGCCCGACTGGTCTCGTGGCTGAAATCGTGGCGGCTTTCGTCATCGACTTGGTCGGGCTGGCCATTCACGATCACTTCATCGCTGGCCAACCCAAACAGGCCAAAAGCGGTCAACGCCGCGCGCAACGGCGGCAGGCGCAATTCTGGCGGCAACGCTACCATCCGCACCCGCGCTCCGCTCTCGGTTTCGAGACGGGCGCGTTGTTGCTCAAGCTCAATCCGCAACTCTTGCAGGGGCGCGGTCGCGCTCGGCGCCACGATCGCCGCCGGTATCATCGCCTGCTCTTGCGAAGTGCGCGACTTGCCGGGGCCGCGGTCAAGGCCGAAGATCAGGCGCACTGCCCAGCGCAGCACATCAGGCAACGTCAATGCCCGGATAAGAGCGTCAGGTGACGGGCCATCGAGAATTAACAGATCGAACCGGCCCGACTGGCGGGCACGTTCGGCAACCAACATCACCGCCACCGCATCAATGCCGGGGAATGCCGGCAACTCATCAGGGCCGAGATCGCGCAGGCGGGCCACTAGCCCGCTGCGCAGCGACGGACGCACCTGCTCCCAGCGGCGAGCAACCTCCTCGTGGGGATGAATCTCCATCGCCGCGAGGTTTGGCTCAAGTTCCAGCGGGCGCGAACCAAGCGTCTGGTGTAGCAGATGACCGATTAGATGACCGGGGCCGCTCGAAGCCACCAAGGTGCGATAACCGCGCCGAGCGGCGTGGCAAGCCGTCGCGAGCGCAGCTGCGCTCTGTTGAAGTTGATGATGAGCAGTAAAGATCAGCGTGCGCATGCTAGAGTGCTCGCAACCGGCGCGCAATGCAACCGGAATAGACAACGGAGAGGCAGCCGCGATCACGTTAGGCCGCCTCGACTTGCTGTTTGCCGCTGGCGCGGGCGGCGCTTGCTTCATAGAACGCCAGCCGCAAGACGCCATCTTCATAGCGATGTTCACCGAGCACACAGTCGTACAATACCCGCGGCAAGGCAATGGTGCGCTCGATCCGCCCAACCATAATCGTTAAATCGGGACTGCTATGGCTTACTTCGATCGCCTCACCGGCATCTAGGAACGGCAACCGCAAACAGAGATCATACTGGCCGGGTTCGCCATCTTCGCTCCACTGCTCGAGCCAGATCGGCCGTTCATCGTAGAGCAGCGCCCCCGGATCAACATCGCCGAAGGTCAGCCGGCCAACATGCAACAGCGCCTCAACCCCGATCGGTTCGCCACCCTGCAACACCGTGCGGAAGATCGGCGTTGGCGCAAAGCTCGCATCAATCTCGGCCAGATACTGCTGTTGGAGATTGACCCAGTAATCGAAGTACGGGCCCAGATCGGTGCGGTGCGGCAAAATCTTATTCACCAGCACCGCATCGAGTTGCAGGCCATACAGGCTGAGGAACGTATAGGCCCGGCGCGTTTCGAGTAATGGCAAGCGTTCTGGATTCAGCACCAACCGCACCGACACTGCCGAACTGACCAAAAAGTTGGCCAATTGATCCATCCGTTCGAGCAGCTTACCCACCTCTTCAAAGAAGCGGTCATCGGGCAAATCGCGCCGGAACGGGCGGGCGACATTGGCGATCCCGCGATAGACGCGGAACAACCGCTTCCCGGCTTCGCCACCAATGATCATTTCGGGGTAGGCCAACAAGCGCAACGTATTGCCGGTCGGCGCGGTATCAAGCACAATCGCATCCCAGCGCCCGCTCTGCGCTTCATCCATCACCCGTTGCAAGGCGAGGATTTCATCAAGGCCGGGCTGATTGGCCAGCTCAGCAGCCGTTGAGCGTTCAATCCCGCGAGCCGAATAGGTTGCGGTCACGAACTGCTGAAACCCGCCCAAATTCTGGCGCCACTCATAGATCGTATCCACTTCGAGGCCATAGAGATGGGGAGCCAGCGGCGTTGGCCGATCGCGGCTGATCGGGATCCCCATCACATCGGCCAGCGAGTGAGCCGGATCGCTCGAGAGCACCAGTGTGCGGCGGCCAGACTGCGCCAGCATCACCGCTGTCGCCGCCGAGAGCGTCGTCTTCCCAGTACCGCCCTTACCGGAATAGATAATGACTCGCGTCATACTACCTCATTCGCCTGCTGCAACCTGATTCCCTCGCCCACGTTCGATCACTGCGCTTCCGGCTCATCATCCGATCGGCCATTGAGCGGCTCACGCGCCGGCATACCGGCGCCACTACCACTGACGGCGGCAGGGCGATCGGTGCGATTGACCACCACGCGGCGCACCGGCAT
>FMJZ01021642.1_pt1 | contig 20351 bp, 14 predicted proteins | sample 1987881 | NCBI WGS metagenome assembly FMJZ01 (sample SAMEA4378227, study PRJEB15110) | soil metagenome | biome: soil; feature: Field; material: Soil | place: India | collected 2015-03-11 | depth 0 m
TCAGTTCCTTAAAGAAAGAAGTTTTTGTATGTTTAAAAAGATCTTAGTTGCAAATAGGGGGGAAATCGCATTAAGAATTATAAGAGCCTGCAAAGAGCTCGGGATAAAAACTGTTGCGATCTTTTCCGAATCAGACTCTACTGCAAGATATGTTAAAAAGGCTGACGAAAGTTATCTTGTTGGTCCTGGCCAGCTAAGGGCATATCTCAATATTTATGGAATTGTAGAGCTTGCGAGGTATGTGGGTGCAGATGCAATCCATCCTGGATATGGTTTTCTATCTGAGAATGCTGACTTTGCTAAAGCTTGTAAAAGAGCAGGCATTACCTTTATAGGACCTCATCCCGAAGCTATAGAAGCTATGGGGCTAAAGATAGAAGCTCGTAAAACAATGGAAGCTCATGGTATTCCTGTTATACCTGGATCGGGGAGAATAACAGATGTTGACGAAGCAATTAGTTTTGCAAAAAAGATTGGTTATCCGGTTATCCTTAAAGCTTCTGCTGGAGGGGGAGGAAGAGGTTTAAGGATTTGTAAGAATGATGATGACATCTTAAGACAGTTTTCCCTATCGAAATCTGAAGCAAAAAAGGCCTTTGGTAACGAGAGTATTTTCATTGAAAAGTATCTTGAAGAGCCTCATCATATTGAATTTCAGGTAGTAGCTGATAAGTATGGAAATGTGATTCACCTTGGCGAAAGAGATTGCTCAATACAAAGAAGACATCAGAAATTGGTGGAGATAGCACCTTCATTACTTTTAGACGAAAAACTGCGACAGCGAATGGGAGAAGCGGCAATTCTTGCTGCTAAAGCTGTTGATTATGATAATGTCGGCACAGTTGAATTTCTTGTTGATAAATATAAGAATTTTTACTTTCTCGAGATGAACACAAGAATCCAGGTGGAACATACAATAACTGAAGAGATAACAGGTATAGATATAGTCCAATTAATGATAAAGATTGCCAGCGGAGAAAAACTGCAATTTAAACAAGAAGATATAAAGCTAAATGGCTATGCAATTCAGTGTAGAATAAATGCAGAGGACCCCTTAAATAATTTCATGCCAGCAACAGGAACTATAACATCCTATTATTCACCTGGCGGTTTTGGTGTAAGAATAGATGGTCACGTTTACAAGGGTTATACTATTCCGCCTTATTATGACTCTTTACTGGCAAAACTCATTGTGAGGGGTCGAACATGGGAAGAGACAGTTAGAAGAATGCATAGGTGCCTAAATGAATACGTTATTAGGGGTGTTAAAACAACTATTCCCTTTTACAAAAAGATTATGGAAGACGAGGTTTTTAGGTCAGGGCAATTTACAACTCATTATATAGAAGAAAGGTTCCCATACCTTGTCTACGAGCAAGAAAAAGATCCATTAATATATGTCTCTGCCATATCAGCTGCAATTGCGGCTTATCATAGAATCTAACAAAAATTCAATTTTCCATAAAATGTCAAAATATTTATATTTTCAATTAAAAGAATTCATATAAAGAAGAAAGAATCTATAATTAAAGAATACATATCGAGAGGAAGAGTAATGAAAGAGTCGCCAATTAAGATTACAGATACTACTTTAAGAGACGCTCAGCAGAGCCTTCTCGCATCAAGGTTACGCCTTGATGATCTCCTGCCTGTAGCTGAAAAATTAGATTCCGTTGGTTTCTGGTCATTAGAGTCGTGGGGAGGTGCAACATTTGATAGTTGCTTAAGATTCCTTGGAGAAGATCCGTGGGAGAGGCTGAGGGAATTTAGAAAGGTTATAAAAAATACTCCTATGCAAACTCTTATTAGAGGACAAAATCTCTTAGGCTATAGACATTACGCTGACGATGTTGTCGAGAGGTTCATTGCTAAGATGATCGAGAACGGCATAAGCATAATCAGAATATTTGATCCTCTTAATGATATCAGGAATTTACAAACAGCTGTTAAATCAACTCTCAAATATGGCGGGAAGGCTGAACTGGGTTTTTGCTATAGTTTAGGTCCAATTTATACCAATGATTTCTTCGTAGAACTTGCTATTAGATTAGAGGAAATGGGTGCTCATACAATATGCATAAAGGATGAAGCTGGCATTTTGTCGCCCTTAGATGCCTTTGATCTTGTAGCCGAATTAAAGAAAAAAATTAGTGTTCCTATTCATTTACATACACACGATACTATGGGGATGGGTATTGCTACACTATTAAAGGCAATAGAAGCAGGAGTTGATATAGTAGATTCAGCTATATCATCAATGGCTGGTGGGGCAAGTCAACCAGCTACTGAGAGTTTGTGTAACATTTTGAAAGGAACACCCCGTGATCCTTTTTTTAGTTTTAAGCTTTTAGGGGAAATAGCCGATTATTTCAAGAATATAAGGAGAAAATATAAAGCATACGAGAGCGAGTACACTTTTATTGATCCAAATGCTTTCATCTATCAACTACCTGGCGGGATGATAGCCCACCTTGTGAACCAACTTAAAGAGCAAAACGCTTTGAATAAAATAGATGAGATATTGAATGAAATACCAAAAGTACGGAGAGACTTTGGTTATCCACCACTAGTGACGCCAATTAGCCAAATAGTAGGAACACAGGCAACATTAAATGTGCTTGGTGGCGGAAGATATAAATTTATAACTATCGAGACAAAAAATTATTTCAAGGGTCTTTATGGCAGTCCACCAGTTGAACTTGATGAAGATGTTAGAAAGAAGATTTTAGAAAACGAAGTGGTTTTTAGAGCTAGACCTGCAGACATTTTATCTCCTGAACTGGGTAAAGCGAGGACTGAGCTAGGAAACAAAGCAAAGAGTGAAGAAGATGTATTATCTTACACTTTATTCCCAAAGATATTTATTAACTACTTAGAATCGAAAGAAAAAGGTGTTTATCCTGAAGAAGAAACCAAAGATGTCGATGTAATAGAAAAAAATACCCAAATGACGGAAACACTTAAAACAGAATTCAAACCCAATCTTGCTCCAACTGAATTTTTGATCAATGTTCATGGCGAGTCTTATAATGTTAAAATTAGCGGTATAGGACATACAGTGAATGGGAAAAAACCATACTTTATATATGTAGATGATCATTTAGTGGAGGTTATGGTTGAACCATTAGTAGAAGTTCTACCCAGCGAATTAGGTCAAATAGATACTAAAGCTACCAAACAATCTATAAGACCAAAGGCTCTCTCTATAAATGATATTACTACTACAATGCCTGGTAGGATTGCAAAAATTTTAGTTAAAAAAGGTGATTTAGTCAAAAGTGGAGATCCCCTTCTGATTCTCGAAGCGATGAAGATGGAAAACGAGATAATATCACCAGTCGATGGAAGAGTAAAAGATATTTTTGTATCTATAGGTGATTCAGTAAATCCTGACGAAGCTCTTATGAGAATTGTGTAGCGGTCATAATGGACTACGAATCTATTATAAGGCAAGTACTAATATCAGCCATACCCATTTTATTTGCTATAGTCTTACATGAAGTTGCTCATGGCTATGTAGCCTACAGATTAGGCGATCCTACTGCAAAAATATTAGGGAGATTATCCTTAAATCCTATTCCCCATATAGACTTAGTTGGAACCATTCTCATGCCCTTGCTACTTTTTGTTTTTACAAAGGGGCAGTTTGTGATAGGTTATGCCAAACCTGTTCCAATTAACCCTTCTAATTTTAGGAATCCTAAGAGGGATATGGCAATTGCTGCAGTTTTTGGACCACTCACTAATTTGATGCTTGCTATCATAAGTTTTCTGATTTTGAAGCATGCTCTTTACCCAATTTCAGAAGCTTTAACATCAGATTTAGCTACAAACATCCTAAAACCCATATTATTGATGTTTGCTGCGAGTGTACAGATTAATGTAATTTTAGCAACATTCAACATGTTACCGATCCCCCCACTTGATGGTGGTAGAGTACTGATGGGATTGTTGCCATATCGTCAGTCTCTCTTACTCAGTAAAATTGAACCTTATGGTTTCTTAATTGTGATACTACTTGTAGCCTTCGGGATATCAAGCTATATAATAGTTCCCGTCGTACGATTATTGCTTTATTTTATTCAAATGCTTTAATCAGGGGATACAAAAATGAGCAAGGAGATTGTTCTCAGCGGAATGCAACCAAGTGGTAAACTACACTTAGGAAATTTAATGGGTGCTCTAAAAAATTGGGTTAGTCTGCAAGAAGAATATGAATGTTTTTACTTTCTTGCGGACTGGCATGCATTAACCACTGGTTATTTAGCGCCAGAGCTTATTAAAGAAAACACCCAAGATTTACTTATTAACTTTATTGCAGCTGGACTAAATCCTGACAAATCAACCATCTTTATTCAATCTATGGTGCCACAACACGCAGAATTGCACTTACTTTTGTCAATGATTACACCCTTGGGATGGCTTGAAAGGGTACCTACTTTTAAAGAAAAACAAGAAGAATTGCGCACTAAAGATATTGCTACTTATGGCTTTTTAGGCTATCCTTTGCTCCAGACCGCGGATATTATTATATACAGGGCAAACTACGTTCCTGTTGGAATCGATCAAGTACCACATTTAGAGATTTGCAGGGAAATAGCTCGGCGTTTTAATAGTCTCTATAGAGAGTTTTTTACAGAACCTCAAGCACTTTTAACAGATTTCCCGAAAGTTCCAGGACTTGATGGCAGAAAAATGTCAAAAAGCTATAACAACGCTATCTACCTTAGTGATCCACCCCACATCGTTGAGCAAAAGATCAAAACTATGGTTACAGATCCGGCAAGAATAAGAAGAACAGATAAGGGAGATCCCGAATTATCACCTGTTTACCAATTACATAAAATTTTCTCCACAAAAGAGGAACAGGAACAAATAGCTCAAGGTTGTAAGACTGCCGGGATTGGATGTCTTGACTGCAAAAAAATCCTCATTAAAAACATTTTTAAATATCTTGAGCCTATTTGGGAAAGGCGAAATAAACTCTTAAGTAAACCTGAGGAATTATATGAAATAGTTTTTGCAGGTTCTCAAAGGGCAATGAGAAGAGCTGAGGAGACTCTCTCTGTCGTTAGAGAAATTATGGGATTAAGATATATAAAACTCTAAATATTCGCAATTAAAAAGTAAAAAACTCTTTGAAGCTTAAGAGGAAGTCTTTTTAAAATTTTTATATATTTTATATAGGTTAAAAAAATAACAATTCTCAATACTAAAAATAAGAGTAATCTAATGAGATTAGGAATTTTTGGTGGCACCTTTAATCCTATCCATTACGGACATCTCAGGGCAGCTGAAGAGTCGAGATTCATGAATCACCTTGATAAAATTTTATTTGTTCCTTCTGGCAATCCACCAGTCAAGAGTTCAGAATTGGTAGATGCCTCTTTGAGATTTCTGATGACACAATTAGCCACAAGCTCGAACCCTTATTTTGTTGTCTCAGATATTGAGATGGGGCATTCAGATAAATCTTATACGGTACGTTCTATTGAGCGCTTTAAAGAACTATATGCAGGCGATGAGTTATTTCTTATACTTGGTACTGATGCCTTCTTAGACATGCCAGCATGGAGACAGCCAGAAAAAATAATTGAGATGATAGATATTATTATTGTTACAAGAGGAGGATATAATCTTAAAGAGATTATTAATTCACCATATATAAAAAAAGATAAAGACAATCTATTTTTTCTCGATGAACTTAACTCTTTAAATGGCTCTAATTATAAACCTGAGTTAGAATTGATTAACGGTCGAAGGCTTAAAGTTTCTCATATTACATCAATAGCTATCTCCTCCACACAAATAAGAGATCTAATTAAAAATGGCAAGAGTATCAAATATCTTGTACCAGAGAAAATTGAAAAATTTATTTATGACAATGATTTATACAGAACCAGGAAAAGTTGATCATCCTATCTCTGAACTAACTGAGATAATCATAAACAATATTGACGATTCCATCTTTTTATTTGATTCAGAGGGAAAGCTAATTTTCTTTAATAAGACTGCTGAAGAATTTGTCAGTAGAATAAAAAGGGATTCAACAGAACTTTACTACACAGACCTTTTTTACAATTCTAAATATTTAATTACACTTATACAGAAAGGGTTAGTTGAGGGACGTAAGTTCCAATGCAAAGATATAGATATAGTCTACCATGGTAACAACATCAATGTCGATGTTAGTCTCTATCCCTTTTATAACAAGAGTGAACTTGCAGGTATTATTGTCTTCATTAAAAAAAATTTTTTAATTATTGACAAAGATGACATTCATTTTGACTCACTGGTAGATATTATCTCATCGATCTCTCACGAGATAAAAAATCCCTTAAGTGGGATAAAAGGGTCAGCTCAATTACTTAAAGGATTGGAAACAAACTCTGAGAGTAAACAATACATCGAACTGATAATCAAAGAGACTACGAGATTAAATTCTATCCTATCTGACTATCTATCTCTCTCTCAAAAACTAGTTTTCAGTGACGTAAACATTCACGAAGCTTTGGAACATGCATTGAAAGTTATGGAAAGTGAGATAAAAAATAAAAACGTCATAATTAATAAGTCCTATGATCCAAGTCTGCCAAATCTTAAAGGTGATGCCAGTAAACTATTACAAGTCTTTATAAATCTGATAAAGAATGCTATTGAGGCGATGGCTGAATCTAAAGAAATTAGAAAACTCTCTATAACGACTAAACCTGCTACAGAGTATATAATCTTTCATGACTATAGTAATAATCAAAAAACCCCAGCTGAGCCCAGAAAACAGAGATGGATAATAATCAGCTTCGAAGATACCGGAATAGGCATCCCCCCCGAAAATCTAAACAAAATATTTCTTCCCTTTTACAGTATGAAGCCAGGAGGTATCGGTTTAGGCTTAGCCCTTTCAAAAAAAATAGTAAGAGACCACGGTGGTACTATTTTAGCTTTACCGAAAACGAGTAAAGGAGCTTTATTCAACGTCTATCTACCTTTTTAATTAACGCCTAAGTCTTAATATCTTATAGGTTTTTAAAGCTAACATAGCATAAGGTTTATGGATAAGAAAGTTTTAGTCATAGATGATGATAAGAGTGTCTGCTGGGTCATTAAAAAAGCTCTTGAACCCTTAGGTTATGAGGTTGAAGAGAGGAACACTTTAAAGGCTGGGATGGAGATAGTGGAGATGTATAAATTAGTCTTGCTTGACTTAGTCCTACCTGATGGAAATGGCTTAGATGCATTAAAGGAGATTAAGACCCTATCACCATCAACTTTTGTAGTGATAATAACAGCTCATGGCCATATGGACAGCGTTATAAAAGCAATGAAAGAAGGTGCCTATGATTATATAGAAAAACCCTTTGATTTAGAGGAACTAACAATCCTCATTGATAAAGCCTTCAGAGATATTTCATTAAGAGAGGAACTAATCAGTCTTAAAAATAGAAGGAATGAAGATTTATCCCCTCAGATTATTGCTTCCAGCAATCAAATGCTTAGAATATTTAAAGAGATAGGTAAAATTGCTCCTACAGATATAACTGTTCTGATAACAGGCGAGAGTGGAACTGGCAAGGAACTCGTCGCAAAAGCAATTCACAATAATAGTAAAAGGAAATATGGTCCCTTTGTAGCAATAAATTCAGCAGCTATTCCAAAGGAACTCATGGAAGCTGAGCTTTTTGGGTGGGAAAAGGGAGCTTTTACCGGTGCTGTTGAGAGAAAAATAGGAAAGATTCAGTCTGCTGAAGGGGGCACTCTATTCTTAGATGAGATATCAGAATTGGATATAAAACTACAAGCTAAACTACTCCGATTTCTCCAAGAAAAAGAGTATAGCCCAATTGGTAGCACTAAAAGTATAAAGGCGGATGTAAGAATCATAACAGCCACAAATAAAGATTTAAGAATGTCTGTTAGAGATGGCTCATTCAGGGAAGACCTCTACTTCAGGCTAAATGTAGTTGAAATAAAAATACCACCTCTTAGAGAAAGGAAGGAAGACATTCTACCTTTAGCTTATCATTTCTTAAAAGAAGCGATTAAATTCTTTGATACACCTCCAAAGGATTTTTCAAAGGACGCAAAAGATGCTTTACTCAATCATGATTGGCCAGGTAATGTGCGGGAGTTGGAGAATATTATTAAAAGAGCAACTATACTTTCAAGGGGGAGTCTAATCGAGAGAAGAGATCTTTTTGAGATTAATTTTGATTCATTTTCACTTCAAGAAATACTCGAAGGAAAATTAGCTGGTATCTTGAATAAAATGATCAAGGTTGAGAAATCTAATCTCTATGATACCCTCTTATCAGAGTTTGAGAAAGTACTCTTTTCAATTGTCTTAAAAGAGACAAAATTCAATCAACTAAAGGCTGCAAAAATACTCGGTATCAATAGGAATACCTTAAGCAAAAAGATTAAACTTTACAAACTAACGTAAAACTCAAGTATATTTGATACTTTGAAAAACCCGAAAAAAACTTTACTCTAACAAACCTATTAGTTAAATCTTATACTCCTTTTCCCAGCCCATTTATCTAATTTTACATTTTACAAAATTGAACACTGAATTTTTAGCAGAATTAATTCACCATTTGTAAAAGCATTAGATTATGAGTAGCCTTTTAGGAAATTGAAAAAATTTCATTCCCTATGAAGGTAATAGACCCTCAATAGCTAAGGCATTATTCAGCTTTGGATCTTTTTGAATGAGATTTTTTATTACAATGAGAGCATCTTTTTTCTTTTTTATAATTTAATTAAAGGTTGATGTTTCATATCATATGGGGAGCTAAAGAAAGGGAGAATTCCTGTTTTATAACATGCCGCCGGCAAAAAGGACTTAGTTAAACTATATTTTTAAATGTTAAATGAGTTTTTGAATGTGACAAAATTTTACTTGGGGCTTCCTTTTAAACCAACTTTGAGTATGGTGTTTTTCAAAAATTTTATTCTATCTCTTATCTCAGCAGCTTTTTCAAATTCTAATCTTTTCGCTGCCTCTTTCATTTCCTCTTCGAGTTTTTTAATCCTTTCTTCAGTAAAGTCATACTCTGTCACATATTCACTGATAAAAGAGTGGTAGAAGTAGTCGGCTTCATAAATTGAACTTAGAATATCTTTAATCTGGCTTTTGATGGTCTCTGGAGTTATGTTATGTTTTTTATTGTACTCCTCCTGAATAGCTCTTCTTCTCTGCGTCTCTTTCACGGCTCTTTTTATAGAGCCGGTAATTTTGTCTGCATACAATATTACCTCTCCATTTACATTTCTTGCTGCACGCCCTGCTGTTTGTATTAGAGATCTTTCAGAACGGAGAAATCCTTCTTTATCAGCGTCGAGGACTGCTACAAGGGAAACCTCTGGAAGGTCCAGCCCCTCACGGAGCAAATTAACTCCCACTAAAACATCGAACTTGCCGAGTCTTAGGTCTCTCATGATCTCAATTCTTTCAAGAGTATCTATGTCAGAATGGAGAAATCTTGTTTTTATACCAAGCTCGCTGTAATATTCGGTTATATCTTCTGCTAATTTTTTCGTAAGAGTTGTCACTAAAACTCTTTCACCTCTTTTTATACGTTCGTTGATCTCTCCTAAAAGATCTTCTATCTGGTTTGCTGCTGGTTTTATAGTCATTTTAGGATCTAATAAACCAGTTGGTCTTATGACCTGTTCTATTATTTTTCCACGAGACTTCTTAATTTCGTATTCTCCAGGTGTAGCTGATACATATATTGTCTGATTCATTCTCTCTTCGAATTCTTCGAACTTTAAAGGTCTATTGTCTAAAGCTGAAGGAAGTCTGAATCCGTAATCCACAAGTGTCTGTTTTCTTGAGCGATCTCCCTCATACATTCCTCTAATCTGCGGGATTGTTGCGTGGGACTCATCAATAACCATTAGAAAATCTCCTTTCGAAGGTCCGCTTATTATGTAATCAATTAGAGTATATGGAGGTTCCCCTGACTGCCTTCCGCTTAGGTGTCTTGAGTAATTCTCAATCCCATGGCAGTAACCAAATTCCATTAGCATTTCGAGGTCGAATCTTACCCTTTGCTCTATTCTTTGAGCGAATAACTCCTGCCCGTTTTTTTTGAAAAATTCAATTCTCTCTTTTAGTTCTTCTTCAATAGTCTCAAAAGCTCTTTTTAATTTATCATAAGGTGTAATCCAGTGGCTATTGGGATAAAGAATAATTTTGTTAATCTTTCTTAATCTCTTACTGCTGAAAGGGTCAATTTCTGTAATGGTATCAATATTATCTCCGAAAAAATCAACTCTAATTGCTGAATCTTGGGAGAAAGCCGGATATATATCGATGATATCCCCTCGGACTCTGAAAGAACCCCTTTTAAATTCAGAATCAGTGCGATTATAAAGCATTCTTACGAGAGAATGAAGAAGTTCATCCCTTTTGAGCTTCATTCCTTGTTCTAAAAATAGATGCATTCCGAGATAATCTTCTGGTGAGCCAATACCGTATATGCAGGATACAGACGCAACCACTATTACATCATTTCTTTCAAGAATGGACATAGTTGCAGAATGTCGTAATCTGTCAATGTCATCATTGATTAACGAATCCTTTTCTATGTATGTATCTGTAGCTGGAATATATGCTTCAGGCTGGTAATAGTCATAGTAACTTACGAAAAATTCTACTGCATTTTCAGGGAAAAGCTCTTTGAACTCACCATATAGTTGTGCAGCGAGAGCTTTATTATGCGCGATTACTAAGGTTGGTTTGTTTACTTCCGCAATAACATTAGCTATAGTAAAGGTCTTACCGGAACCAGTAACTCCCAGTAGAACCTGATGTTTGATTCCCTTTTTTATACCTTCTGAGAGTTTTTTGATGGCTTTTGGCTGATCGCCTTTTGGAGTAAAGTTAGTATTTAGCTTAAAAAAGCCCATATATTTATGTTAGAATAAATCACAACGAAGTTTGAAGCTATAGATGAAAAGAGGCAAAATTATCTCCTCGCGCTATTTTTTTCATGATATCCATGAAGAATGTGGAGTCTTTGGTATTTATGGACATCCAGAAGCTGCCAACTTAACCTATCTGGGTTTATATGCTTTACAACATCGTGGCCAAGAAGGTGCTGGAATATGTTCCTCTGATGGCAAAAATCTCTATCTCGATAAGTCAATGGGATTGGTCTCAGAAATTTTTACTGAGAAGCGACTCAGAAAGTTATTGGGTAACGCTGCAATAGGGCACAATAGGTACTCAACCGCAGGCGGAAGTATCCTTAAAAATGTCCAACCTTTCTTAGTTAACTATATTCTGGGTTGCATCGCTATTGCCCATAATGGAAATTTGATTAATGCACAATATCTGAAACATAAATTAGAGAAAATCGGAGCAATTTTTCAATCAAATTCAGATACCGAGGTTATTCTTCATCTTATCGCCAGGTCTAATCATGAAAATCCTATTGAACGTATTAAAGACGCACTTTCAAAGGTAGTAGGGGCATATAGTATCCTCTTCCTCGATGAATCACAGCTTATTGCAGCAAGAGATCCCTACGGCATAAGACCATTATGTCTGGGGCAGTTAAATGGTGCTTATGTAGTGGCTTCTGAGACTTGCGCTTTCGATTTAATAGGTGCTAAATACCTGAGAGATGTTGAGCCTGGAGAGATATTAGTAATTAATGAAAATGGTTTGCAATCCTATTCCCTTGGTCAACAAACTACAAGAAAGGCACATTGTGTCTTTGAGTTTATATATTTTTCTCGTCCTGATAGTTTTATTTTTAATTATACCCCTGTTAACACAATAAGAAAGAATTTTGGCAAGATGCTCTCTCATAGATCTCTAAGAGATGCCGACTTAGTAATACCAGTTCCCGACTCAGGTGTTCCTGCTGCAATAGGTTTTGCTGAAGAGAGCGGTATCCCCTTCGACTTTGGCCTCATAAGAAACCATTATATTGGTAGAACTTTCATTGAACCAAAAAATAGCATAAGGCATTTTGGGGTAAAAATAAAGCTCAATCCTGTAAGAGATTTACTTAAAGATAAAAGGATAATTGTGGTAGATGACTCCATAGTAAGAGGAACTACCAGCAAAAAGATAGTTAAGATGCTTAAAGAGCTTGGCGGAGCTAAAGAAGTACATATGCGCATTGCTTCGCCACCAACTATAAGTCCCTGTTTTTATGGAATAGACACCCCAACAAGACAAGAGCTTATAGCATCTTCTCATCATATTGAGGAAATAAGAAAATATATAACAGCTGATAGTTTAGCTTATTTAACAGTTGAAGATCTTAAAAAAGTCCTTCCCTTGCCAGAAAATTATTGTTTAGCTTGCTTTGACAGTAACTATCCGATACCTTTCCTCAAGGAAGAACCTTATCAGATGTCATTATTATTGGTTTAATAATTTATAATGGGAGTTACTGTAGCTTTGGTCAGGATACTTTAAAAACTTAACCTTACTAACTAATGGGTATTAGCATTAAATGACATCTATTAACCATTCTACCCCCTTAACCCTGTCAGAATTAACTTTTATAATTAGGGAAACAATCAACTTCTCGTTGGTTGAAAACTATTGGGTTATTGCAGAGATAGGAGAGTTAAAGATTAACCAGAAAGGTCATTGCTTTATAGAACTAATTGAAAAAAAAGAGGATAGGATAGTTGCTCAGATGAGAGCCAATATATGGGCGTATGATTATAGAAGATTGTCTCTTAAGTTTTTAAGAGAGACAGGCGAATTCTTAAGGGAAGGTATAAAAACTCTCTTCCTTGTAAATGTTACTTTCCATGAGGTTTATGGTTTAAGCCTGAATATAAAGGATATGGATACTAGCTATACTATAGGTGAGCTGATTAAGTTGAAAAGGCAGATTATAGAAAGGCTGCAAAAGGATGGGATTATGGAACTCAATAAGACTCTCCATTTACCATTAGTTCCACAAAAAATTGCTATAATCTCCTCCCCCTCAGCTGCTGGTTATGGTGATTTTATAGATCATCTTGAAAACAACCCTTATGGTTATAAACTTAATCTCAAACTTTTTCCAGCTTTTATGCAAGGCGAGGAAGCAGGTTTTACCATTATAAGGGCTTTAAATCAGATTAAGGAAAGCCATAATCAGTTTGATTTGGTCGTGATAATTAGAGGAGGAGGCTCACAAATAGATTTAAGTTGTTTCGATAGTTATGAGCTCGCTTCCGAGATAGCCCGTTTCCCATTGCCAGTGATTACTGGTATCGGGCATGAAAAGGATGAAACTATTTGTGATATCGTTGCCAATACGAGGGTGAAAACACCAACAGCAGCTGCTGAACTGATAATCTCTGGCATAAAAAGTTTTGAGGATCGAGTTCTTTTATGTCATAGAAATCTTATAAGGATTACTGAAGACTATTTAAAAGAGGAAAGGTATAGGCTTGAAAATGTGTGTAAAAGATTTCAACATTCGGTTTTTCGGACAATCCTTGAAAAGATGAATAGATTTCTTGTTATTTCTAATAGACTGAAGTTTTTAACTGAAATATTTCTAAAAAATTCAAAACAAAAGCTTCTGAATAACAAAAAGATTCTAATGATTGTAACTGATAATATCTTAAAATCCTCTTTTGATAGGTTAATTAATCTCGAGCAAGCCCTTAAATATCTTGATCCTATTAATGTTCTTAAAAGAGGCTATAGTATCACTTCTAAGATGGGCAAAGCACTTGTTAATACTGATTCTATAAAAGGTGGTGATTTGATAGTGACCAGACTTTTCAGGGGAACGATAGAAAGCGTAGTTCAGCAAATCAAGAAAGATCAGTGATAATTTTTATTTTATTTTATGGTTTTACTCTCAGATGTGGACTAAATCTTTTTAGAAGTCCTAACGAGCCTTTCGATCCCAGCCTTTACTAAATTGCTTTTTCTGATAGTGTGGTCATAAATATAGCTTTTAAAGTAATATAACCTTGTCATAAAATAAACGATATATCAAATAGGAGAAGGTTCGTCTTGAATAGACGATTTTCTCTGCACCCTTATTTTGAGGTTTTTAGTAGTAGACGTATTACAGCTGTAAGTTTGCTTGGATTCTCATCGGGCTTACCTTTCGCTTTAACGGGTGGTACCCTCCAGGCTTGGATGACAGTTGAAGGTGTTGACTTAAAAATAATAGGCCTCTTTGCACTCGTTACCCTTCCTTACACCCTTAAATTTCTTTGGTCTCCTATAATGGATAGATTTGTTCTTTCATGGTTGGGAAGGCGTAGAGGTTGGATCTTGTTTACTCAGTTATGGTTGATTTTAGGAATAGCCTCTATGTCTTTTTTGTCTCCAGCTAAAGAACCCACTCTCTTAGCAATTGTTGCATTGATTGTAGCCTTTGCGTCGGCATCACAGGATATTGTTATAGATGCTTACAGAACAGATGTGCTCAGAAAGAAAGAGAGAGGTGCAGGTGCAGCGGTATCCGTGCTCGGTTATCGAGTTGCTCTAATAGTCTCTGGAGCATTAGCCCTCATCCTTTCAGAATACATTAATTGGAATAATACTTATCTCTTAATGGCTGCAATAATGTTGATTGGTGTTATAGCAACTCTTAGTGCTCCTGAGCCAGAAAAGTTTGTTACACCACCTAAAACTATGGCTGAGGCTATTTTAGGTCCGATGAAAGACTATTTTGACCGTAAGGGTTCTTTAATAATGTTATTACTGATAATTCTATACAAATTAGGAGATGCCTATGCAGGATCTCTCACTACTGCCTTCTTAATAAGGGGGGTCGGTTTTTCTCCAGGAGATGTTGGCACTATAAATAAAGGATTTGGTATGGCATGTACGATCATCGGTTCTTTAATAGGTGGCGCCACGATGGTAAAATTGGGTCTTTTTAGATCTCTCTTGCTTTTTGGTGTTCTTCAAGCGATTTCCAATCTTTCTTTTATGCTACTCTCTTATGTTGGGAAAAACTATGAACTCTTTGTTTTCACTATTGCCTTTGAGAATTTTAGTGGTGGAATGGGAACCTCAGCCTTTATAGCTCTGTTAATGTCATTATGTAACAAACGTTTTAGTGCAACTCAATATGCTCTTCTTTCATCTCTCTCAGCGATAGGCAGGATTTTTATATCCCCTACAGCTGGGTTTGTTGTTGAATCTGTAGGATGGCCTTACTTTTTCTTAATAACTACTGTCGTAGCTTTACCTGGTTTATGGTTACTCACATACTTGAAAAATACAATCATTGAGATAGGTGGGAATAGTTCAAATGATAACTAAACTAAAATATTCAGAATTGCCTTGGATTTTTGAATATTCAATTTGATCATAGAGAAAAGTTTTATTAGGCTTTTTGATGGATTTTAAAGACCCTAAATCAAAATTACAAAATCCTCTTAGAGACATTTTAAATGCAATTCTGCCTTTTTTGAAGTCTATTCAACTTCTTTTGGAAAGGAGGGCAATAATCATTCCTATTAGTAGTCCAATAATTAAGATATAAAACCAATGTTCCATCTTTCGACCCCTTAATCTTTTATCTCTTTTTATTCATTTTTAGACTTTTTTTGGAGTTATCATCAAAAGAAATATTTTTAATGAGCTCCATATCTATTTTTAACAAACCCAGAAAAATTCGATGCTTTTTGCTCCTGTAAGAGTTACCTCAGCTTACCCTTTCTACTACTGGTTATGTAATGTAACTCCTTAGTTTAATTAAATCTTCAATTCCTACATCTTAATTAACTGCTAAAGATTATTTGACCATGAACTCCCCGATAATAGGTTTGTTTTAATAATAAAAACTCTCTTAGATTCTTATTTGTCAATTGAATAATTTCATTGATAGGTATCTACCAGTATGAGAATCTTTATTTCGAGTTATCTCTTCAGGAGTTCCTGAAGCTACTACTTCTCCACCCTCATCACCAGCTCCAGGACCTAAATCGATTATAAAGTCTGCTGACTTTATAATATCAAGATCATGCTCTATTACTATGACTGAATTGCCTCCATCAACAAGTGTATTCAAGACATTGATTAATCTCTCGATGTCTATAAAATGTAAACCAGAGGTTGGTTCATCGAGTATATAGAGAGTTTTGCCAGTTGCCTTCTTACCCAACTCAGTAGATAGTTTTAATCTTTGAGCTTCACCGCCAGAGAGTGTAGTTGCTGGCTGACCTAACTTGAGATATCCCATCCCCATATCTAATAGTATCTCTAATTTCTTTTTGATAGCAGGGATAGATTTAAAGAATTCAAAAGCTTCTGCGATAGTCATGTCAAGAATGTCTGAGATACTTAAACCTTTGTAGAGAATCTCCAGTGTCTCTTTGTTATATCTTTTACCTTTACATACGTCGCATGTCACATAAACCTCGGGGAGAAAGTGCATCTCGATTTTTTTAACTCCTGCACCTTGACAAAATTCGCATCTACCACCTTTTACATTAAAACTGAATCTTGATTGGGTATAACCTCTAACTCTTGCGTAGGGTAATGAGGAGAAAAGCTTTCTTATTAAGTTGAACAAGCCTGTATATGTAGCTGGATTTGATCTGGAAGTTTTACTAATAGGAGATTGATTAATGCAAATGACTCTATCAATCTTTTCAATGCCTTCGATACATTTATGTCTACCTGGCACAAGAGGGCTTTTATTAAGATGCCTTGCTAAAGCTTTATATAAGATTTCAAAAATAAGGGTGCTTTTCCCTGAGCCAGAAACTCCCGTAACACAACAAAAAATTCCAAGAGGTATTAAAACATCTATATTCTTTAAATTATATTCTGATGCACCAACTATCTTAAGATAATCCTTAGGATTCCTCCTTTTAGGTGGGAGGGGTATCTTTTTCTCACCACTTAGGTAACTTCCTGTGATCGATTTTTTATTAAGTTTGATCACTTCCAAGTTGCCTTTAGCTACCACCCAACCCCCTTCTATTCCAGCTCCAGGTCCCATATCAATCAGATAATCTGCCCACTTGATAACCTCTTCGTTGTGCTCAACAATGATTACTGTGTTGCCCGAGTCTCTAACAACTGATAGACTTTCAAGCATTTTATAGCAATCCTTAGGATGAAGCCCTATTGTAGGCTCGTCAAGAATGTATAGAACCCCTGTAAGAGAAGATCCTATTTGTTTAGCCAATCTTATCCGCTGAGATTCTCCTCCTGAAAGGGTATAAGAATTTCGATCAAGAGTTATATAACCGAGCCCTACAATATCCAGAAAGTTTAAGCGATCTTTTACTTCTTTCAGTATTCTTTTCCCAATAATGAATTCCCTTTCTGAGAGACTTAGTCCATTAATAAATTTTTTTGCTTGCTTTACAGTCATGGCACTAAACTGCCCTATGTTTACACCATTTATTGTTATACTGAGTGCTTCTTTTCTTAATCTCATTCCTCCACAACATTTACAGGTAGAATTTTTTTGAAAGGTTTCTTGATAAAAATCAATTTTAGAAAAGCCTTTGGTGAAAAAATCTTTATCATTTACATCTTCAAAACCGAGACCATTACAACAAGGACAAGCTCCATACTTACTGTTGAAGGAAAATAATCTGGGTTCTATCTCTGGATAATTGATCCCACAACTTGAACAGGCAAGGGATCTGCTGAATAGTATATCTTTCCCTTCGTCAACGAGATTAAGCACCACTGTATCAGAATATTTAAGAGAAGTATCTATAGCTGATCTGATGTGCCTCTCAATAGATGGTTTGACGATCAATCTGTCGATAACAATCTCGATAGTATGTTTTTGCTGCTTCTTGAGTTCAATATTCTGGGTAAGGTCTGACATTTTGCCATCAATTCTTGCCCTTACAAAACCAGCGTTTTTCATCTGGCTAAGTTCTTTCTTATATTCTCCCTTTCGCCCCCTAACAATTGGAGCGAGTATCTGTATTCTTGTGCCATTAGGCAAAGCAAGAACTGACTTGATGATATTTTGAATATCTTGGGAGGAGATGATATTTCCACATTGATAACAGTGTGGAACACCAATACGTGTAAAAAGTACCCTCATATAATCGTATATTTCTGTGATCGTACCGACCGTTGAGCGTGGACTCCTAATTACAGTCTTCTGGTCGATAGCTATAGCTGGCGATAGCCCATCAATAGAATCGACTTCAGGTTTTCGCAATTGTTCGAGAAATTGGCGTGCATAGTTTGATAGGCTTTCGACGTATCTTCTTTGACCTTCAGCATATATCACATCCATTGCAAGAGAAGACTTTCCAGAACCAGAGGGCCCAGTTATCACAGTTATTTTATCTCTTGGTATTTGAACATTTATATTTTTAAGATTATGCTCTTTGGCACCTTTGATGAAAATATAATCTTGTATTTCAATCATTTTAATTATTTTCTATCTAATGGTCTCAATAGATCTAATTTTAGCGACGATCTTTCCAATGGATACAGAGGTTTCTACTTTAACAGGAATTTTATTTTCATCATCTGTCAACCATATTTTGATATCTCCCTTTCTTTTAAAAAGTCCTTCTGAGAGCAATATAGGTTTTATTATAAAGGTGTCTGATACCCAGTTGTCTAAAATTTTCATCTTCTCTTTGCCGATTACTTTAACCTCTGCGCTATAAAACATGTTACTATCGAAGATGTTAATAAAGATTGATTTACCAATATCAAGAGGAAACGTTCTAAAATAGTAAAAACCAGAAATAACATCCCATAACTCCTGATTATCGGGCATTTGATGTTCATATCTCTCACCCTTAAGATGATTGAAATATATAACCTTATTATTCCTTGTATCAAATACTGTCTCCTTATTGCTTCTGTAGCGACCTTCGTGTTGTTTTATCTTGAAATTCACAGGTTTGCCCTTGACTATTGTACTCTGTGCAAAGTCATCTACTTTATAGATATTTGAGATAATAGGTGCAGAATTTACTTTGGAGATAATAATAATGTTGTCTGACTCACTTTGAGCTTCAAGGGTTGCCCTTCCTACATATAAACCCATCCAGTAAACATCGAATGAAAGGACCTCTTTAGAACCTCTCATAATAAAATGTTGCTTTTCTTTATCCCAGTGGATAGTCTGAGAATAAGCAAGAACTATTAAGCCCATTGTCGTAAAAAGTGCATATAGAAGAACAAGACAAATATTAAATATTCCTTTTTTCTTAATAAGAATCGTCATATCAATTATTTAAAAAAGAGATATTTAACTGGTTACATAAATGTTGGCAAATTATGGAATGATTGCATACTTTAGGCCTTCGCCCCGTGAGAGCTTTTCAAAAGCCAACGAAATATCCTTTAGTGGGAATCGGCCACTAATGATGGAAGAGACATCTAAAGCATCTCTAAGTAACTCATAAGCCTTTTTAATATCTGAAGGGTTGAAATGAAAGGAACCTTTAAGAGTTATCTCGTCATAGTGTAATTTGTATGTATCATAAGTAACAACGGTATCCTTTTTACATCCGCCAAATAAAATAACAGTTCCGCCACGCCTAACATAATTTATCGACTTTTCCCAGACCTCTAAATGTCCTGTGCATTCAAAGACGTAGTCTACCCCTATTCCGTCACTAAAAGTCTCTATAGCTTGCAAAAGGTTTGAAGGTGGGGTTATCATATCAGCCCCTATTTGATAAGCGAGATCCAGTCTGTCATGTTCTAGTCCTGTTATTAAGACTTTCGCTCCTTTACGTTTAAGGAGTAAAAGATGTAATAGTCCAATAGGTCCTGCTCCAATAATAAGGGCTTTTCTATCTTTAAGAGGAAGTTTATCGATTCCGTGAACCACGCAGGATAAAGGTTCAAGTATCGCTGCCTTATCGAAAGTTAATCCATAGGGTTTAAAAAACACATTATGTTTGACTATATGTTGAGGTAGTAAGATATATTCAGCATAGGCGCCTAAAACCTTTTTACTTAGAAGATTCTCGCAAAGATTAAAAGCCTTTTTTGCACAATATTTGCATTTCAAACAGGGAGCAGTATGGACGGCCATAACAGCATCGCCTGGTTTAAATTTTTTGACGCCTTTACCTACTTCTGCTATAGTTCCAGAAAATTCATGCCCAAAGGGGCCAGGCATGGGTATTAAGAAATGACCCCTAAGAAAAGCTTTTAAATCTGTTCCACAAGTAAGAGCTGCCTCTACTTTTAATAGGATTTCACCTTCCTTAACCTCAGGCTTTGGCACCTCTCTGAGTTCAAGTGCCCCAGGTTTTACAAGATAACATGCAAGCATAAAGTATGATTTTGTTAGCTGATGGTGGATTTTAATTTTAAGTTTAATTATAGTTTATTCTTTCAAAGAACTTCAACTTTATTTAGTGAAAAGGTAATGTCAATACTTCTGTGTAAATTCCTTTAATGG
>FMJZ01002996.1_pt1 | contig 20337 bp, 21 predicted proteins | sample 1987881 | NCBI WGS metagenome assembly FMJZ01 (sample SAMEA4378227, study PRJEB15110) | soil metagenome | biome: soil; feature: Field; material: Soil | place: India | collected 2015-03-11 | depth 0 m
ACGACCTTCTCCTTGGCAAGGAGACGTTCTACCACTGAACCACGCCCGCATTCCTGGTGCCGAGAGCCAGAATCGAACTGGCGACACCGCGATTTTCAGTCGCGTGCTCTACCAACTGAGCTATCTCGGCTTGAAACGTCCGGTCAAGCGGAAGCGATTTTACCCGCAGAGAGAGAGATTGTCAAGCGTGGAGCACGCTCCCTGGCATCTCGCCCAACAGCGCGTGCCGAACGTTGTCTGGCGTTTCCCCGGAGAAAATGACAATTTGTAGCGATGGGATTTCCTGCACCAATTTCAGCATTTGTTCCACTTTGCTCCTCATGCCGCCTGTTACGTCTGTCCCAGCCGATCCGCCTACATGTACGCGTTGAGCAGGGAAAGTCTGCGGGGTGATTTCTTTGATCAGAGAAGCGCGTTGAGGAAAGTTTTCCCAGATTCCCTCTTCCTGTCCGGCCAATAGAATGCGCTCCGGTTTTAACGCGCGCGCGAGGTAAGCGAACAGAGTTTCCGTGGAGACGATGACGCCGCCTAGAGCCTGATCGAAGACGACATCCCCGTATATCACCGGAATCAGACCGGCCTCTAACGCGGCTTGCAGGTAGTAGAGGTCCCAGATGAAGATTTTCCCCTCGTGCGTAGAAACCGAAGCAACGGGTGGAAAGGCGATGACAGGCAGGTCGGCGCGATGGAGGGCCTCGATCACCAGGCGGTTAAGCGTTGCGGCCTGATACCAGATTTCAGCAAACCCGCGCCAGTCATCGGCTGTTTCTGCCCTGCTGCGAAAACGGTAGTGCTGCGCGGCGGCGTGTCCAAACGAGCCGGAGCCGTGTCCCAGGACGAGGCGTAAGTCGGGACGTTCGCGGCGAGCAGCGGCGATTTGAGCGGCCAGTTCGTCCAATTTCTCTGGCCTCGGCGTAAAAGGCCGATCCTTCTCGGTAATCAGCGAACCACCCAGTTTCAGGAAGACAAGCGCCATGTCGAACCTCTTGCACGTTCTGGGTTCTCGTTGAGAAGCAGTATAATCGAAAATATGGGACTGGATATCCGCACCGGCGTCATTACGGCCCTGGTCATTTGCTTACTTTGGGCCCTCTGGTCGTTTATCATCGGCCTGGCCGCCTTGCGGCGAGCAAAATATATCAAATTTTTCCGCATGCGGCGAAGGGAAATCGGGCGCGGTTGGGCTTCTCTCTTGATCGCCCTGGGTTTATTTGGATTGGCTATTTTTCTCTGGCGTGATGCGGCGCCCTTGGTCTATCGTTTCTATCCTCCCACCGGCACTCCCTCGCGCACGCCTACGATTACGCTAACCCCTACCGTCACCCTGACGCCTACAATCACCCTTACCCCGACGATCACCAATACACCCTCTGTGACTGATACCCCCACTCTCACGCCTACGCCTTTTATTCCCATGGCGGTCGAGATGTTGTTCCAGAGCAATGTGACGCCTGGTCCTGATGCTGTCTTTAGCCCCTTGCAATTTACCCGGAAAGTGTTCAGAGGACAAGCGGTCAAGCCGGCGCAGGTGTTCGATAATCCGGTCGGTCATCTCTACGCCGTGTTCTCCTACGACAAGATGTTGCCCGGCGTGCAATGGACGGCACTCTGGTATCATGGCGATAGGCTTGTACATTTCGAGACTAAGCTCTGGGATGGCGGAGTGGGCGGCTGGGGCTATACCGACTGGAATCCCACGCCGGACCGGTGGCTACCGGGTGTGTATACGGTAATTCTGTTCGTCGGGTTGGATTGGAAGGTCAGCAGTCAGTTTGAGGTGCGTGGCGAGCCTTTACGGGTGACGTATACGCCTACGATGACGCCGACTCCCAGCCATACACCGCGTCCCACCGATACACGTTGGCCTTCGCCTACGCCGACCTCTACCGTAACACCGCGCCCGACCCGTACAGCGCGGCCGTGAGGCGCCACGGTTTTCTCGTTTAATCGCCTGTAGCAGCAGCGAGGATGGAAAAAATCTCCTCCTCATATAACTCGATGGGATTCCCTTGCATGCTGCTGGTCTTTCTGGCTTGCGCGGCAATAGCGGGAAAATCAGAAGGGGTAACGCCGTACACGCATAGAGGGGGGACGGAGAGTTCCTCAATCAAGTTGTGTAGCCAGGAAACGGCTTCTTCTGCCTGTGCGTCTGATCGGACGGTCAACCAACGAGCAATTTGGGTATACCGTTCTATTGTTGGGGAGTGTGGCGCACGTTGGCGCAGGGCTTTTAGGTTCGTTGCGAAGACGAAAGGAAGGAGGCGACCACAGATTGCGCCGTGAGGGGCAGGGAACATGCCTCCGATGGGGCTGGCCAAGCCATGCACCGCGCCCAGTCGAGCGTTGGCAAGCGCCATACCGCTGAACAAACTAGCCAGCGACATGTCCTCGCGTGCGGTCAGGTCGTCGCCGTGATGGTAAGCCCGGCGGAGCGAGCGGGCAGCCCGTTGAATCCCTACGCTACAAAGCGCGTCGGTCAGGGGGTTGGTCGAGTTCGAGATGAACGGTTCGATGAGCTGTGTGAGAGCGTCGAGGCCGGTACTGGCGGTAACGGCTGGCGGCATGGAGGAGGTCAGCTGTGGATCCACGATGGCCAGGCGCGGCAACAGAAACGGACTGCGCAGGCTGACCTTGAGGCGTTGCGAAGGGACGGCGAGCACGGCATTACGTGTCACTTCTGCTCCGGTGCCGGCGGTGGTGGGGATGGCGATACAGGGGGCAGCGGGCGTGTGCAGTGGGCGACCTTGTCCAACGACTTCCAGATAGTCGTAGATATCGCCGGGGTTGGTCAGTAGCGCAGAAACGGCCTTGGCGGTGTCGAGCGAGGATCCGCCTCCGAAACCGATGAGTAGATCGCTCTTCTCCTCTTTTGCTTTGTGCGCAGCCAGCACAACACCGTCCACATCTGGCTCCCCCTGTACAACCCAAGATACTACCCGAATGCCGGCTTGCTGCAATTCAGCGAACAACAGGGCGGCGCGTTCGAGCGAATCAACGATGACAAAGGCGCGCTGGCCCAAGGCAGGAGCCAAGGCAAACACCTCTCTTAACGTGCCGGGGCCAAAGAGAATACGCTGCGCGGTGGCGAACTCGAAACGCATTACCAGCCCGTGTCAGTAGGAAAGACATTTGTGAAGCGCACGCTGTAGCGCGGCTCGGCCATCATCGATTCCACGCTATCGCGCCAGACTTTGTAGTGAGCGGTCTCTTTGTGTTTTGCTGCGTCCTCTGGCGAGCGATAGACTTCGACTAGGATGAAGCGCGTTGGGTCGTCTTGCTGTTGTAAGACGTCGAAGCGGGCGACGCCCGGTTCCTGAACGCTTTTGCGGGCATTCTCCAGGGTGGCTTTCTTGAAGGCTTCCACTTTATCTGGATGTGTGTGAACGTGAACATGAACAATAAACATAGGCGACTCCTCAGCGAAGATTCATCAAGAGGCTCAATGAAGTTATACCACTCGAACGCGGCGTAGGCGTTAATTTTCTCCCTGTAAAAGGTAATCCAGAATCATGTCATGGGTAATCCACTCAATGGGGGCCCGATCGTCGGTGAAAATCATCGTCGAGGAAGGTTCTGGCTGTAAGTTGAGAAGGGTAATTTGCATTGCATGCACCAGCAAGGGGTGAACATCACGGCGGGCGGAGAGCGCTATCAGGTTCTGCATGAAATCAGCCAAGGTGGTGGGTTGCAGCGTGGCATAAATCATCGAGTTGAACGTGCCCGGCACATCCATGACATAGATGCTGGGGAACAGGGTACGGATGGTCGTCGCCAGGCCGTCAATCAGACGGCGGTCCTTGGCCGTGTGTCCTACGTTGATGACCAGCGTGCCATTCGGTTGCAAATGTTCGGCGACGATCTGGAAGAATTCAACGGTGGTCAAATGGGGCGGAATGTAGGGGGGGCGGTAGGCGTCAACGCAAATGAGATCATAGCGGTAAGGGCTTTCCGAGAGTCCCCAACGTGCATCTTGTACCAGGATATTCAGGTTGGGCAGGTTCAGACCAAAATACCGTTGACCGACGGCAATAATATGTGGATCGATTTCATAGCCGTCAATCACAACGTTGGGGAAGACAGCGGCGGCCTGTCGGGCAGTGGTGCCGGCGGCGAGTCCCAGAATAGCGATGCGCGAGATGGTTTCGGGGTCTTGATTGGGATAGAAGAAGGGTCCTACGAGGAATTGCTGCCAGGGACCGCCAAACTCAAGAGAATTGGGCTTGTAGATGGAGTGTATCCCTTGCCCTTCATTCAAGCGGAGATAACGGGCGCCATCGCGCTCGATCACCTGAATGTAATTATAGGCCGACTCGCTTTCGTAAATCTGCCCTGGCGTAGCCTTGATGGCGCGATTCCGATTCCACAGCGCCAGCGCGAGGAGAATGCTCAGCATCAGCAGACAGATCGAGGCGCGCCGTTGCTTTCCATCCAGTATAAGACCCACGCCGGCTACGATCAGCAACAGGCTGCTGAACAGCAAGAACGTTCTCGCTGTGCCAATCGTGGGGATGAACACAAGGGTAGGCAGGAATACGCCGAGGAAGGAGCCCAGAGTGGAAACGCCATAAATCATACCGGCGTCTCTCCCGCTGCGCTCGGGTGCACGGAGCACGAGACGAATGACAAAGGGCGAGATGACTCCTAGGAGGGTAACAGGAGCGGTGAACAGAATCAGGACGCTGACGAACGCGCCTACTAGAATGCCAAGCTGTAGTTTGTCGAACGCATCGGCGGCCAAACGAAGTACAGGACCGGACAAGGATGGGACGATTCCCAGCGTGAAGGCGGCCCAGGCCAGGATCGAATACATGGTGTGGGGGTAAGGCGAGCGGTCAGCCCAGCGTCCGCCCAGAAAGTAACCGGCGGTCAGGTAAAGCAAAATCAGGCCGATGATCGCCGCCCAGACTAGGTTCGAGGTTCCGAAGACGTTTCCAAGCAGGCGCGAGGCGCCGAATTCGGCCGCCAGTGAAGTCATGCCGGAGACGAAAACAGTGAAGTAGAGATAGGGGACAGGATGCCTGTTGCAAGCCGGTTGAGGGGAGAAGGGAGCGGTCATGATTGCGATGACAAGGGTTGGACTAGACGGATGGGGAGTCCTTTGGCAGCGAGGTATTCTTTGATTTCCCGGACGGTGTACTCGCTGTAGTGGAGAATGGAGGCGACCAGCGCGGCGTCGGCTTTACCTTCTGTCAGCACTTGGTAAAGGTGTTCGGGGTGACCACCGCCCCCCGAGGCAATGACCGGGATGCTAACCGTCTCGGCGACGAGTCGGGTCAGGCGCAGTTCGTAGCCTTCTTTTGTGCCATCGGCATCCATCGAATTGACGACCAACTCGCCGGCGCCCAATGCTTCCCCGCGCTTTGCCCATTCGATAGCGTCCAATCCCATGGGCAAGCGTCCGCCATTGATGACGATTTCGTAACCGGATGGAATCGCGCGGCTGGGCGGTACGCGGCGGACATCCATCGAGAGCACGACGGCCTGGGAGCCGAAGGCGCGCGCGGCCTCGGCGATGAGCGCCGGCCGGCGCACGGCAGCCGAGTTGACGTTCACCTTCTCCGCTCCGGCCAGCAATACGCGATGGCAATCCTCGACGGTGCGTAGCCCACCGCCGACGGAGAAAGGGATGAACACTTGGGCGGCGACGCGCTCCACTATGTCAATCATGATGGCGCGATTGTCGCTTGAGGCTGTGATATCGTACAGCACCAGTTCGTCCAGGCCATCCTCGTAATACTTTTTTGCTTGGATGACGGGGTCGCCAATGTCTTTCGTGTCCACGAAGCGCACACTCTTGGCCAACTTACCATCACGCACATCCAGGCAGGCGATGATGCGTTTACTCAACATGAACTTCCTCCGGTCTGCGCGACAGGTTCGGACGGTTGTTGTCTAATTATAGTATTAATGCTATTGACTTTCCCACCCCTTTTCCTTACAATAGCATCGAACTTTTCGAGAGCGTTGAAGCGCTTTTGATTGCGGGCGCGGAGGAATGTTGTTTACTTCCGACACGCGCTCGATTTCTGACATCAGGAGATTCGAATGACCTTCCCTTTCCCGTCAAAACGAGCATCGGTGTTTGCCTCTGTGCCCGATGAGCAGTGGTGCGATTGGCGGTGGCAGTTGAGTCGCCGCCTGAACACTGTTGAGGAGATTGAGAGGGTGCTTCCTCTGACGGATTCCGAACGCAAGGCCCTGAGCGCCGGCGGCCTTTTTCGTGTGGATATAACACCCTATTTCATTTCTCTGATTGATCCGAATGACCCAGACGACCCTATTCGTAAACAGGTGATTCCCACCGAGCACGAAATGATACCTTTTACAGCCATGATGGAGGATTCGCTAGCGGAGGATTCTCACTCGCCGGTGCCCGGTCTTGTCCATCGCTATCCGGATCGTGTTCTCATGCTGGTCACAACGCAATGCGCTTCCTACTGCCGTTACTGCACGCGGGCGCGCATTGTCGGCGATCCTAAAGCGACTTTCAGTCGCCAGGAATTGGAAGCCCAGATCGAATATATTCGCCGCACGCCTCAGGTACGCGATGTGTTGCTTTCGGGTGGGGATCCATTGGTCATTGCTCCTCAAGTTCTCGAGGAGATCTTAACCCGCCTGCGCGAGATACCCCATGTAGAAATCTTGCGCATTGGGACGCGCGTTCCCGTGTTTTTGCCCATGCGGGTTACGCGTGAACTGACGGATATGTTGCAACGGTTTCATCCGCTCTGGGTGAACATTCATGTCAATCATCCGAACGAAATCACGCAGGAGCTGGCCGAAGCCTGTGATCGGCTCAGTCGCGCCGGCATTCCGTTGGGGAATCAGTCGGTCTTGCTGGCCGGCATCAATGACAATGTACATGTCCAACGCAAACTGGTACAGGACCTGGTGCGTATTCGTGTCCGTCCGTATTATCTCTACCAATGCGATTTAGTGCCGGGCGCCGGCCATTTTCGCACTCCGGTTGCCAAAGGCATCGAAATCATGGAGGGATTGCGCGGGCATACTTCTGGCTTCGCTGTCCCGACATATGTGGTGGATGCGCCTGGCGGCGGCGGCAAGATTCCGCTCGCACCGAATTATCTCCTCGCGATGTCAGATCATCGGGTGGTGTTACGTAACTTCGAGGGCTACATTACCACTTACGAAGAGCCGGTGGATTACCTGCCACAAAGGACGGCTCGGTATACTGCCCCGAAGCGTCCTGAGCCTGGACAGGAAGGGATCACGGCTTTGTTGGATGGTGAGCGAATGTTCATCAAACCGGAGGGCTTTGATGAAATCCATGAGCGTGGGGGCAAGCGTCATCGTTTGAAAGACGAGAAGAAAGGGGAACCGCTGGATATCGGCGTGAACAAGGGCGGCCGGTAGAGCATCCTTCCTCTTCTCGCCTTATTTGCGTTCAGGAGGCGAACATGCACTACCGTAGATTGGGACGTTCAGGTTTGAAGGTCAGCGAGCTTGCGCTGGGTTCCTGGGTGACTTTTGGCGCGCAGATTGATGAGAGGACGGCCAGCGATCTCATTCACGCTGCCTATGACGCCGGCGTGAACTTCTTTGATAACGCCGACGTTTATGCCGGCGGTCAGGCGGAAATTGTGATGGGGCGCGCCATCAAGGATTTACCGCGCCAGGCATTGGTCATTTCCAGTAAGGTCTTCTGGCCGACCATGCCCGGTCCGAACGGACGAGGCCTTTCGCGCAAACATATCATGGAATCGGTCCACGCTTCGCTGCGGCGTCTGGATGTTGATTATCTTGACCTGTATTTCTGCCACCGCTACGATTCGGATACGCCTGTGGAGGAAGTAGTCGAGACGATGAACATCCTGATACGACAAGGAAAAATCCTCTACTGGGGCACTTCGGAATGGCGCGCCTGGCAGATTTCGGTGGCTTTCTATACGGCTGTGGAAAATCACCTCGTTCCCCCCGCTATGGAACAGCCGCAATACAACATGTTCCATCGCAAACGCGTGGAAGAAGAACTTGCCCCGTTGTGCAAGGATCTGGGGCTTGGCTTGACTACCTTCAGTCCATTATACTTCGGCATTCTTACCGGCAAGTACAATGAGGGAATCCCTGCCGGAACACGCGCCTCGCTTGAGGAAATGGCCTGGATGCGTGACGCCCTTACTCCCGAGCGCGTTGCCATTGTCCGGCAATTGAGCGCCATGGCTTCTGAATTAGGGTTGACGCCTGCCCAATTGGCGATTGCGTGGATTCTGCGCCGCAAGGAGGTCAACAGTGTGATTACCGGCGCGACGAAGGTCACTCAACTACAGGAGAATCTGGCAGCTGCCGAGGCGATAGATCGGCTGACGGATGATGTTCTGGAACGCATCGAGCAAATTCTAAACGCGCACAGAGAGGACGAATAGGGAAACGCGTCGCCGTGAGGTAAGGAGAAGCCCCATGTCATTGCAGTCCTACATAACGCTTATGTTGCCGGCGGTGGAGGCGGAATTGCAGCGAATCGTGACTCGTCTGAATGCGCCGCGCGCTGCCCTCTTTCATGAAATGTTGACCTATCATCTGGGGTGGAGTGGGGAAGGAGCGGGACCATCAGCGACAGGCAAGCGGATTCGTCCTCTGCTGCTCCTCCTGTGCAATGTAGCGGTCAGCGGGGGACGTGCAGAGACGACAAACGAGACATGGCGCACGGCGTTGCCGGCCGCGGCCGCTGTGGAGCTGATACACAACTTTTCTTTGGTTCACGATGATATTCAGGACAACAGTGATACGCGCCGCGGTCGGCTCACCGTATGGAAAAAGTGGGGCGCGCCGCAGGCGATCAACGTTGGGGACGCGCTCTTTGTTTTGGCCAATCTGGCCTTGCTCGAACTGGAAAACCGGCTTCCGGCTCAGACAATTGTGCAGGCCGCTTCCCTGCTTCACGAGGCCTGTCTGGCGTTGTGCACCGGTCAGTTTCTCGATCTACACTACCAGTCTCGACCCGATGTCAGCCTGGAGGACTACTGGCCGATGGTAGCCGGGAAAACGGCGGCTTTACTTTCTGCTTGCGCTCATTTGGGCGCGTTGCTGGGAGGCGCGGATGAGTCAACCCAGGATATGTATCGTAACTTCGGTCATTATCTGGGCCTAGCGTTCCAGTTACAGGATGACTATCTCGGCGTGTGGGGTGATGAGGCCTTGTTGGGCAAGTCCACCGCTTCCGATTTGATGGAAGGGAAAAAGTCCTTCCCTATTCTATGTGGTCTGGAAAAGAACGGGGCCTTTGCGCGCCGCTGGAAAGAAGGCGCCATACGGGCGGAGGAGGTGCAATCGTTGGCGGAGCAGTTGACGCAGGAGAGCGTTAAACTGCGAACCCAGGAAACGGTTGATGCTATGAGCGATATGGCGCTCAAGATGCTCGTTCAGGCCGATCCTCCCGGCGAAGCCGGCCAGGCGCTGTTTGAGCTGGTGGATATGCTCTTGAAACGTCGGGCTTGAATTTTTTGGGCAAGTTGGTATAATAACCCTGCATTAAGCGGGTGTAGTTCAGCGGTAGAACGAATGCTTCCCAAGCATTATGTCGTGGGTTCGAGTCCCATCACCCGCTCCGGATGGCCGCCTCGCAATACGAGGCGGCTTCTTATGTCAAAAAGCATCAATCCTGGTTCCTGCAGAGCCGAAGAGTACCGCGTTCGTCTTTCCACAGGGACGTTCTTTGCAGATGATTTGGGCGGCGAGGTGGGAGGCGCAAAGCTGATCCGGTTTCCTTCCTCTCTGCAACCAGCAGCAGAGTATGCTTGGATGGTGTACCCCCCCTTGCAGGCTCAACCGCAGGGCCGGTAGCGTTTTTTCTACTTCCTTCTTTGCGGACCCTCTATGCGCCCTAGCCACTTTCGTTATGCCGCTCTTGCTAGAGCCGGCCGCCAACACCGTAATCGTTCAATGGAGGATGCACCCACCTTGATTGGGGATTATCCAGAAGACTGTCTTCCGGCTGGCTAGGCGGTCTATCTCTCGACGGATCCGACCTTTGCCGATAGGAGATTGAGCGGAGGAACGGGCAATCCATCCACGCCCTGGGGAGCAGGAACCCCGCCGGCCTACTGCACGCGGTATGGTTTGGCGCATCGCGCCCATTACTGGAACAACGCTGGGGCCGTTTTCGGCAACGTTTGCTTTTCGCGTTCAAATTAGTGCCTATCCTGCGGAGACGACAACAACCCGTATGATTCGCGGCAATGTGTTTCATGATGTATGCAATGTGCCTGGGGCTTGGCCCGCTACCAGATCCCATGCCGCCTGGTTACAAGGCGGACACCGCAGCAGGCGATGGCATCCGGCAACTGTTTGATCCTGGAATTCAAAACATTGTTGTCCGTCTTGGATCGGTTCAAGCCCTTTCATTGACCGTGGCACCGTTCTGACGGACGCAGAGAAATTTAGCGGTCTTGATCGAAGCGAATCGTTCGTGATCGAAACATGGGAGGCATTATCGGGCCTCCCCTATATTTGCGCCGGGAATCAAACTAAGCGCCAAGGAAAAGTCTCCTTTGACTGGATAATCGCTGTATAATTGTTCTAAAAGGAGATGCATATGCCTGCTGACGTGCTGGAACCCAAGACCGCGACCTTGGCCGAGACGGAGAATTACCTGGCCTGGAAAGCGGACGAGCCCGATGGCGAGACCACTTACCATCTTGAATTGAACAACGTGACGCTCCATTTCTTCGCTGAGGAATGGGAAGAATTCCTCCAACTCGTTCGTTCTCTGAAGTAAGTTTCGCGGGTAGTTTGCTGGGGCGAAGGTATTGTACTCTTGATTGCCATTGTGGCTTTCATACGGTCGTTTGTGCTGGCATAGGAAAGTGCTATTGCGTTCAGGAGGTCTGAATGCCAATTTATGAGTACGTCTGTATGGATTGCGGGAATAGGTTTGAGTTGATTCGTCCTATGTCGCAAGCGAACGATTCTGCCCGCTGTGCCGCCTGCGGAGGTTCCCAGACTAGGCGCAAACTCTCTCGGTTTTTCGCCGAAAGTAGTGGACGGGTCGTTTCGGGTATGAGCAAGGCCGCGTGCGAGTCCTGTCGTAGCGGTAATTGCGCTCGTTGTGGTTAGTGAGCTTGGTTTCTCCGTTATAAAGACTAAAGAAAAGAGGCGAGCATCGCCTCTTTTCTTGACTTGGGAGATTTGCTTCCTTGCCGAATTGATGCGCTGGCAAGAACAGCGAACTCGCGATCCCGGTTGTCAACGAACAAGGTTTACTTCTTTGGCGCGGCGAGGAAGCGGGTTACTTGGGTGCCACATTTTGGACAGATGCCTTGTATCATTTGTCTGCCATTTGGTGTTTGTTTAACCACGCCGTTCTTGATAAGTTGCTTTGTACGGCATTTGACGCAGAAACCCTCGAAATCCATGAGATTCTCCTTTCCTTGGGTAAATCGGATGCGACATGAGTATTATGCCACAGAATCGCGAATCCCACATGGTATGATCAAGAGTATAGGATTGATTGCGCTTATGGGTTACGAGTAAAGAATAGGTTGTGACTGCCGGCGCACTCAGGAGAAGGATTTTTGGAAAAACACGCGGAAGGTACTACTTTTTCGTACAAGGATGGATTTCCTGCCTACTCGTATCCTCTTTTTGCTGTTGGTGGGTTGGCTCTCAGCATTCTCTCCGGTAGAGGGCGTTCCTTTCGTAGGGACAGTCTGGCCTGTGTGCGCCGTTTGACGCCGCCGTTGCAGGTTCATGGCAGTAACCGTGTTCCTCAGCAAGGGCCATGTCTGGTTGTTTTCAATCACTATTACCGTCCAGGCTTTCCGGCTTGGTGGATGGCTCTGGCGCTCGCAGCCACGATTCCGCAAGACGTGCATTTTGTGATGACCTCTGAGTTGACTTTTCCGGGCAAGTGGTATGCTCCCATAGGAATGGCCGCTTCGCGCTGGTTATTGCGTCGGCTGGCGCGGGTGTATGGCTTTACGACGATGCCGCCAATGCCGCCGCGCCCGCGAGATGTAGCGGCGCGAGCGCACTCGGTGCGACAGGTCTTGGCGTTTGTGCGCGCGAACTCGCGGGCTATTCTTGCTCTTGCTCCGGAAGGTGGTGATCAGCCCGGAGGTGTCTTGAACTGGCCTCCCCCCAGCGCAGGTCGTTTCCTTACGTTGCTTGCGGCGTTCGGTTTCCCTTTCGCGCCGGTCGGAATCTATGAAGCCGATGGCTGCTTGCACCTGAGCTTCGGTCATCAACGCCCCTTGCCTTGCGCAACAATGCTTGCGTCCGACGCGAAAGATCGCTACGTTGCCGAGCAAGTTATGCGGGCCATCGCCCAACAGCTGCCCGCTCACCTACAAGGCGTCTTCGCGAGCAAAGAGGATTAGCGAATTTCGATTTGATAGGAAGCCGTCTCTCGCGTGAAACGAGTTGTGCCTGAGACGACCAGAATGACATCTTCCTCGACGCCTACAGCAATGGGGAGCGCAATCGTATTTTCGCCTTCTAGCATTCTTTTTTCGATGGTCGTTTGCTGCTGCGTGCGGCGGACGACGCTGAGACGGAAAGTCTGGGGCAGGATGTTCTGTATACGCACAAAGCCGGCGCCTTCCCAACCGCCATCATCCTGTTCGAAGTCGGCAAAGTAGTTGATCGCTGGAATCGAAACGTCGTCCAAAAGGAAGCCCTCGCCGTTGACAGCCATATCGGTCACGTATTCGAAGCGCAACCATACCTTTTGCCCGGCGAAGCGAGAGAGATCGATTTTCTCTTGAATCCATCCCTGGCTCTGACCATTATAGCCCCAGCCGAAAGAACTACCAGTAGGATTTTCACCGGTGCCGGATGGTGTGATGAGAATTTCCCAGCGTTTCCCATCGGTAGAGGCTTCCAGATAGAGGTAATCGTAGTCCGTCTCAAGATCGTACCAGGTCCAGTAGATAAGCTCAATTGGGCCGCTAACATTCGTGAAATCGAAGGCGCGGGTGAGAGTCATGTTGGAGTTGTTGCCTTTGTTCGACCAAAAAGCATACCGACCGCTGTGTGGATCGGCAGGCAACAAGCGCACCAACGACGCGCCGCGGAAGTATAACGTGTATTCGCCCATGCAGGCCCGGAGCTGAATGTAATCGGTGCCATATTGGTTGACCGTGCGGCTGACCGGCGCGTCGAGAGGGCAGGTTATCGTGTCGGTGGGCGAAATTCTTGGGGCGGAGGGATAGTTCGCGTAGGTATAGCGTCCATCGGCGACCGAGGCGTCAAGTAGCAAGTTGGCGATGGTCCAGTCCTGGAAGAAATCATCGGCGGTGATAATTTTGCCGGTATGAGAATCCACAATATTCAATTGTTGGAAGACGACGTCGAGGCTTTCCAAACCGTTACGCGGTTCGCGTATCAACGCCTTGGTGGTCTCTTCCCCGAAACGGTTGAGAAAGTAGTTGACAAACAGAAAGTTTGCGCCGTAATGAGCGATGTTGTCTCCCACATTTTGATTCCAATCCAATAGGTTGATATCGGGGGCAAGGCTGTAGTACCAATCGGAGCCCCCGGTGCCATAACCGTTCAGGAACGAGGCGAGTTCCGAAAACCCTTCGTCAAGCAATTCGCTCTCATTGCGATCCTGATGCCAGTGGATCATGTGCTGGAATTCGTGAGCCAAAACGCTATACGTGTAGTCATCACCCAGGTCTTGCGCACTATTGATGACGAACATTTCGTGCGCGTTGGAACGCTCCCAAACAGCCGGAGGATAGGAATCTCGAGCCGAGAAATAGCCGGCTGTGCTTGCTCCAATTCCACTCACGTACAAAATGTAGATATGCGGGTCATTGTCCACGCCGGGCGTCCATTCGGAACCGAAGAACGCGCGGTTGGTGGGATAGATCTTGTTTTCGAATGTTTCGCATAGGGCGCGCATCTCGGCCTCGTCCACGCCTACCCCGTTTTCGACCCAGAAGTAGAGGTGAGGTGTGCTATAACGTAGCGTAGCGGTGACCTGAAAATCGCGATTCGTGTCGGTATTTCTTACCCAGAACGTAGCCTGTGTGCCAATGGGAAGAGGAGGAGCCGTTTCGAGGGTAAGCGGAACGTTGCAGATTCCTTTCAGACGGCAAACAAGGGCGTGAAAATCGCTTTCCGGCACCTCTGTTTGCTCGAGTAACCGTAGTGTTTCTTCGGGCACGCCTTCCGCCGGCATAATGGGAAGGAAAAACGGCGTAGGGGTTGGGCTATTTGGCAAGCGAGCCATTACAGAAGCAATCGCGGTGGGCCAGGAATGCTCCAGATATTTCCAGCCAAGATGGACTCCCCAGGCGCAGAGGAATATACAGAGGCACAGGGCGAATACGATTCCCAGAAGAATGAGGACAGTCTTTTTCAAGATGCTGTGGATTCCTTTCCAACAGGTATGAGGCCACCTTGCAAAGGCTACGCCGGCCGCGAAGACGGAGGCAAGACAACAAGTAAGCCTATCCAAAAAGGGGCTTCTTTGGCTTGCCCGGGTGCTCCGGAAGCCCGTTCCACGGTTTGTCGGACAGGGCCTCGGTTATCTTTTTGGAAATGGACCCGCGTTCCGGTAGTCTATTTTGTATTCTATGGAGAGCAAACGCGGCAGTTGCAAGTTATCAGGAGCGCGGACGATTTCCCGGGATGACCAGGAGAGTTGCTCTTAAAATTGTACTATAAACCGTGACATCCCGGCTTGTTTGACCGGAGCGGGGACAGACATGCTCGCGACGAGAGGCTGCGAATCAAACAGGATTCATACCCAGCCGCGCAATTCCATCGCTTTGACCACGCGATCGATGGCGACCATGTAAGCCGCGTCGCGCATGTACACTTGTTCTTTTTCTGCCATCTCTAGAACAGCATGAAAGGCGGCAGTGATCTTCTGGTCGAGTCGCTGGAGAACCTCCTCCTTTGACCAGTAGAAATTCATATCATTTTGAACGGACTCGAAGTACGATGCCGTCACGCCGCCTGCATTGCACAGGAAATCAGGGATGACGAAGATGTTGTTGCGTCGGAGCGCCTCATCGGCCTCGGGCGTTGTTGGGCCGTTCGCGCCTTCTGCAACGATTTTAACGCGATCGCTGATGCGTTTGACGTTTTCGGCGTTGATCTGACCGGCCAGGGCGCCTGGCATGAGCACATCGGCGTCTTTGCCGATCCAGGCATCGCCGTCCTCGATTTGATAGCCGGCGGCGATGGCTTTGTCTTTGGCAATCGTGCCATATTCGTCCGTAATGCTCATCAGAAAACGAGGGTCAACGCCTCTTTCCTTGCTGTACGTGTAGGCGCACTTGTCGTTGTAGTCCCAGCAGGACACGCAGGCGACTTTTCCTCCTAGAATCTCGACGAAGCCCAGGGCGGCGTGTTGACTGACGTTGCCAAACCCTTGCACGGCAGCAACGGATTTGCGCGGGTCTATCTTCAGGTGCTTCATCGCCTCGCGTATGGTGTAGATGACGCCGAAGCCGGTCGCCTCCGTTCGACCTTGCGATCCACCGCTGCCTAGCGGTTTACCTGTAATGACGCCCGGCGTGAACTTGCCGACCAGTTTGGAATACTCATCCATCATCCAGCCCATCATTTGCGGCGTAGTGCCCACATCGGGAGCGGGGACATCATTGCGCGGTCCGATGTGTTTCCACATCTGTTGCACCCAGCCGCGGCACAGGCGTTCCTTTTCGGTGGTGGAGAGCGTAGCTGGGTTGACGATGACGCCCCCCTTGCCGCCGCCCAGGGGAATATCTGCTACCGCGCATTTCCATGTCATCCACATGGCCAGGCCGCGCACAGTATCGAGCGTTTCAGCCGGGTGGAAGCGAATCCCGCCTTTGCATGGGCCGCGCGCGTCGTTATGTTGCACGCGGAAGCCGGTGAACAGGCGCAACGAACTATCGTCCATGCGAATTGGGATACGAAAGATGTACTCGCGTAGTGGCCAGCGTAGAATCTCGGCCACCTGAGGGTCAAGGTTGAGCAGACGCCCCACCCGGTCGAACTGCTTCTGCGCCATTTCGAATTCGTTTACTACGCCCACCATGCCAACCTCCTGTTCGGATGAGTTTTTTGCAAATTGACATAAAGAAGCGGGCAACCCAGAGCAGGCAGCCCGCTGATGTCAACAGATGAGAGAGAGCAAAGAATCAGGGAGTTCTCTCCTCTACCACTCCTTATGCATGAATCAGATGGCCGGCTCAAGATGAGAAACATCGTGCATTGGGGCGGCGAACGGCGGCCTTTATCTGACAATTATCTTTGCCAATGTCCTTCCTTATTGCAATCCCCCCTCTTGCTCGGCGTCGTCCCCCGCGTCCAGTTCGGTCTCGGCTTGTTCCGGGTCTAGGCTGACCCATAAGAGAAGGACATCGCCATCCCTTGTGCTGACCGAGCGGGCAGCGAAGACGGGAGCCGTTTCCTCCATCCCTGATGGATTGCGGTAGCGGAGGTGAATCGGCAAGTTGGCGCGCCAGCGGCGGTAACAGCGTTCGACTAATGCCGGGCCGTTGAACGTCCGCAGGCGAGTCAGCGCCAGAAAGGGCTGATTCGGCCCTTCGCCGATGCTGAACAACCAGTGCTCGCGCGCCGGCTCAAACGTTGGCGGTGGACCTTCGATAATCGTGATGCTCGATTCGTCCATAGGCTTCCTAATCATACCACAAAACCCTGTGCAGGTTCGCTCGGAGATCCTTTGCTATCTTTACGGTTTCCACCCACTCAATCCCAGGAGAGCGGCAAGCGCTTCTGGCGGAACGTCGGGACCGGGTAGATCGGCATGATACATCTGGGCGTTGTTTGCCCGTTCGCGCAATGAGCGCCAGAGCAACGAGCGTTCCTCGCTGTGCATGACCAGGTCGTTCAGCGTTCGGGCGCGCAACAGGTATTCGCCTGTGGTGTAGAGGAAGGTCAGTCGTCGCCACTTCGCTGCCAGGATGGGTTGCGGCAGACGTTCCAGCGCGCCGATTTGGATTTTGTAATATTCCTCCTTGGCGCGCGGATGATGAATTTCCTCGCACAAAAGTTCCGCGCGCGTAGTTAGCTCATGGCCGCGTACTTCGGCGATATACTCAATCCGCCCACCGCGCGCTTGAAAGCTGGCCGGCTGGTAAAAAGCCAGATAGTCTACAGCGATGACTTTAGGCGCGGTGCGTAGCGGAATGCGATACCATCCCAAAAGCCGCGCGATGTCCAGATCGCGAGGGTGGGGCAACACACAAACAAGAACCAGGGAAGAGGGCGAGAGCATTTTCGGAATCCCCTGTTCCTCGTGACCTCGCTCACGGTTCTACCAGATCAGCCGTCTTACGTCTGTTTTGCTCATTAGGGCTTCGATGACGCCGCCGGCAATGGCGAGCGATTCCTCCGAGAGACGATGACAGATTCTCTGATATTCCGCGGGCGCGATTTCGCCAAAGGTGGTATCTGGTTCGACCAGCAAATCATTGTGCAGCATGCCCCACAGGATACCGTCCGCAGGAGAACGAACGGATATGTTATTGCCTTGTTCCCCCTGAATGTCCGCGAGGACTTGTCCGGCGCGTACTTGTTCCCCAATTCTGATATGGGCGACCAATCGACCATAGTGCGTCGCGCGTAGGGGAGTCAGTCGAACGGGGGAGCGGCCTGCCTCTGGCGGAGGGCCGCCTTTCCAGTAGACTCGTCCGAGGTCAAAGCCTGGATGGACCCCGACTACTGCCTGGCAATTCACGCCGGCCTCAAAGCCGGGGCCGATGCCGATGTAAAGTTGGGGAGCGTAGCCAATGCGCTCTGGCGCGCGCCCTAGCATACGAGCGTCCACGATGGCTATGGGGTGCAGACTTCTGGCAGAGTTGCACAGGGCATCTACCAGCACCGGCGCTTTCTTCTTCGCCAGGACGGCGAGAATACGTAAGGTATCGCTGGCATCGCGGACGAGATCCCCGCCGGTCTCTTCGACGAGAGCCTCGCCCTCGTACACGGCTTCGGCGAAGGATGTTGTCCGTCGTAGGGCGCGCGGTTGGGGGAGTTCGGTAAGAACAACGCGCGCTTCGGAAAGGACAAGGCGCATGGCCACACTGCTGCCGATTTCCCCACCACCGCGAACAAGAACCAAGGCGCTCATCTTACTTCACCCTCCTCTCTGCCATGATGTAGCCAAACGCGTGAAAGGCCAGGTAAACGAAGAGGAACAGGATGGTGAACAGGATAGTAAAGCCATAGGCGCGCAGGTTCGATGTTGGATGTTGGAACCATCCCCAAACATCTTTCGCGATAGGAATCGGTTCTTGCAGGATGTCCCAACTGTTCCAACGCAGGAACCTTCCAAGATAGATGCCGACGCTTCCAAGTCCGATAACGAGGAAGGCGAACAACCAACCGGCAACTTCTCCGAAGGTGCGAGCAACAATTTCCTGGATGAGGTAAAGCGAGGCTACGCCCAGAAACAGCCCTGTCCAGGCGAACCAAATGAGCAACAATACATCGAGCCAGAGGGGGGCGCTGGCGATGTTGATGCGCAGGTGGTGAAACTCGGTTAACATGTAGGGCGCATTGGGGAAGAAGATCAACCAGACAAAGACACAGATCGGCACAACCAGATAGAGCAAGGGGCGCGACCAGGAGACGAAATAGGCGACCAAGGCTACCAGAAACGGTATCCAGGCGAGACTCAAGTTCCGTACCAGCGAGGGGTAGTCGTTGGCCTTGCTATAGGCGGTGCGCGCCAAGAGTAGGAAGATCGCCAGAATCGTCGCGCTCCCCAAGAGGGCGACCAGGGCAAGTTTGTGTTTATGTTGCCACAGTGGATCCATGAAGGTAATTGTACTCGATGTGGAGAGGTGTTGTTTCAGCGTCGGTAGGGCCTCGCGCGCCTGGACGGCGGGGGCGCGTCCAACGGTGTATAAGGCGGCGGCCCGACGATTCGATAGGCGATAGCATAAACTGTGGAGAGTAGGGAGAAGAGAAATAACGCCAGCAGGAAGAAGAGAATTAATACTGCTGGCAGGTAAGGGTGTTCGAGCAGCCAGCGACAGATAGTGGAGAGCACAGGCACTTTCCAGACGAAAGAGGGGAAGCGAATCACCAACAGAGAGAGGATGGGCCAGCCCTCCACGGTCCCGCGTTGGACGATTAACGTCGCGGCGGCGTAGGAGATGGCCAGTATAAGAGGAATCAGTACACAGCCGATGACACGCCAGATAGGATGAATATCATACGGTCGTTTGAATTCTGGCCGTTGCCACATCTGATATTTGGACACGGCAATCTCCCTCGTGAATAACTATAGAGGTGACGGCTTCTGAGAATGATGGATTGCCTAGATGGGTATATTTTGTACTTCGATTTGGCCGCTACCACCACAGAGATGCTGTTTGTGCTTTGTCTCTAAGTGTCTACATAACATAAATCTGCGCGAATGACCGCTATATCGACATGGCAAAGTCTTCAGAACTGCGTCTCGCTTATTTCATAACAGAACGTTACGGAACGTTATGGCGTGTTCGCCATGGGGTTGTTAGGAGAAGTTTGCTTCACTTCTCCGCCGTTCCGGTAATGATCTGATAACGACGGTCATATGTCTCACCGATTTGGCGAGCCAAGTCGGCGACAGCGCGAATCGCAGCAGGCAATCCTTCTCCGCCAATCGCCGCTTCGATATTATCCAGACCGCGCTCGATTTGACCGGCCAGTTCGAAGAACGCCATGTCGAAAGTGTAGAGTTTTGCCAGTTCTTGCTCGTTGATTTTGATGGCGTCGAAGAAGCCGCTATAACCGTAGGATGCGTTTTTAATGCGGTCCGCGAAGGTGCGCAACCGCAACGCGATGCCTTCGGTTTCATCGAGCAGATCAAATTCACCGCTATCCGCCATGGCTTTCTGGAGCCGGGCCGCGCGCGAAGCTAGTTCACTGTACCGCAAGGCTACCTGATCGCGCAGCAATTTATCCGCCGCACGGCGTTGACCGCGTTCGATGTACCCTTTGAAACCGGGCACGTGGCGCAAGAGCTTTTGGAAAAGATCCTGATGCTCTTGCACGACCTCATAGGGATTACTCATTGGATGCCTCCTGAGGAACGAAGAAAAGGTCGAGTTACCTTCATTTTACAAAGGATTACGTTCCCGGGCAAGTCTGGTTGCCAATGTCGCCGCCGCGTCCTTGCCGTTGATCAACTCTGCCAAAAGGAACCATCGCCCAACGGCTCGCATTTCAGCGGAGCGGCGTCAGGTGGAAGCGCTTGTTAGCTGCCCCACGAATAAGCTGGCAATATAGTCGTACCCGGCGTTCCGTTCTTGAAATAGGATGTGCTTTTCGGCGAATTTACCTCTATTCCATGTGCCATCGTCGTAACGTTTGCGCAAGTCCTCATAGGGCGTGGCAGAGATAATGTATGAATCCAGTGTAATGCCC
>FMJZ01012173.1_pt1 | contig 20335 bp, 14 predicted proteins | sample 1987881 | NCBI WGS metagenome assembly FMJZ01 (sample SAMEA4378227, study PRJEB15110) | soil metagenome | biome: soil; feature: Field; material: Soil | place: India | collected 2015-03-11 | depth 0 m
TGGTCGGCAACCCGATTGGCGTCTATATCGCCTTTGCCGGTGGTCTGACCTTTGAAGACTTCACCCGTTGGGCAACACCGATATCACTCATCTCCGGAATAATAACGCTGTTGCTATGCATCATACTGTTCCGCCGTCGGTTACATCCCCCTGTCGGCGGCGGCAGCACCCAATTCACCGTTGAAACCGAGCCCGCGGAACTCCGGCTGGGAATCTTTGTCTTTGTCGCCGTTATCGCGTTGATCGTCCTTCACGCCCGTCTCGAAAACTGGCTCGGTATCGGCGAAGGGACAATTCTTATTGCTGCCCCCCTTGTCGCCCTCGCCTTTGTCCTTTTCACCGAACAGGAAAGAGGCAAGGTGTTAATTGAACGGGGCATTGACTGGTGGACACTGCTCTTCTTTATGTTTCTCTTTGCCAATGCCGCCTGCCTGGAACACACCGGAGTCACAACTAAATTGGGTTATCTCCTTCTCCAGACAGCGGAAAAACTGCCGGTCACTCGCTGGCTGGGAACATCGGGATTGACCGGTTCCAGCCTTATCCTCATGCTCTGGTTTTCTGGCCTTACCTCCGGATTTGTTGACAATATGCCCATCGTCGCTGCCTTGGTGCCGATTGTAAAAACATTGATCCAGATCGGCCTCCCTCACGCCTCCATCCTCTGGTGGAGTCTTTTAATCGGCGGCTGTTATGGCGGCAATCTAACGATGATTGGTTCCAGTGCCAACCTGGTTGCAATTGGCGCTTATGAAAAGGCCACCGGCCACGGCATCCGCTTCAGCGAGTGGATTGGGAGCGGTGCAATTATCGTCTTCATTACAATGGCGATCGCTACCCTCCTGCTCCTCCTCCAAATTCCCCTCGCTCCCTGAACGAGGAACAATTAAATGCCTGCCCCCCGGAAAAAGTCAACTCCCATCCCACCACCAAAGATAAAAAAAGGGCTGTTACCCCTCATCATCTGTATTACCATCACCTTTGTCGTTCGGTTGCTGTTTATTCTGGAGGTCCAGCGCCTGCCCTTTGCCACCACATCGCCCCAGATAGTTGACTCCTGGGCATACCACCGCTGGGCACTGACGGTTGCCAGGGGCAACTTCTGGGGAACCGACGTCTTCTTCCTCCGTCCGATTTATCCCTATCTCCTGGCCCTGCTTTATACCCTGTTTGGACCAAAGGTCATCGTCGTCCAGTTATTTCAGACACTCATCGCCAGCATCTCCTGCCTGCTTCTCTATCAAATCACCAGCCGGGTGTTCAATCAAACCGCTGCCCTCATCGCCGGCATTTTCTTTGCCCTCTGCGGTCCCCTCGTATTCTATACCGGCACCCTCCTCTATGTGGAAATTACCATCCTGTTCAGCCTCCTGACCGTTTATCTCCTCCTCTATCTGCCGGAACGACGCTGGCTCGCCATCCCCGCGGGTATTAGTTTTGGTATCCTAATCATCTGTCGTCCGGAACTGCTCCTGTTACTGCCGCCTTTAATTTACTGGCTCCTGCGGCGAAAAAACCACCGCCTCACCGTCGCCCTGTTCAGCCTCACCGGTCTCTTGGTTACCCTCATCATTCCGGTCCGCAACTTTATTGTTGCCCGCGACCCGGTCCTGTTCACCGCCCATTCCGGAATCAACCTTTACTTTGGCAACAACCCGGCTGCCGACGGCACCTGGCAACCGGCACCAGAATTAAACCCCGGTATCGGCTTCTCTCACGAGCAGATGAAACGGGTAGTAAAATACGTCAACGGTCAGGAACTTTCCTGGTCAAAGGCATCAGCCTACTGGACCCGTCAGGCCCTGCATTTCATCCGCTCCCGACCGAACCACTGGCTAAAACTGCTCGGACGCAAATTTCTCCTCTTCTGGAGCAACTACGAGGTGCCCAACAATTACTACCTGGAGACAGTCCAGCCGTTCTCCCGGATGTTAAAATTTGCCCTTTTCAACTTCGGCATCATCGCCTGCCTTGGCATTATCGGGATGGTCTGGGCGTGGCGGCATCGCACCGCCGCATTCCCGCTCTATCTTTTTGTTGCCGGTTATATTTTCTCCGCCCTCGTCTTCTATGTGCTCTCCCGGCTACGCGCGCCGGTTCTGCCCTTCCTGATGGCATTCGCTGGTTATGCCAGCGCTGAAGGCATTAAACTGTTCCGTCAACGCAAACTCCTGCCGCTAATTTCCTGCGCTGTCTTTATCCCCCTCGCTTATCTTGGTACCAACCTCATACCGGTCAACCGACACCGCTATGCCGCCCAGGCCTGGACCCAAACAGGCAACATCTACCTTGAGCGTCACCGGTTTAAACTGGCCATCGCCGCCTGCCAGACCGCGATCAGATTTGAACCCGAAAATCCCGCCGCCCGTTACAGTCTGATTCAGGCTTATGCCGCCCTTCGCGACACCATAGCTGCCGAAAAAGAGTTTGCCCAGCTTCAGCGGATCGCCGGCAACACCGCCAGTGGTCAAACGCTACTCCTCCTCGCCGCCGCCCGCATTGCCATAGCCCGCCGGGACTTCCTCGCCGCAACAGAGCGCTACCGCGCCGCCCTGACCATTGACCCCAATAATCCCGAAACCAATTACCTCCTCGGTCTTGTCTACATTAGCCTTAACCAACTGGACTCCGCCGCAACCTATCTTAACCGAGCGATTGTCCTTGACCCGGAAAACGATGCTGCCCGCGCCGCCCTGCAAGCGGTCCATACCGCCTCGGGACGCCGTTGATGTTGACAGTCAGGCCCTTTCTTGCTAAAAAATAATGTGGCGGCAATAGTCCCCAATCACCACTGGCACTTACCTCCACCACCAACCGAAGAAATCCTCAACCTGGCCCGAAGTGCCAACCTGCCGCCGCTCGTTGCCCGCCTCCTTTATCAGCGCGGCTGTCGCACCACCGAAGCAATGCGAGAGTTTCTCCAGCCATCCGCTGCCCTGCTTAATCAGCCAGACACCCTGCCCGACATTGACCGGGCGGTGGAGCGAATCATTGCCGCACTTAATAAAGGTGAACCGATTCTGGTTTACGGTGATTACGACGCGGATGGCGTCTGCGGCACAGCGCTGCTGTTATCGGTACTAAAAAACCTCGGCGGCAAGTTGTTCTTTTACCTTCCCCATCGCGAGGCAGAAGGATACGGTTTTTCCCTCGCCGGGGTGGAATTTGCCCGAAAAAATGCCATCCCGTTAATCATCACAAACGATTGCGGTTCCAGCGACATCGCCGCTATCACCGCGGCAAACGCTCTGGGAATAGATGTCATTGTCACCGACCATCACGAACCCGGTGCCGAACACCCACCGGCGTTTGCCTTCATTAACCCCAAACGCAACGATTCTCGTTACCCGTTTCGGGAATTGGCCGGAACCGGGGTCGCGTTTAAATTAGCCTGGCGGCTGCTGGCAACACTGAAAAGAACCAAGCAAGAGTTGACCTCCCTCTTGGACCTGGTCGGACTGGCAACAATTGCTGACGTCGTTCCTCTAATTGATGAAAACCGCATTCTCGCCCGCCGCGGACTGGTCGCCCTCACCCATAGCCAACGACCGGGAATCCGAGCCCTCTTTGAAATCAGTCGCATACAACCCACCAAACTGACCGCCCGGGATGTAAGTTTCGGCCTCGCCCCCCGCATTAACGCCGCGGGCCGAGTGGGCCACGCCAACAGCGCCCTGGAACTTCTCCTTACTGAAGATAGCGAAACCGCCCGAAACCTTGCCCGACGTTTGGAAGAAATGAATCGCTCCCGTCAGGCGGTTGAAGACCGCATCCTCAACGAAGCACTCCATCTGATTGAAAAAGAAAGAAAGTTATCCCGGCGGGTGCTCCTCCTCGCCCGCCGCGACTGGCAGGAAGGAGTAATTGGCATCGTTGCCGGAAAACTGGCAGAACGGTTCTGGCGTCCATGCATTATGGTCGCCCTCAAAGACGGGCTGGGCAAAGGCTCGGGACGCTCCATCACCGGCTTCAATATCTACGAAGCGCTGAGTCACTGCCATAATCACCTCCTCGCATTTGGGGGACACCGCTATGCCGCCGGACTGAAGCTAAAAGAAGAAAGCCTCTCTGCTCTTGATGCGGCGATCAACGCATTTGCGGACCGGCTTCCCGCCGAGGTTTTTCAACCTACCTTGCACATTGAAGCAATTGCCGATTTAACCGAAATCAACCAAGAATTGATTGACAACCTCGCCCGTCTTGAACCGTATGGACCAGATAATCCGGAACCAATCTTTGCCACATTAGGGCTGGAGGTGGTCGGTTATCCCCGAAGGATCGGTCGGGACCGGCAACACCTTAAATTTAAAGTGCGCGGGAATAACTGTGTTCTCCCCGCCATCGCCTGGAAACGAAGTTCTGAACTTTTGAATCTAACCATCGGCAAACCCAACCACCTTGATATCTGCTATACCGTAGAACTGGATAAATTTAACGGCCGGAACGAACTCCTTTTAAATATCCTGGATCTCGAAACAAAAGATTAACCGAACGCCGTCTTTTCGCTACGGAAGAAAAATGCGCGTAAAGGAAAAGAAAGCGAAAGGAACCCGGTCTACCAGCGGTAATGGGCAAAGGCGCGGTTTGCCTCGGCCATCTTGTGGGTATCTTCCTTCTTCTTAAACGCCGCACCCTGCTTTTTGCTGGCATCAATCAGTTCTGCTGCTAACCGTTCAATCATCGTATTCTCGCTCCGGGCGCGTGCCGCTTCAATCAGCCACTGTATTGCCAGGGCATCACGACGCCGGGGCGATATCTCCATCGGGATCTGGTAGGTAGCACCACCAACCCGACGCGGCCGCACCTCTAAAACCGGCTTGATATTATTAATCGCCTTTTGAAACAGAACATAACCATCCTCACCGGTTTGTTCCTGAGCTTTTGCCAGCGCCTCGTAGAAAATCCGCTGGGCAACGGTCTTCTTGCCATCCCACATTAATTTGTTAATGAACTTCGCCACCAAAACCGAGTTGTATTTCGGGTCTGGCACCGGCGTCCGGGTTTTAAATCTGCGTTTTCTTGCCATAACGCTCCTTATCAAACCACTTCGTTAACCTAACTCGCCTTTGGTCGCTTTACCCCGTATTGACTCCGTGCCTGGCGGCGTCCTTCCACACCACTGCAGTCATAGACACCCCGCACTACATGATAGCGCACACCGGGCAGGTCTTTAACTCGCCCTCCCCGGACCAGCACAATTGAGTGTTCCTGGAGATTGTGCCCCTCACCGGGAATGTAGGCGGTAACCTCGTAACCCGATGTCAAACGCACTTTACACACCTTGCGTAATGCGGAATTGGGCTTCTTGGGTGTCATGGTGTAGACTCGTGTACATACCCCGCGTTTCTGGGGGTTCCCTTTTAACGCCGGGGTCTTGGCACGTGCCCGCACCTTTTTTCGGGGTCTGCGCACTAATTGATTAATTGTTGGCATATCACTCCTTTTCCTCATTACCGTTCCCGCGCGGGCGGGAACCACTCAACCATCCTAACCTCTGGAACCGGCTCACCATTAAGCCGCCTCCTGACCGGTTTTTTTCTCCTCCACATTGCTCACCAATTTTATCCGGCTGAATTCCCGAAAACCGGTACCGGCCGGAATCAAACGTCCCACAATCACATTCTCCTTCAAGCCGCGCAGTTTATCTTCCCGCCCCTGGATCGCCGCCTCGGACAAAACCCGGGTGGTCTCCTGAAATGAAGCAGCGGAAAGGAAACTCTCGGTTAACAGTGCCGAGCGGGTAATCCCCAATAGAACTGGCTGATAGCTTGCCGGACGCATCCCCTCGGAAATCAACCGCTCGTTTTCCTCCAGCACCCTTCTTCGCTCTACAATTTCTCCTTCAATGAAATTGCTGTCACCCGCATCTTCAATCCGCACCTTCCGCAACATCTGGCGCACGATAATGGATATGTGCTTGTCATTAATTTTTACCTTCTGGAGTCGGTATACCGCCTGAATCTGGTTGGTAAGAAACTCCTGAACCGCCAGCCAGCCCTTAACTTTCAGCACGTCGTGGGGATCAACCGAACCCTCACATAACTTGTCCCCCGCCTTCACCCGGTCTCCACTCTTCACCAGGAGAAATTTACCGTAGGGAATCTCGTATTCCTTAACCGCACCGCCATCAGACACCACTCGCACCAGCCGTTTCCCCTCTTTCGGCTCACCCACCTCAACTACGCCGTCAATCTCCGAGATCATCGCCGGTGAGCGTACCCGCTTTGCCTCAAACAGTTCGGCAACCTTAGGCAGACCGCCGGTGATATCCCGTGTTCTCGCCATCTCTCGTAAAAGTCGTGCCAGCACATCTCCCGGCACCACCTCCTCATTGTCCTGAACCACCAGATAGGCACCAGCCGGCAGGGCATGAGAGTCAATTACCCTCCCTTTTTCATTCACAATATCAATCCGGGGATGCCGTTTCCGCTCCTGATCGTCAACGATAATCCGCTGTTTCTGTTCGGTCCGCTCATCAATGTCTTCGCGCAGTGTCTTACCTACTTCAATATCACGATATTTTACCCGGCCCTTTGCCCGCACCATCAGCGGTATGGAGTAAGGCTCCCATTCAAACAGCACTGTCCCCTCGAGAACCTCGTCGCCGTCTTTTACCCGCATCAGTGCCCCTGCCGGTACTGTAAACGGCACCGCCCGGTCAGAACTCATCAGAACTAACCTGCCCTGTTCCAGAGCGGTGATTTCACCATCGCTGCGCTGTGCCACATCCAACCCTTCAAATTTCACCCGTCCGGCAAAGCGCGCCGTTGCCTTGGTCTGCTCCGCCACCCGCGCCGCCACACCACCCACGTGGAATGTCTTCAGAGTTAACTGCGTTCCCGGCTCACCGATCGACTGGGCAGCGATAATCCCCACCGCTTCGCCAATTTCAACAATCCTGCCGGTCGCCATGTTTCGCCCATAACATTTAACACACAAACCGTTGGGTGCCTCACAGGTAAGCACCGATCGTACCCGCACCATTTCAATACCACAGTCCTCAATTTCCTCAGCCGCACCGTCGGTAATCTCCTCGCCCGCCCGAACAATCACCTCGCCGGTAATTGGGTTGACAATATCATCAAGGGCAAACCGTCCTGCAATACGCTCGGAAAGCGGCTCAATTACATCGCCGCCCTCCCGCAGCGCCACCACCTCCTGCCCGACAATCGTACCGCAATCTTCAATTGTAATCACAACGTCCTGGGCAACATCCACTAACCGCCGTGTTAAATACCCGGCCTCTGCTGTCTTTAACGCCGTATCGGTTAATCCCTTCCGCGCCCCGTGCGTGGAGATAAAATACTCCCAAACCGACAGCCCTTCCCGGAACGAACTCTTAATCGGGGTCTCAATCACCTCTTCGCCGACGGTCCGGCGCTGTGGTTTTGCCATCAACCCACGCATACCACCCAACTGTGCCGCCTGGGTCCGGGAACCCCGAGCCCCGGAATCAATCAGGATGAAAACCGGATTGAACCCTTTCTGGTCCTTTTGCAACCGCGCCATCAACGCCTCTTCAACCTCAGCGGTTGCTAAGGTCCAGATATTTACAACCTTATTATATTTCTCCGAATCGGTCAGCAACCCCCGTTCATAAGCCCGCTGTACCCGCCGGGCTTCATCCTCGCTCTGCCGTAAAATCGCCCCCTTCTCCTTCGGCACCACCACGTCGTCCATCCCGATTGATAAACCAGAAAGGGTTGCCATCTCAAAACCGAGGTCCTTAAGGTCGTCCAACAACTTTGCCGTCACATCCATCCCCAACGTTCGGCTACTCCGGTCAATCAACTTGATTAGTTTATCCTTCGGGCAAACCTCGTTAATAAACCTCAATTCATCCGGCAACACCTCATTAAACAACACCCTACCAACAGTGGTTAAAAACTCCTTCCCCTGATATCGGAAACGAACCCATTCATGGATCTGCAACTCGCCCAGGTTAAATGCCGAGTGTACGGTGGCGAAATCGTCAAAAATTTTCTCAACTGTTTGTTCCGACCGTCCTTCTTCCTCTGGCGGTACCTTGGTAATATAATAAATGCCGGCAACTATATCCTGAGAAGGAACCATCAACGGTTTCCCGTGTGCCGGCGAAAGAATGTTATGCGAAGAAAGCATTAAAATCGCCGCCTCCAAAACGCCCTCCGGGGTCACCGGTACGTGAACCGACATCGTATCGCCATCAAAATCAGCGTTAAACGGCGGACACACCAGAGGATGAATACCAATCGCCCGGTGTTCGGAAAGAACCGGATAAAAAGCCTCAATTGAAACCCGGTGCAGGGTCGGCGCCCGGTTCAAAAGCACGGGGTGATTCCGGGTCACCTCTTCCAGAACCTCCCACACCTCCGGCGCCTCCTTCCGATACATACTTTTTGCTCCCCGCTCGCTCTCCGCCAACCGCCGTTCCTCCAGTCGTCGCAATATCATCGGCTTAAATAGCTCCAGCGCCATTTCTTTCGGCAAACTGCACTGAAATAATTTCAGCGTCGGGTCAACGACAATCACCGACCGGCCCGAATAATCCACCCGCTTTCCCAGCAAATTCCGCCGGAATCGTCCTTGTTTTCCTCGCAGCGCCTCACACAACGATTTCAACGGACGATTACCGCGCCCCCGTACCGGCCTCGGTCTCGTCTCATTGGAAAACAACGCATCAACCGCATCCTGCAGCATCCGTTTCTCATTTTTTAGAATTATCTCCGGGGTCCGAATTGACATCAGGTGTTTTAACCGATTATTCCGGACAATTACCCGTTTGTACAAATCATTCAGGTCCGAAGTCGCATAACGCCCCCCCTCCAGCGGAACCAAAGGGCGCAGGTCTGGCGGAATTACCGGCAACACCTCAAGAATCATCCACTCTGGTCTCGCCCCGGAAGAACGGAACGCCTCCACCACCCGCAACCGCCGCAAGAGGTTAAACCGCCGGGAGGTTTCGTGCTTAATCCGTGCCCGCAACTCTGCCGCCAGATCATCCAGTTCAATCCTCGCCAGCAGCTTCTTCAACGCCTGGGCACCGGTATCAGCATCAAACCCATCGTATCGTTTTATCGCTTCCTGATAATCTTCTTCAGCGAGAAAATCCATCCTTTTGTAATTGGAAGACCCCGGCTCAATTACCACATATGCTTCGTAATTAAGCAGTGTCTCCACCTCGTTGATAGAAAGCGATAAAATCAATCCAATCTTGGAAGGTGGCACCTGATAAAAAAGGGTATGCGCCACCGGCACAACCAGTTCAACGTGCCCCATCCGGTACCGCCGCACTGCCGAAGTCGTTACCTCCACCCCGCAACGGTCACACACAATCCCCTTATAACGAACCTTCCGGTATTTTCCACAGTTACACTCATAGTCCTTCACCGGTCCAAAAATCCGCTCGCAGAAAAGCCCGTCCCGTTCCGGCTTCTGGGTCCGATAATTAATCGTCTCCGGTTTAATCACCTCACCACTGGACCAGCTCCGGATGGTCTCGGGTGAGGCGATCCGCAGCCGCAGGAAATCAAAGTCGTAAATAAAATCACGGACAGTGGCCATTCCTCACCTTCCTCCCATTAGGACTTCTTTTTTTCTCGCTCTGGAATCAGTTCCAAACCCAGCCCCTGTAGTTCTTTTACCAATACCATAAATGACGCCGGTGCCTTGGGATGGGGTGGGTTTTTACCTCGGGCGAGGGCCTCATAAAGAGCGCTGCGCCCCTCCACATCATCCGATTTAATTGTCAACATCTCCTGGAGTGCGTGCGCCGCGCCATAAGCCTCAAGCGCCCACACCTCCATTTCGCCAAAGCGCTGACCGCCAAACTGTGCCTTACCGCCCAGAGGTTGCTGGGTAATCAGTGAATAACGACCGGTGGAACGGGCGTGAATTTTATCATCGACCATATGGATCAACTTCATCATATACATCACCCCCACCGTTACCTTGCTTTGGAAAGGCTGGCCGGTCCTCCCATCATACAGAACAATCTTCCCGTCTTCCGGCAACCCCGCCTTCCGCAACTCCTCTTTAATCTCCTCCGGTGTAGCGCTTTCAAACACCGGACATACCGCCTGATAACCCAGTACCTTCGCCGCCCACCCCAGGTGGGTCTCCAGTACCTGTCCCAAATTCATCCGCGACGGCACCCCTAACGGGTTCAAAACCATATCCACCGGCACCCCCCGGAGCTCCCTAATGGTAGTACTCTTCTCCTGCTCTGGATTCACCGCGATAAACGGCATATCCTCCCTGGGCAATACTTTAGAGACCACCCCCTTATTCCCGTGTCTCCCCGCCATTTTATCACCCACCGCCAAACGCCGCTTCTGGGCAATGAAAATGGTAACCGAACGTAAAACTCCGTGGGGCAACTCATCTCCCCGGCCAACCCTTTCCACCTCCTGTTCCCGTTCCTCGGCCGCCCGCTTCAAAGCATTCTCATACTCCTTGATAATCCCCTCAATTTCGGACTGTAACCGGGGATTAGAAACCAGCTGAACAAAATTCGTCACACTGGAAAACTCTTCAGAATTGAGAAATTCGTCATCCATCACCAGACCCGCTTTGTGGACCACCTTCCCCTGACCCGTCCGCGCATTGGCCGCCGCCTTATGCCCCCGCAGCACGCGCCGCAGTTTCTCGTCCCTTCGCTCGGCAAAAAACTGCTTCTTGACTTCGTATTTTCTCGCTGCCTCGGCCACCCGCTCCTTTTCTAGGCGCCGGCTCAACGGGTCGTTAAGCTTCCGGGATAAAATCCGCCGGTCAATAACCGTCCCGAAAACACCCGGTTCCACCCGCAATGAACTATCCCGCACATTCGCCGCCTTCTCTCCGAAAATCGCTCGCAACAGCCGCTCTTCAGGAGTAGACTCGGTCTCTCCCTTCGGTGTAATTCTGCCCACCAAAATATCCTCCGGCCCCACCTCCGCACCTATCCTTACGATACCGAACTCATCAAGATTTCTCAGCTCCTCTTCGGTGGCTCCCGGGATGTCGCGCGTAATTAACTCCGGGCCGAGCCTGGTCTCGCGGGCCTGAATTTCAAACTCCAATATCTGAATTGAAGTAAACGCATCCTCTTTTATTAACTCTTCGGAAACGATAATGGCGTCCTCATAGTTGTAACCACGCCAGGGAACAAAGGCGACGAACACATTGCGCCCCAACGCCAGTTGCCCGCCATCGGTGCTCGGTCCATCGGCAAGGATATCACCCTTTTTCACCTCGTCTCCAACCTGCACAATTGGCTTCTGGGACAGACAGGTATACTGATTTGATTTGCGGAACTTGGTAAGTTTGTGTTCAACCAGCCCTTCCTCGGTGCGAATGGTAATCGTTCGGGCATCAACCTTTGTCACAACCCCGTCGTGCTCGCTTAATAAAACCGCCCCCGACTCGGCAGCAAACTTACCCTCAACGCCAGTAGCAACCAGCGGTTTCTCCGGCATCAAAAGGGGAACCGCTTGGCGCTGCATATTCGCCCCCATCAACGCCCGGTCGGCGTCATCGTGTTCCAGAAACGGTATCATCACCGTAGAAGGCGCAAATAATTGCTTGGGTGAGACGTCCATAAAATCAACCTGGGCTGGTTTCGCCGTCACAACATCCCCCCGCCGCCGGCAGATGATCTCATCGCGGGCAAACCTGCCGTCCGGGAGTAATTCACTCGTCGCCTGGGCGATGGTGTAACGCTCCTCATCATCAGGTGTGAGATATACCTCTTTACCTTTGCCCATTATCACCCGCCCATTCTCCACCCGCCAGTAAGGCGTGCTGATGAATCCATACTGGTCTACACGGGCATAAGTAGAAACGGTCGCAATCAAGCCGATATTCGGCCCCTCTGGAGTCTCTATCGGACAGATTCGCCCGTAATGGGAATAATGCACATCCCGCACCTCAAAACCGGCCGTCTCTTTTGTAAGTCCGCCCGGCCCGAGTGTAGAAACGCGGCGTTTGTGCGTCAGCTCTGCCAAAGGATTGGTTCCCTCCATAAACTGGCACAGCTGACTCTGGGCAAAAAACTGCATTATCGCATTGGCAACTACCCGGGTATTCACCAGCTCCTGGGGTAAAATCTGACTTTCGTCCAGGAAAGCAGCACGCTCACGAATGTTCTGCGCCAACTGCAACAAAGCCTGACGGAATACGTTCTCCAGAAGTTCCCCCACCCGCCGGACCCGCCGATTGCCGAGATGGTCAACGTCATCGGTCTGATACCGCACCGCATCCCCCACAACCGGCAGCCCCTCCTTTTTCAACATCCCCTCTACCCGGGTTCCATTAATTTCATCCCAGAACCACATCTCCAGCTCGGAACGTCTCTCGTTCCAGTAATAGCCATCCGGTTCCTCGCCCGCATCCTTGAGCTTCCGGAGCAGACGGTTTCTCGTCTCTGCCGACTCGCAGGTAACGCGGATATTGTAGAACTGAGCATCGTCGGCTAAGCGGATGAGATACCGCATAATTGCAATCAGGTCTTCGCGCTGCAAACCGGTTTGTTCTTCCGGCGTCCGCAACCACAAACGCCGGTTCAGTTTAAACCTGCCTACCTTACCCAGGTCAAACCGGCGCTGGTCAAATAACATTCCGACGATCAACGCCTCCGCTACCTCCACAGAATGGGGGACAATGGACCGCAACCGATAATATATCCTCCTGATTGCATCCTCTTTAGACGAAGTACGGTCCTCCTTAATGGTATTGACAATAATCCGCAGTCCGGGTTGTCCTGCCGGTGCCACCAGTGCCTCGTTTACCCCTTTACTTCCCAGAAATTCAATCAGCCCTTCGGTTACTTCTTCGCCTGCTCGGGCAAGAGCCTCACCACCTTCGGCAGAAAGGATGTCCTCAGCTAGAACATCACCGCTTGCCAGCCGGCGCCGCTCAACCCGGAACAGACTCCTGATAATATCCCCGTTGCTATAACCCAGCGCCCGCATAAAAGTAGCCGCACAAATCCGCCGCTTCCGGTCAAGCAGCACCACCATTGAATCGTCCTTATCCACAACCAGCTCAAACCACGCCCCCCGCAGCGGCACTAGGAGTGCCGAGGTCTCCTCCTTCTCCCCGGAAAAATATACCCCGGGGGCACGATGTAATTGATTAACAATTACTCGCTCTACACCGTTGATAATAAATGAACCATTCGCGGTCATCCAGGGTAAATCGCAGAAGAACACCTCTTGTTCCACCACATCTCGCACCCGTTCCGATTCCTTACCAAATTCGGTTTTAACCAACCGGAAAAACACCCTGAGCGGCCGGGCATAAGTAACCCCACGGGCAAGCGCCTCCTCGGGCGAGTATCGGGGTTCCGAGAATTCATAGCGCAAAAACTCCAGCCGGAAGTTCTTGTGATCGTCTTTTATCGGAAACATCTCCCGGAAAACGCCTTCCAGCCCTGCCGGTAATCGATTCGCCGGGTCAACCTGATGCTGGGTGAACTCGGCAAAAGATTCCCGTTGCAGAGCAAGCAAGTTCGGGATTTCTAGGGGGCCACCGATTTTGGCAAAGTTCTTCTGTGTTACACTGGGCACTATTAACCCCTTGTTAAAAAACAGTCATTTACTGCCTTATCACCACGACACCATTTAAGCCCCGGACCGGCTCTCACTTAATCTCCACCTTGGCGCCAACTTCCTCCAGTTTTGCCTTCAATCGATCCGCCTCCTCGCGCGTGGCGTTCTCTTTAATCACACTGGGTGTTTTATCAATTATATCCTTTGCCTCTTTTAATCCCAGTTGCGTCAACGCCCGCAACTCTTTTAGTACCTGTATTTTCTTGTCCCCGACAGAAACCAGCGTTACGACAAACTCGGTCTTCTCTTCCGCTTTCGCCTCACCGCCCGCCGCCGCTGGTCCAGCTGTCGGTACCGCACCCGCAACAAACGCCGGCGCGCTCACGCCGAATTTATCCTTTAACTCTTTAACCAGTGCCGCCAATTCGGTCACGGTCAAACTTTCAATACTGGATATTAACTGTTGAACTTTATCCTCGGACATAAATCCTCCTATCTTTCTATTTTGTACACAACCAACGTCTTAGAAGCAGCAATTCTATTCACCGGCCAACCCTTCGTCTGCCGTTTTTTTACCGGCCACCCCTTCCAGAACCCAGACCAACTCTCCCAAAAGACCTTCCAGAACACCCACCAGACCGCCCAGCGGACTGGCAAGCACACCGACTAACTGCCCGCGTAACTCCCCTTTTGTCGGCAGGCTGGAAAGAAAATCAAATTGCCCTGCACCGTACAAGGCGCCATCAAAATAAGCCCCCTTAAACTTGAGTCCGGGTAACCGTTCTCCCATCTCTTTTAAAAGTCGGGCCGGCGCTATCGGGTCTTCACCGGCAAAAATTATTGACGACGGTCCGCGTAAAAACTCCCCGATTGTTTCCGGCACACCGCACTCCTTCAACGCCAGAAGCGCCAGCCGATTTTTCACCACCTTTACCGTCATCCGCTCCTGACGCGCCCGGCGCCGCAATTCATTGAAATCGTTAGCCTGAACTTTGGTAAAATCCACAAAATAAATTGCACTCGCCTGCTTAATGCGCTCCTGCAACTCATCAACAAACTGTGCTTTTTCTTGCTTGGGCATAATTACACCTCACGCTTGGCAGTTTCCGTAAACTCTTTCGGGTCAATCCGCACCCCGACCCCCATCGTTGAAGACAAGACCACCTTACGGATGAACTGTCCCTTAGCGGTCGCCGGTTTATTCCGGCTCAACTCCATAATAAAAGTGCGCACATTCTCCAGCAGTTTATCGGTAGCAAAAGAAACCTTACCGACCGCCGCGTGAACATTACCGGTTTTATCGGTCCGATAACTGATCCGGCCTCCCTTAAGCGCCTTAATCGCTGCACCGATTTCAAAAGTCACCGTCTGGGTCTTAGGTGATGGCATCAGCCCCTTTGGTCCGAGAATCTTACCCAATCGTCCTACCATCGGCATCGTATCCGGCGTCGCTACCGCCACATCAAAATCGGTCCAGCCGGCACTGATCTTCTCAATCAGGTCCTCAAACCCAACGTAATCAGCGCCTGCCGCCTGCGCCTCATCCGCCTTATCACCCTTGGCAAACGCCAGCACCCGGACCTTCTTGCCGGTGCCGTGAGGCAGGGTGACCGTCCCGGAAACCAGCTGATCCTGCTTCTTGGGGTCAATGCCCAGCTTTACCGCCACCTCCACCGTCTCATCAAACTTCGCCGTGGCATTTTCCTTCACCATCTGCACCGCCTCCGCGAGAGAATAACTCCGATTGCGGTCCACCTTTTCCCTCAGCGCCCGGAACCTTTTGCTGTGTATCATTTTTCCTCCACGGTCAAACCCATTGAAAGTGCCGTCCCTTCAATAACCCGCATTGCCGCCTCAATGTCGCTCGTGTTCAGGTCCTTCATCTTCCGCTCGGCAATTTCCCGGAGCGCCTTGCGACTCACCACTCCGACCTTTGCTCGATTGGGCTCGCCGGAACCCTTTGCCAGACCTGCCGCCTGCTTTAATAACACCGCAGCCGGAGGACTTTTGGTCACAAATGTAAACTTCCGGTCCGAATAGATGGTCAGCACCACGGGAATCAACATTCCTGGTGGCTCCTTCCGGGTGGCTTCATTAAACGCCTTGATAAACTCGGCAATATTCACACCGTGCTGTCCCAATGCCGGTCCAACCGGCGGCGCCGCGGTTGCCTGCCCCGCCGGTATCTGTAATTTAACCACCGCAACGACTTTCTTCGCCATAATCTTGCCTCCTAAATCGGCTGTACCTCAAGAAAATCAAGGTCAATTGCCGTTGGCCGACCGAATATTGTCACCATCACTTTAACCCGCCGGCGTTCGCTCATAATTTCCTCCACCGTCCCGGTAAAACCGGCGAACGGTCCATTAACCACCTTTACCGTTTCTCCTTTCTCAAAAGGCGCCTCCGGCTCGGCCTTCTCCTGCCCTTTCTCAATCTGCTCCAGCATCGCCGCTACCTCACCATCGGTAAGCGCCAAAGGGGCATTACGCGTCCCGAGCATGTGAGTAACGCCGGGAATGGAGGTGACCAATTTCATCGCCTCTTCAGTCGGTTCCATTTCTACAACAATATAGCCCGGGTACAGCCTTTTTTCCTCGGCGACAATCTTGGACTTCCGTACCCGCGCCACCTTCTCCGCCGGCACAATCACCCGACCAAACAACGCCTGTAAACCGTTGGCCTCAATTGCCTTCTCCAGTAACTCTTTCACCTTCTTCTCCCGACCGGTGTAGGTATGGACAACAAAAAACTTCATTCCGGCTCACCTAATGTCTAACGCAAAATCAACGCCAGAATCCGGGAAAAGATGAAATCGCACAACCCGATAAATGCCGCCAGAACCGTAGAGAAGACAATTACCACCAGCGTGGTTGTCCAAAGTTCCCGGGGTTTTACCCAGGAGACCTTTTTCATCTCAGCAACCACATCTTTCAGGTAATCTTGGATACGCTTAATAATATTCATCTTTTCCTCTCCAGGCCAGGAGGGATTTGAACCCCCATCCTACGGATTTGGAGTCCGCCGCTCTACCGTTAGAGCTACTGGCCTATTTAACCTCCTTATGCGCTGTATGCTTCCGACAGACTGGACAGAACTTCTTCAACTCCAGCCGTTCGGATTTCTTTTTGTTCTTATCCGTATGATAGTTCCGACTCTTGCACTCCGTACAGGCAAGTGTAATAAAAACCCGCATCGTGAACTACTCGATTATCTCCACTACCGTGCCCGCGCCAACAGTTCTGCCGCCTTCACGGATAGCGAATTTTGAGTTGTGTTCCAGCGCAACCGGTGTAATTAACTCAATTTCCATCGTTACGTGGTCACCGGGCATTACCATTTCCACGCCGGGTGGCAACTGCACCGTTCCGGTAACATCGGTTGTCCGGATATAAAACTGGGGCCGATAACCAGGGAAAAACGGCGTATGCCGGCCACCTTCCTCTTTGGTCAAAACGTAAACTTCCGCCTTGAATTTCTTGTAGGGCTTGATTGAACCGGGTGCCGCGATAACCATACCCCGTTCCACCTCTTCCTTGCCCACTCCCCGGAGGAGAAGCCCGACATTATCGCCTGCCCGGGCATCATCCAGAATCTTCCGGAACATTTCTATGCTCGTCACCACTACCTTGTCGTGTTTCCCGAAACCGACGATTTCCACCTCCGACCCCGGTTTAAGTACCCCGCGTTCCACCCTGCCGGTCACTACTGTCCCCCGGCCGGTAATGGAGAAGATGTCCTCAATCGGCATCAGGAATGGTTTGTCAACTTCCCGGACCGGTTCCGGAATAAAATCGTCCAGCGCCTTGACTAACTCCCAGATGGAGTCAACATTCGGACCGGAATCCTCCTGCAGTGCCTTCAAGGCGCTCCCCTTGATAATTGGTGTTTTGTCACCGGGAAACTCATATTTCTTAAGAATGTCTCGAATTTCTTCTGAAACCAGCTCCACCAGGTCCGGGTCGTCTACCATATCTACCTTGTTTAGATACACCACGATCGCCGGGACGTTAACCTGCCGTGCCAGAAGCACATGTTCGGTTGTCTGGGGCATCGGACCATCCGCTGCCGATACCACCAGAATTGCCCCGTCCATCTGGGCTGCACCGGTAATCATATTCTTAATGTAATCGGCGTGCCCCGGACAATCAATGTGGGCATAATGCCGTTTCTCACTTTCATACTCCACATGGGATACCGCAATCGTCAGGATTTTTGTTTCGTCACGCCGTCCGTGGGCCTCGCTCGCCTTGGCGACTTGGTCATAAGTAGTATAATTAGCCAGCCCTTTCGTCGCCAGAACTTTGGTGATGGCAGAGGTCAATGTCGTTTTACCATGGTCAACGTGGCCGATGGTTCCGACATTAACATGTGGCTTTTTACGTTCAAACTTTGCCTTAGCCATTTTATTATCCTCCTTATTTCATTCGTCTAAATTCAAAATAAACGCCCACTCCCTGGCATTTCTGCCCGAGCAATTTGCGCCTAATTATTCAGCCCACGGCCGGAATTGAACCGGCGACCTCTTCCTTACCAAGGAAGTGCTCTGCCGACTGAGCTACATGGGCAATTTTCGCCGTTCTTTAATTATAAAACTAAATTATTGTTTGTCAACAATTAACTTAAGACAAATTTTCCCTGTCCGGGACCGCCCCAGCGGGCGATGGGAGTCGAACCCACGCAAACAGCTTGGAAGGCTGTTGTGCTACCATTACACCACGCCCGCACCGTCGGGCAAAAACCTAAAATGGACGGGGAAGGATTCGAACCTCCGTAGGCGTTCGCCAGCAGATTTACAGTCTGCCCCCTTTAACCACTCGGGAACCCGTCCTTTTCTTGTAAAATCCAGCCGACAGAGGGAGTCGAACCCCCGACCTGAGGTTTACAAAACCTCTGCTCTTCCGGCTGAGCTATGTCGGCACAACATTCCGGGCGGTTCAACCCGCCATCTAAATTCAGTATAACCACTAAAACAACCACGGTCAAGTTTTTCCTCTCTTCTTTGCCCTAAAAACGAACCAACCAACACCCCCAAACAAATCTGCATTTTAACACACTGTACTATAAAAACTTATCTAAACCGCCCCGGCCTGTGGCATCACCCCCGGGGTCACCCCCTGAGTGGTTACCATCTCCTTTACCTTTTTGAATCTCACCCCAGGACACAGTTCGGCATCAGAATTAAATCTAAATTGAACCCTTCTCGCTATCACAATTATACCGGGAAAACAAAAACCCGACAAAAAATACCGGGGCTGGTAGCCATTTGCCCCAGCCCCGGCATTACCTTGCGGTCCTTTATCGGGTCAGAACAACTTTGCTCCAGAGTTCGGAGTTTTCGGTCTTCACCCGGTAGAAATAAACCCCGCGTGCCACTGGGTTGCCGGCGTCGTCCCGACCATCCCAGACAAAATCTGCCCGGTTTGTCACCCACTTTGTCCTCGCCACATTCCGCACCAGTCTGCCGGTGTTGTCGTAAATCATCAGGTCAACCGTTGCCGGCTGGTTTAACACCACCGAAAAGGTCGTCATCGTGGTAAACGGATTGGGTTGAGCAGAAACCGCCCCCATCTTTCCCGCCTCTAGTGGAATGTATTTCTCCTCTTCCATCCCGGTTACGCCCATGTTGAAACCAACAATCTTAAGAATCATATTGTTGTTACCCGAGAGATACTGCATAATCGTCACCCAATAAGAACCATCCCTGGGATCGTAGGCGATGCCGCGCATATTCCACTCGGTGTTGGCAAAACGAAACCGATTGCGTAGCGTCCCGGTTACGCGGTCAATCTCGGTCACCGCACAGGATTCAAGAGCGGTACCACCCGCGTCAAACCACGAAAACATATTCAAAATGGATGGTGTATTACTGGGACAGTGATAGTCAAGCGACAGACACCTCGCCCCGTAATAACCGCTGACCGGATGGATTATTGTATCCAGGATATTGCCCAGCGTATCAAAGACAAAAATCCGCTGCTGGTTGGTCGTTGTTCGCCGATCACTGACATAGACCGTATGCGTCTCCTCATGCTCCACCACCCCGACCGGATATTCCGCCTGCGGGACGGTCCAGAAACGAATTACCGAACCGGTGGGCGTTATCTTGTATACCCGCTTTGACGGATTGGCAAGCAGCCAGAATGTATTGTCATAGGAGCAGTAGTCAAGATCGGTACAGGAGTCCTCAGGGATTGACACCGTACCCCGCAACTGCAGTGAACTGTCCGAAGTATACTTGTAAAGCGCTGAAGAAAAGAAATAGGTACAGTAAATTAGACTATCCCGGCTATTGTAGGCAACACCGTAAAGCCCCCAATCGGTCGGCATTCCCGGACAAACCTTGGGACCCCAGATGATTGTTCCAGGCTGTGGCGGTGGCTCACCAACACGAATTGCAAGCGGAATCTTGGTGGAATAATCGGCGCTATCGCCGGTAACATAAAGTGTGCAGGCAATCGTTGTCCCCGGTGGAATTGTCCCGGCTGCCGAAACCGCAATCGGGTCAGCGCTGTTGGTTGCCTCACCACCGGAAGGTATATTCCCCCAGGTGCCCAGGGAATCGGTAATACTCAACCGACTATCAAACGACCGGAATGTCCCGGCGGTATTGTTACACGCGGCACCGCCCGAGTTACGCAGCGTTATCCGCAACCGCGCCTCTTCACCCGGATCAACCCGGCCGTTATTATTACCTCCCGGCGGCGAGTCGTGAATCGCCACCGCCCGCAGCACGATCATCGGACCGCCCGAACCGGTGACGTAATTAACCGCAGCCAGCGCACTGATTCGGCCGGCACCGAAGTCATTGTCCTTGCCCGCCGGAC
>FMJZ01010599.1_pt1 | contig 20316 bp, 12 predicted proteins | sample 1987881 | NCBI WGS metagenome assembly FMJZ01 (sample SAMEA4378227, study PRJEB15110) | soil metagenome | biome: soil; feature: Field; material: Soil | place: India | collected 2015-03-11 | depth 0 m
GGGGGGTAGCGTTGGGACTTATTTTCGACGGTCGTTAAATTGCTGAAAAGTAAATCCCCTCTCACTCGCAGGTGATAGACAATTTTAGGGCATTGTGTTGAATGATGGGGGAGTGATTGGAGGGTGGCTCTCCTGAGCTACCAAAGAAATTGATGCGAAAAAACGAAATTCACTGTAGGAGCGACTTTAATCGCGACGAATTGTGGCAGGAGCGGCTTTAGCCGCGACGAATAACAGGGACACAAGTTCGGGGCTAAAGCCCCTCCTACAGTTGATTTTGACATCTTCGTGGGAGAGCGAGGCTCCTGCCGAACCTTCAATTTGGCTGAAGTCCCTCCTACAGTTGATGTGGCATCGGCGCGTCGGGAGATGTGCTTTCCAAAGAACTGCCGAAAGGGAAATTCAGCAAAGCAATTGTAGGGCTGGAGCGGGAGGGTAGGGAAGAGGCACTTGGGTTCCCAACTCAATGGCAGCCGGCGGTCGGGTGAGTTTCTTTTGCCTCCTCCCTACCCAATCAATCCTTATGTGCAAGGTTTCAAGTTAAGGACACTCTGAAGGTGAAACTACTCCGCTTAAAACGAGAGCGCTGAATCTTACTTTAAACTTAAGGCATTGAGCTAGCGACGAGATTTTTGCACTCCTCAAGTTCCTTCTGAAACTCAGCCAACTTGAGCGCCCATCGGTTATTGGGTGAATAGACAGAATTTGCGACAGCGACGACTTGTTCCCACGCTCTGACTGATTTGGAAAGATGGAGCAGACAATCTTGCCCCGCCATTTTGTCACCTGCTTCAAACTTTCCCCAAGCCATTGCCGCGTCAATTTTGTTTGCGTAAAATTGACCGAGCCACGAATTCAAAAGTGCTAACCGTTTTGCTACCTTCCAATCGGGCGCTGAAGGTTCAGGCAACTGAGCCGTCAATGCCCAAATCGTTTGCGCTCGCTGTTCCAAACCTCTGGCAATTTCGTCAACCGTCAACGTAGTCTTATCAACCACTGACTTCTCGGATATCAAAATTTCGGTCACACTCAAAACTGTAAAGCCCCAAGAACTGTCAATGGGTCGTGCAGTGAAGAAAGCCTTAAGGGACGTTCCGTATTGAGGTTCAGTGGAGACTCCTAACCACAAAATTTCAGTAACGATGCGACTTGATTCTCGGAAGAGCGAAATCCACTTGTCTGCTTGCTGACCTTGTTTTGCCCACCTGCTCAACCATAACGATTCGCCATCGGATGCTGGGTTTTTGATTGCCTGAGCAAATGCGGCAATTGCCCATTTGGATGGAACAGAACGAATGCTGAGCCATAAGCCATTTAGACCAGCATCCTTAATTGACCTGAGCAGTTGATGCGCCCATGCAGGGTCAAACCAGAAAACCCCTTCATAGGCTTTGTCAAGCCCAATGAGCATCAACAACTTCTCACGGCTCTGTCTGAACTGAAACACTTTGGTGGGGACATTGGGAGCAACCAGTTGAGAAGCGAAAACCGTGACCCTTCCTTGTCTAAGGTTTTGAACCACTTCCCCAAGGTCAAAAGAGATGGGGATTTCTTCGTTGTTCTGCACCAGAGGATTTGTCGTTACAATTAGTCCACCAGTCCGAACCCACGCTTGGATTGTTGGTGTAATTTCTTGTGCCCAAACTACAACCTTGACACCGTAATCGGGAGAAAGTTGCCTCAAGATTTCAAGGGCTGTTTTAAGAGCGGGTTCACGACCGTTGCACTTGAGCACTAAGGTGTTGAACCGCCACCATGCAAGTCCTTTCAAGCAATCTCCGATAATGCTTCTCATCGCATCAAGAGACCGAGGCGGTTTAATCAGCCATTCAGGATTGTCCATCACCAAGCCTCGCTCGGTTAAAGGCGGCGACCAAATCCATTGGGCATTAATCGGTTCACGCCATTGCAGCCTCTCAGCCAAATCCAACAAACCGTAGAGCCACCCTACAGTTGTCCTTGCCTCAACGGTGACTTGGTTATTGGGTTCAACAGCCACAACGTAACTTTCACCTTTCAAGTTCGGAGCAATGCTCTTAGTTAAATTCAAACGCCACTGTGGACGGTAGTTCGCCACCAATGCCTTTGCCCAAAGCAAGGCTTCGTTTTCAACAGAGGCTTCTACGGCAGGAGCAGGTCTTGCCCTCGGCAAAGACGACGGAGCTGGAAACTGCAACGATGGTGTGGGTGGTAAAGGCACTACAGTTGAAGGAGGGATGACACCTTTACTGGGAAAGGCTCCAACTGTCGGTATTGCTGCAGTTTGAGGTAAAGAAGTCTTAGTATCAGGCGGAGGCAAAGAAGGTGTCACTAAAGCTGGCGGGCTGATAGATGAGGCAGTTTGTGTCGGTGGGAAGGTGGGTGTTGTTGAAGGCGTAACAATTGACACTTTTTCCTGTGGCTCTGAAATAGGTTGAGGTGGGCTGGAAATATGAAGGGCGACGCCCACAAGTAACAACAAGACGATAAGCCCGACACCGAAAAGTATCAATGCTGTATCGCGTTGCATCATCTTTTACCTACCCCGTCCGGTTTTTGAGAACCGTTTCTATCATGCCACAATTTCAGCGGTTTTCAAAATCCTTATCCCAAAATCGCTTCAACGATTTTTTGTCGTTGAAACCCAATTTGGCGCTCATGAAGATAGAACCTGCTGAAGCAGGCACGCACTTCAGATGCGTGGACAAAATTTCCGCACTAATGCCAAAGTTAAAGTGGACGCCTGAAATTTTCAAGCGAGGTGATCGGCGATGAAGTGGTGGGACATTATGGCGGCGGTCGTAATGCTTTCCCTTGTTGCAAGCCTTTTCACCGTTTTATCTCAAACCCTTAATCAAACCAACCCATATGCCCGTTGGAAGTTCGGTCCGCCCAAAGACTCTGACTTCTTCCCCATCGCTGTCTGGCTTCAACACCCGAAAAACGCAAAACGCTACAAAGAAGCCGGCATCAATTTGTATGTCGGTTTGTGGAAAGGTCCAACTGAAGAGCAGTTGTCAACGCTACGAGAAGCTGGGATGCAAGTTATTTGCGAGCAAAACGAAATTGGACTAAAGCACAGAAACGACACCATCATTGTCGGATGGATGCATCAGGATGAACCCGATAACGCACAAGTTGTCGGTGAAGACCCAGCAACAGGGCGCAAAATTTACGGCGGTCCAGTCCCGCCGCCAGAGATTGCTGAGCGATACAAACGAATGAAAGCCAACGATCCCGACAGACCCGTTTTGCTCAATTTAGGGCAAGGGGTTGCAAATGACCTTTGGAAAGGGAGAGGGATTGGTGCTCACCCTGACGACTACTTCACTTATGTTAAGGGATGCGACATCGTTTCGTTTGATGTCTATCCCGTAGCGGGTTTGAACGACGAAAATTTGCTTTGGTATGTCGCAAAAGGCGTCGCAAGGCTTGTCTTCTGGGTCAACTGGAACAAGTCAACGGATGGCGGGAAAATTATCTGGCATTGCGTTGAGACAACGAGAATAAGCAACCTTGAGAAGAAGCCAACACCGCACCATGTCCGTGCAGAAGTTTGGATGGGCATAATTCACGGCTCACAAGGGATAATCTACTTCGTGCACCAATTTCAACCGAAGTTCATTGAAGCGGCGTTGCTTGAAGACTCCGAGATGCTCGCCGCAGTCACTCAAATCAACCGCCAAATCCACAAACTTGCTCCGGTGCTCAACACTCCAACAATTCACGGCATCGTTGAAGTGAATTCGGTTAACCCTGATGTCCCCGTGCACATCCTGGTCAAGCGCTACAGGAACGATATTTACATCTTTGCGGTTGGGATGAGAAACGCACCGGCGAAAGCGGTTTTCCGAGTTCAAGGTCTTTCAGGAAAAGCGACGGCAGAGGTCGTTGACGAAAATCGCCGCATCCCTGTCGTCAACGGGCGATTTGAAGACGAGTTCAACCCCTATGACGTGCATATTTACCGAATTGTCGGCGGGCGATGACAAAGTGAGGTGGAGAAATGTGGTTGCGTTTCACTTCCGTCCGAAAGACCGATTGATCGGCGACTTAATTCCGTTCTTTTGGCAAGGCGAATATCACCTGTTTTATTTGCCAAGAGCCCCTGAAGGGCGACATTGTTGGGGGCATCTTGTTTCGCAAAACTTGCTTGATTGGGAAGAGTTGCCCGACGCAATTGCTCCAAGCAACGACTCCAATGCTCCTGATGCAGTTGGTTGTTGGACAGGTTCAGTTGTTGAACATGAAGGCGTTTTCCATTGCTTCTACACTGGTTTTAACCCTCAAAGCCGATACCCGCAAACAGTTTGCCATGCTACTTCCAACGACTTGATTCATTGGCAAAAGGATGAAACAAATCCAGTCATCGTGCCCGATGAGCTTTGGTATGATCCCAACGATTGGCGTGACCCATTCGTGTTTTTTAACCCAGAAGCAGACGAGTTCTGGATGCTGATTTGTGCCCGTGATAAGCGGGTCACTTTTGAAAGGCGGGGATGTGTCGCTTTGGCGACTTCATCGGATTTACAGGATTGGCAGGTTCATGAACCGCTTTGGTCAGGAGGCGTTTGCTGGGCGGCGGAGTGTCCAGACGCGTTCCGGCTTGACAATCGTTGGTATCTCGTCTACAGCCACGGAGTAACCCGATACCGATGGTCAGGAAGGTTAGGCAATCTTTGGCACGCTTCGTTCCCTGACACTTTTGATACCGAATTTGTCGCAGCGGCGAAAACCCTGTTTGATGGCAAACGGCAAATTTTGTTCGGCTGGATCGGAACGCTTGAAGGCGAAAATGATTTGGGGGCTCGGCAATGGGGTGGGCATATGGCTCTCCCAAGAGAATTGGTCCCACAACCAGATGGCAGCCTCGCAGTGAAGTTACCTGGGGAGTTTGAGAATTGGTTGGCTGAAAATTCAACGCCATTCAAATTTCAAAATTGCGAACCACTTTGTGGAAGGTGGCAACTTGACGAAAATATCGCAACTTCAGATTCGCTTAATGGAGTTTCGGTTCTGCGCTGTGATGTTCCTGCAGATTTCTTCCTGAGGGCAACAATTGTCCCGCAGGGTAGAGCCGTTGAATTTGGCTTCCTTCTGCGCATGGGTGACGGCAAAGGGCACAAACTTGTCGTTGACAAAAACCGAATTGCCTTGATGCGTTGGTCATCCTGGGGAGATATTGAGCCGAAAGTTTCGCGACCGATAAGTTGGAGAGAAGGTGAATCGCTTAAAGTCCACCTTATCGTTAACGGTTCAATTGTTGAGGTTTTTGTTGGGGACACGGTTTCACTTGCAAGTCGCATTTACGAACCCCAACAAGGTTGGCTTGGCTTTTATTCGGCGAATGGCATAGTAGAATTTTGTCAAGCAAAAATCGCACCTTTGCATCATATCCCTTGAGCAAATTTCTGTCAAGGAACAAAGTTGGTGTGAGGTTCGCACTCCCAAAGCCGAACTCTATCGGCTGTCACGCAAAAAGTCTAAGGTATCGGTTTCCATTTGCAAGTGCGTGACCGAGATTTGGTGTTCAGCAAACGGAAACCATGATGTTTTCGTTCCATAGACACACTCCAGAAATTCCCGCAAAATCTTGAACGGCTCTGACGCAATTTCGTAGCTTGACTTAGTTCCAGGTTACCCGCAGGTGACACTGGACACAAATTTGGGCGACCTCGGAATTTGTCTGTAAACTTGACCTTGCAAAGTTTTAATTTTGAGGTGAGAAAGATGAGGGCCGCTATGCTGGGGGCTGTTAGCCTTTGGCTGTTCAACGCCGCTAATGCACAATCTCCGCCTTTTGAAATTACCCGCAAAGGTCAACCGCAATGTGTCATTGCACTCCCAGCTGAAGCAAAAGAACGGTTGATGCCTATCGCTCAAGAGTTGCAATATTGGCTTGGAGAAATTATCGGCAACTCGCCGGCCATTGACACTTTTTCATCTAAAACGAAAAGCATAGTTTTGGGCACAGCAAAGGAGTTTCCTCAACAAGCCAAAAAGGAACGGCTCAGCGAGTTGGGCAGTGAAGGTTTCGTCGTGCGAACGGAAAAACGGCACCTTTGGCTGCTCGCCAACACCGATTTAGGTTTAAGCCATGCCGTCTTCGCCTTCTTGGAAGCCTGCGGTTGTCGCTGGTTCTTCCCCGACCCCGTTTGGACAGTCGTGCCAAAACAGCCCGACTTGACAGTTCAATTGCAATTGCGCGAACGACCTGCTTTCCGCTGGCGACGCATCTGGTATGGTTGGGGACCAAGGACGCAGAAGTTACAAGCGGATTACGAAGCGTGGATGAAACGCAACCGACAACATGGCGATTTTCCCGTTGATTGCGGTCACGCTTACGAGCGCTATATCCCGCACAGCGAGTTTGAAAAGCATCCTGAATGGTTCGCCCTTGTAGGTGGGAAGCGACAGCCAACCCAACTTTGCGTTAGCAACCCAGAAGTGCAGCAAAGAGTTATTGATGGCGTTTTGAACTTGTTCAGAAAAGACACCAACCGCATTATGGCTTCTGTTGAACCCAACGACGGCGGCGGTTATTGCGAATGTGAAAACTGTCAAGCCATCGGTTCGGTCAGCGACCAAGTCTTCTCCTTCGCCAACAAAATTGCCGAAGCGTTGCAAAAGGAGTACCCCGAAAAGTTTGTCGGACTTTACGCTTACGCTTACCATAGCGACCCCCCGAAGTTTCGTCTACTACCCAATGTCTATGTTGAAATCACGACAGGATTTCGCTACACGAATTTGACTTTTGACGAACAGGTGAGCGCCTTCAAAAAGTTGGGAGCAAATGTCGGCGTCTACGACTACTTCAGCGTCTATCCTTGGGACTTTGACTTGCCTGGTGCGGCGAAAGCGGGGCGCATTTACGAACTGGCAAACGCCATCAAACATTACCATCGGCTGGGCATGGTCAGTTACACAGCAGAGTCATCCTGCAACTGGGGACCGAACGGGTTGGGCTACTGGATGGCAGCGAAGTTGATGTGGAACCCGAAACTTGACCCGAAAGCGTTGGTGAAAGATTTCTGCGAGAAAGCCTTTGGGCGCGCTGCCGAACCAATGCGACGGCTTTATGAACGTTGGGCAAAAGGTGAACGGTTCTCCGCCCGCACCTTGAAATTGGCGCTTTTGGATTTGCAAGACGCTTACAAGCGAGAAAGTGACCCTCAAGTTCAACAAAGGTTGAACCGCGTTGCAATGTATTTACATTGGCTCAAGCTTTGGCTTGATTACGACCGAAGCGCCCGATGGAACCAATGGGGCAAGGTCGTAACAGCAACTCCTGAAGAAATTTTGCACCGTGCCCGTGAGGTTATTGTCTTCTCCCGTCGCATTATGGACACAGGGCTCATCCACACTTACCCGATGCTTTTCACCGAATGGTTTGACCATCGCTTCGCGGCGTTGAAAAAGTTGGAAGATGTGGACTTCAAGAAAGTGGAGGCGTGGAAGCAAGAACGAACTGACATCCCAACCGACGAAGAGGTTCGGCAATTTTTCGCTGACGATTTGAAGCGATTTGAAAACTTGACAGCAGTTGAGATTATTGGTCGCCAATATGGCGGAAGGCTTGTGCCCATTGCACAAAAGTTGCCGAAAGCGGTGAAGATGTGGGGTGAAGTGAAGCGGTCGCCGCTGTTCGTGGAGAGTGGCATTCACTACTTCGTCGGGCGCAAGGGCGAAAAGTTGCGGCTAACTTACACTCCTTTTGACGCAGGTCACACGATTGATTGTCGCTGGACTTTAAAGCGCACAGACAGGGGAGAACGGGTCATTGCACAAGGACAAGCGAAAGGGGAAAGAGGTAAACCGGCGACGATTGAATTGGAAATTCCTGCCGATGGCATTTACGCTTTTGACCCCGGGACAGATTACTGGAAGGCAGCGCAAATAGAGTTTGATGAGCGTCCGTTGTCGGTGTGGTGCGGACGATACGATGAGCCTAACAAACCGAGGCGAGTGCCGTTTCGGTTGTGGCTACCAAGGGGTGAGCCCTTTTACTTTTTTGTGCCTAAAGGTGTTAAGCATTTCGTCATCGGCATCGTTGCGGGTGGCGACCCTTACACGGATTTGACCGTTGAAACAGCAGATGGGACGGTGATTGTCAAGGAGCGAGTTGTTTCAGGCGACCAAATTTCGGTTATCGTGGAGGAAGATGTTCGCCAATACGGCGAAATTTCGGAGATGGCAAAGCATGCGATTTTACCTGCCCACCAAAAATCGGTCACAGTGCCAAAGGGCAAAGACGGACAGATTTGGCGGCTCAGATTGAGTAGCCTAAGATGCATCGTGGAACTTTACAATGTGCCACCTTACTTGGCTCGCCATCCCGCTGAATTGCTCATAACAGAAGAAGCGCTAAAGTAAAGGTCAGGAACGGCGGCAAAGTTAATGCTTTTGGGTTTGGCTTGACAGAAGCCTCACATTTCCTTGACTTTTACCAACTTACGACAATTTTTCTGTAGCGGCGGGGCTTGTCCCCGACGGTCGTTAAATTACCACTCACTGGATGGCTCGGTTCCTGCCGAGCCGAGAAAATTATTTCACTTTATCGGCATTGATGGGCTTTCCCGTTCCTGAGGACATAAACGGGACTGACCTTTCCGCCCACTTCTTGAGCAAAAGGGCGTCGGAAGACGCATCGGTTTTTCTGATGGATTTGATGACGGTTGATGAAGCGTTCGTTCAAGGTTTGAGGGAATGGAGGGGAATCGCACCAACCGATACACTTATGCCCGCTTCTTGGACGGTGAGGAATGGCTGCTTTGCGATAACCTCAATGACCCTTACCAACCCCGCAACCTCATCCGCGACCCTTCCCTCGCTTCTGTCAAGGCATCTTTAGATGCGGAACTGAAGCGATGGGTGCAACGGGTAGGCGATGAAGGTTTGAGTTGGCAGGAACTCGTCAAGCGTTTTGACTTGGTGGAACTCTGGAACGAACGGGAAAGGGCATTGCACCCTTCAAATCCGAGAACGATTGGAAACGGGTGAACCTTGAATTGGGTGAAGGGACGATTTTACCTTCCGTTTCACCGCTACCACTTCCTTCAGCGTGAAAGCAAAGTTCTAACTCTCATTGGCTTGTTTGCCTTTGCGCTCAATGATTAAAGGGGTTGACATGGAGATTTTCGGACTTGATGGCTTTCCAAGCAACGAAACCAGCATCAGGGGAATCACCACTAATTGGCTTTTCTGGAAGCAGTTTTTCATCCGAGGGAGGTTGGCGCAAGGTGCTGAAAGCATCCACAATTGTAAAGCCGGCCTGAGCCAACAAATCTTGAGTTTGCGAACGAGTCAAGAAACGAGCAGCAGAGTAGAAAGGATGTCCCATTTTCGCTTTGCGCTTGTAAAACTCGCCCCAAGGGGAGTCAGCAAAAACCATTCCCAAAACCAAAGCACCATCATCTTGTAAGATGCGATGAGTTTCTCTCAATAGCGATAAGGGATCATCAGCGAAGCAAAGTGTCACAACTATCAGGGCAGCACCAAAAGTTGAATTCTTGAAGGGCAAATTTTCCCCAACACCTTGAATAGCAGTTATTCCCCGCGACCGCGCCATTTTTAACGGTCTCAGTGCCGGATCAATGCCGACATTTACACCCAACGCTTGAGCGAACCTGCCGCCGCCAACCCCAACTTCAAGCCAAGGCTTGGGCAACTCTTTGAGCAAAGGACGCAAACACTCAACTTCCAAGAGAAAGGCTTCCCGCCCGACAGGGCTGTCATACCAAGCATCGTATCTTTCAACCAACCGTTCAAACAACTGAGCCGTTCTCATCAATTGAACCTCCCTCTTCGGACGCGGGAAGTTTCACTTTCAAGATGCGTTATTTGCGGGTGCGTCATCATCTGTTCTCCTCACAGCGAAATCAAATTGCCCGTTTCAATTGAGCGATAAATTGCGAGAGCCAAAGCGACTGCGTAGCGACCATCTTCTCCAGTGATCGCTGGCGGTCGTCGCTCAAGGATTGATTCAACGAACTCTCGCAACTCCCTGCGCACAGGGTTTTCAGTTGACAGTTCCTCTGCCTTGAAAACCTTATGCCTATCTTCGGTCTGGACAACCAATTCCCCGCCCCAAAGTTTCGGGAAGAGCAAACTTCCCTTTTCGCAATCGGCTCTCCCTCCGTAATCTCCAGCGATAGAGACTTGACTTGCATGAAGCATCCCCAACGCACCGTTGCGAAACTTCAAAGTGATGAAAACGCAATCGGGATAATCTTGATTTGAATGCAAGAAGTTTCCACCCATCGCAAAGATGCCCTCAACTTCACCGCCAACCCAATGAAGGTAATCCAGTTCGTGGATGTTGACTTCCATCAGCACTCCACCACTAAGTGCTTTGCTCTTGCGCCAATCTTTAGCCCAAACGCCAGTAAACCCTCCGCCAAGCCTGTAAATTGTGATGCTAAGCAATCGCCCCAACTCGCCGCTACTAACCATTTCCTTCACCTTCGCATGGATAGGAAAGTAGCGGAGCACTTGTCCAATCATCAAGTTGACATTGTTTTCTTGGCATGCCGAAATCATTCGGTCACAATCTTCAACTGTCAATGCCATGGGCTTCTCGCAAAAAACATGTTTTCTTGCTTGAGCCGAAGCGATAGTTTGTTCAGCATGAAGATGAGGAGGAGTGGCAATCAGGACAGCGTCAATGTCGTTGCGAGCCAACAGTTCATCTAAATTCGTTGTTGCCCAAATGCCAAATTCGTTAGCAAATGTCTTTGCTGCTTCTTCAAAGACATCGCAAGCAGCAACTAACTCCGCATACTCAATCGTGCGCAGTTGTGTCGCCAAACTTTTGCCCATCACACCGCAACCAACAAGCCCAACACGCACTTTGTCACCACTCACCGTTCAACACCTCCGCAGTTTGCCTAATGCATTTTGGACACATCTATCTTGCATCTGTCCACTTGACAATGATTTGCAGCGCTTGATCACGCAACCTGTCAGCAACCGTCCTGTCTTTGTTTGCATGCCAACGCAACTCATTAACGCCAACGGGTGACAAAACTCTCTGAACGCCATCGCTTAACAACCTTTCCACTTCCTTGATCGTAGGGTCATTTGGTGTTCGCTTTTTCCGCAGCGAAATCAAGCGGCGCAAAATTGTCAAGATCTCATAATCCTGAACACCTTCACGGATTGCTTCCATTTGCTTTGCAGCGGTAACACTGTCAGGGGCAAGGAACAAAGGGGTGTAACAATTTCGTGGATCAAGGTAAGCGTTCCAACACGAATTGCCACCATTATCACCGAACGCCCAGAAGAACATTTCGTCAGCGCCGATGGCGAAGCAGTGCCAAGCCTGCATGCGATAATAAGCGTAAGGGTCAAGAAGTTTGCTTGGACCGCTGCACGAATACAGAGCCAACCGTTTGCCTTTGTCGCGCCAACCGAGATAGAACTCTTCATGCTCCTTCAGGTTGCGCAACCAAATTGCTCGTTGAGGGCAAAGGACATCAACGACTTCGGGAAGTTGCTGGTTCATCTTTTGTGGCTCGCCCCATGTTGGGTCAACCCAGATGACAACTTCTGGAGCAGCCTTTTTGATAGCTTTTGCCCACGCAATTGTCAATTCGTCTTGTTCAGGAGTGTGGGGCTCATCAACAAGCAAGACACCAAATTGACCTTTCTTCAATCCTCGCTTTTGAGCATGTCGCCACCAAAAAGCGATCCACTCCCCAACCTTTCGTTCAAACTCTTGCGTCCCAACTTTTGAGCCTTCAAAACTGCTGCCAGCGTTGACAAACACATAAAAACGACTCGCCCCGCGCCAACGGTTAAGCCATCGGTCAAAGGCGGTCGTGTCAGGCTGCTCAACCATCTTTCCTTGTGCATCAAATTTTCCTGACGGCAAAACGAAACGGCTCGCCCAAGGGATGTCCACGAAGCGCTCTCTCAAATGAGTGATGAAAGTATCGCGGTTTCGGGGATTGACTCCGTAGCGCTCCTCAACATCAGTGTAATCCCAACCGCCTAAATGCAACGACATGCGGTCGGGCAAAGCGATCGGGATAACTGTCAACCGCAACGGAATTTGCAAGCGGTCACCCACATCGGTGATGATCACGATGCGACCTTCATACTCGCCTTTCAGCACTTGTTTGGTCGGCTTAATGTTCAACCACGCTTGCCCAACCATGCCCGCGGCGACAGCGAACTTTTCTCCTTTGGGCAACGCTGCAGCAATGGGAACGCCTTCACGGGTGTCTGTCCAAACTGCATAGTGGGGTTCAACGATGATGGTTTTGGGTAAACCCTCCACCCGCACCTGAACCGTGATAGGACGCTCGAGGGCATTGACAATGTTAATGGCGATTGGACGAACCTCATTGCGCAACAAAGTGATTTCCACCCTTTGCTGCAACACTTTAGGCATCGGGTTTTCAGTCAAGTAGGGCAATGGGGCATGGGGCGATGAGGCAACGAAAGCGGAAAAGGCTTTTATGCCTTTCAACTGCCACAGTTGTGCTTGAACCTGAAACAGTTGGGCGTGCCAGTCGTTTAGGGGCAAACGAGTTTGAAAAGCGGCAGGTTCATCAACGCGGAAGTTTTTAGGGATGGTGTTAGCGAGTTCGTCCAAACGATGGAGCAATTGAGTTTTCGGCTGTTCGGTGATATTGGCTTGTTCTATCAGTTGCCTCAAGGTCGCAAAATCTGCCTGCAACCTTGGCAATGCGCATCGCTCAATCTCTTTGCGTTGGGCGAAAGTTTTCAAGTCAGTAAATGTTTCGCCTGTCAACGGTTGTGATTGCCATAAAGGGGCGCCTTCGTAAACTTCAATTTCGTCAACGAAACAAAATGCACCTTGCGGGATAGCGACGAAAGCGACATAGCGTCCGTGAGTTTGCCATCGGTCTGTCCAGAAACGGTGGACGGCGTAACCTTGAGTAGGTGGTGGACCATTTTGCTCGTTGCTCGCTTGCACCAAATTGCCGACCTCGTGCCAGTTTTTGCCGTCAACGCTAACTAAAACCCAAATTGCCACAGGAAACTTCACTCCCGCAACACCTGCTGCGGTGTTGAAGGAAGCGCCAGCAATTGGCGCATCACGCCCTAAGTCAACAACGATGAAAAAGGGACTGACATTTTGCCATCCAACAGTGCTCTTTTGTGTCCAGAAGTAACCCTGAGTGTATTTGCCGTCGGTCAGTTGAATTCGGTCTTCAGGGTCAGTGCAGTAGGGGTAATTGGGAGCAGGTTGAAGGGAGTAGGGACGATTGAGAGCGATATTGGGACGCTGGGAGCAAAAACCGAGCAAAACCACCATAAGCCAAATTGCCATCGCCTTTCCGCCTCCTATCGTGCCAAACTGAACTTGCACAACCTAAGAGAAATTTTGCGTTGCATTGCTTCCGTGAGTAAGTAGGGAGAGTGACCAAGCCCTGAAGGTTGCTCAGTTTGCGCTGCAGGCTTTAGCCCTCAATTGTTGAATTTTTAGGACACTGATTTTTTAGGACGCTTTTTCTCTTGCTTAGCACGACTCTTTTGCGCCAAACTTTGGACGCAGGGGTGGGGAACGATGACAAGAATAGGTGATTTTGTTGAAGTCGTTGAAGTCAACCCCGTCGTCCAACTTGCCCAAGTTCGCGACGCACCGCGAAAGCAAAGGCTTCCCGACGAACTTGCCCCGCTTGTTGATGGTTACCTCGTCGTTGAAGGTTCAAATGCAGCAGCAGTGCACGGACTACTTACAGCGTTGCCAACAGGTGGAGCATTTTTGCTCAGCGGCGTTTACGGGACGGGCAAGTCGCACTTGCTCGTTGTGTTGGGCTTGCTGGCTGAATTCCCCGACGCTTGCCAACGCTTTGCTAAACGCAATCCGACATGGGCACAATTTTTACAATCGTTCGCCAACCGACGCCACTTCGTCACCTACATTAGCCTTGACGAATTTGACCCCAACGCTTTTCCTTTGGAAACGATTGTCGCAAAGGAAGTTGCTGCTGAGGCGGAACGAAAAGGTTTTGCCCTTCCAACTGAGACGGCTGCTCGGGGCGAGTGGTTGCACGCTGTTTGGCAAACAGTTCAAGTTAACGGCTTTGTGGGCATCGTGATTTTGCTGGACGAATTGGCAATGTTTTTGAACGCCAAAAGCGGAGAGAGTTTGAACCGTGATGCATCGTTCCTGCAATTTCTTGCTCAAACAACTCATCGTGTCCCCCTGCTGCTGGTTGGTGCATTGCAACGGGGCGTTGAAGATTTGCAGCGAATTGAACCTTACGCCTTAACTCAAGTGCGTGACCGCTTCCGGCAAACTTGGGTTTTAAGTTTCGCTCACGCTTTGCCTCTCATCAACCAAGTCTTGTTGCGCAAGCGCAACGAAGCTGAGTTGCGTCAATGCATCGGCGAATTGCAACGCCAATTGGTTTGGGCACAACGGTTCAGCGCCGAACAACTTTTCTCTTGCTACCCGTTTCATCCTCTCACAATCCGATGCCTTGAACGAAGCATCGGGTCATTTTTCTCCCGCACCCGCAGCATCTTGACTTTCGTTCAATGGTCGGTGCGGCAAAGCCTTGACAAAAATTGGCACCAACTCATCACCCCAGATTTGCTGATTGACCATTTTGAGCCTGACATGTTGGTTCACCCGCAATTGCGCCCGTTCGCACATCAAGTCTTGCCGTATTTCCGACGGTGGAGTGAAGAACGCAGGGCTCGCAACGAGACTGAGAAAATTGTCAAGTCAATTCTGGCATTTCAAGTCGGTGGCGAAGAGCCATCTGCGCGAACTTTGGCGGATGCATTGATGCAAGAAGCAAATGAAGTTTGGTCGCAATTGGAACGGTTGCGGACAGAAGCCAATTTCGTTGACGCAGTGAAGCGAACTGGCTCGCCTGACGACACCTACCGTCTTGACCCGCAAATTACCGTCACCGATACATTGCATCGCAGGTTGAATGAAGCGATGCAATCCCTTGCCGATGATGACCAACGACTTTTGCGTTTTGCGTGGGAGTGTCGGAGTGAAGATTGGACACCACCACCTCTGTTTGAACTGCGAACCACGACAGTCAGTTGGCTGCGAACGCAAAGGCGTGTTGCCGTGACAGTTACTGACTTGCGCCGCATCACAGAAACACAATTGCAGCAAACTATCGCTAACTTAGCGTCACCGCATATGGATGAGTGCCTGCAATTGTTCGTCGCTGTTCCCATTGCTGTTGACGAACAGCAAAAGCATTTTGCCGAGTTGCTGAAGAAAATTGCCCTTGAGAGCTTATCCGATGGAAGCAAGCAATTTGCTCACGCTGTCGTTGCACTGCTACCGCGAGAACCAAATGATGCCGAGTTGAGGCGTTGGAAAGAAAATGTTGCCGTTTGGCTGCTTTCGCAGGATTTGTCGTTGGCTGAAAGCGAGTTGGGCATGAAAGTGTTAGAGCGCGTCCGAGAAATGTTGCCCGCACGACAGTGGGAAATGCAGCGTTTGATGCAACGCCTCTATGGAGATGGCTCATTGATAGAGTTGGGGACTGGAGACTTGGGACTGGCAGTGAATAAGTTAGTGGGTTCAGAGTTTGTGAGTTTTGACGAGTTAGTGCGTATCGCTGCTGAGCAGTCGCTTCCGAAAGTTTTCCTGAAGTTTCCAGCAATCGCACCTCGCAGGGAAGCGAACACACAAACTCATAACGCATTGGCGAGGTTGGTTTTGAAAGGTTTGCCCGCTGCCTCACTGGACATTAATGCACGACGCTGGCTAGAGCTCGTCGCAATGCCTTTGGGAATCGTTGCCGTTAGTGAACGCAGCCACGAACCTGAGGTTTCAACACTGCGAGTGACAACCCCTCCATCCGAACTGACCGACACCGTTTTGCGCATCGTCGGTGGCGGTGCATCTTACCGACAAGTTGAGGCGGAGTTGACAAAAAGTGAATTTGGGTTAACGCCCGAACTGACACAATTAACCATCGCCTCATTGTTGCGGTTGGGTTGGTTGCTTGCCTTCGACCGTAACGGCGAAGCACTCGCACCCGAAAGAATTTCCGCTCCATTGGTTCGCTCCATCGCTTTGTTGCGACCCGCGCAAGTTTTGAGCAGTGACGAATGGCAAACAATGCGACCTTTGCTGACAGCCTTGCTTGACAATGTCCCTGAAAATTTAACGCCAGAAACACAACAGCAAGTTTGGATGCAGTTGCGAGAGCAAGTTCACGCTTGGAAGTTGATGGCTCAAGATACAAGTGCAAGATTGGCGCAGTGGATGAGAGAGTTGACACAAAGCGAGCGACAATGGCAACGAACGGTTGAAACTTTGCACCTTTGCGCTGAATTGACAGCATTAACGACACAACCGTTAAGCGCCGCTGACGGGTTGCGTCAACTGATAGCGTGGGCAAAAGAGCGAAATATTGTCCCTGAAGCGTTACGGAAGTGGCGGGATGATTTCGAAGGGGCAGCAACTTTCTTCGCTGCGTCAGCAGAGTTGTTGACAATGTGGCGCTACTTGAACGCTTTACCGACAAAAGCGCTGCCGAAAGATTTGTCAAATTTGCGGTCGGAATTAATAGTCAAGTTGCAAAGCGGGGATGAACTTGTGCCAGATGTTAGAGCGCGGGGCGATGTGCCCATAGTTAACGAATTTCGTCGCTTCCTTGACGATTACGCTGCCGCCTACCTCGACCACCACGAGCGAGTGCACAACAGCGAAGCCTTCAACCGCCTTCGCAAGTTGCAACAAGGTGATGAGGTGAGGTTGCTTGCAGCGTTGAGTTCTTTGCCCAACGCACCTGACGAAGGTTATGAAGCGTTGCGCCAGTTGCAATTTGCATTGGCGAAGCAATGCACTGAGACAGCGTTGACTTTGCGCCCGCAACTTTTGCGCCAGCCCTCTTGCCCACGATGTGGGTTGACATTGGATGAAACGATGAGCGTGGATGATGATGCCATTGAAGCAGAGGTTAACGAAGCGCTGGGAAAGTTAAAGGCATGGTTTTGTAGTGCCCAGCAACAGGGGCAGCTGGTTCGTTATGCTGAAGCGTTGTCGAGAGTGGAGCGAAGGACGTTGGAACGAGCGATAGCGTTGACGGAGCAAAGCGATTTATCGGAATGGCAAACTGTTGTAGCAGCGCAAGCATTGTTGCAAAAAGCCCTTTCTCCTTTCGCAGTTGTTGATGCTGATTTGGGTGAGTTGTGCAATTTGCTGGAAGGGCGCTACCTAACTTGCAGTGAGGCTGTTGAGGTTTTCCGACAATGGCTCAGCGAAAAAGCGCAATCTGCTGAAACCCGAATTCGTTTCGTGCGCCAAGATAGCGAAGTGACGCTGAAAAGCCGAAAGGGAAGCGAAAAGAATTCGCAAAGTCGCCGATTTAACCGTTAACTTCTCGGAGGGCGGCTCTCCTGAGCCGCCGAAAAAATGGCGCTTTGTAGAAGTGCCGTCCGCAAGATGCTGAAAAATTTTGGTGCATCAAGAAATGCACCTTGAAGAACTGCCGAAAGGAAAATTCAACGAGGCAACAACCTTTTCGCTCTTGAGAGGTGAGGGGAAGATGGCCGAAGTCGTTACAAAGGTCATTACTTGGGACGATTATGTTCGTGGTGAACCTGCTGAGTTGGAGCATTACGAGATTGAGGATGGGGTGGTGATAGAGTTGCCCGCTCCAACACTGCACCATCAGCGGATTGTTTGCCGTTTGCTGCGATTTCTCGAGGATTTTTTTTGGTCAAAGCACAATTTGGGTGAAGTTCTTGCCGCTCCATTTGATGTTGTTGTGCAGCGCAACCCCGTTAGAACAAGGCATCCAGATTTGCTCGTTGTGCTCAGAGAGAAAGTCCATCAAATGGAAGCATCACCAGAGCGTCTTGAGTTTGCTCCCGATTTAGTCATTGAAGTTCTATCGCCGTCTGAATCTGTCACCACGCTACTCAAAAAACTTGATGACTATCACCCCATCGGCATGAGAGAGGTTTGGCTTGTCAACTTGGCGACGAAGACTGTTGAGGTGATTAAGTGGCAAAAGGAGGGATGGGATTCGGTTGGCATCTTTGGAGCAAACCAAACACTGAAATCAAAAGTTCTACCCGAATTGAGCTTGCCCGTTGTCCAAATTCTTGAGGGGGCATGAAAGATGACGGAATTGACAGAACATCAATGTGATGTGCTTATCGTTGGTGGCGGGATTGCGGGTTTGTGGTGTGCTTACCACGCAGCGCCAAAAGGGAAAGTCGTTGTGCTCAACAAAGGCAGTTTTGAAGAGGCAAACACTTTTTGGGCTCAAGGTGGAATGGCCGCTGCCCTTGCCCCATCAGATGCTCCCGAAAAACATTTCGCCGACACAGTCCTCGCTGGTGCAGGTCTTTGCGACGAAGATGCTGTTTGGGTTCTGGTTCTCGAAGCGCCTAAACAGGTCTTGGCTTTGTGGGAAATAGGGGTGCCTTTCGACACTGACGACGGTCATCTGGTCTTGACAATTGAGGGCGCTCACTCCGTTGAACGAATTGTTCACGCCTACGGCGATGCAACGGGACGGGCAGTAATGGAGACTTTGCCGAAAGCGGTTGAGGAACGAGGAGTCAAGTTGTATGAACGGGCAAGCGCTTTGAAATTGATTGTCAACAATGATGAGTGTGTGGGAGCAATTGTAGTCCGTGATGGGAATTTGGAAATTTGGCGAGCAAAGGTTACTGTTTTAGCGACAGGTGGCAGCGGTCAACTCTTCACTGTCACAACTAATCCCCATGGTGCAACGGGTGAAGGTGTCACCTTGGCTTTTGAAATTGGTGCTGAAATTGCTGACGTTGAGTTTGTTCAGTTCCATCCAACGGCTCTCGCTGTCGGCGAAGTCCCAAGGCCTTTAATTTCCGAAGCGGTTCGCGGGGAAGGTGCAATCTTGAAAAACGCGAAGGGCGAAAGGTTTATGCTTCGTTACCATCCAAGGGCAGAACTTGCGCCGAGGGATATTGTGGCAAGGGCAATTTTCACCGAAATGCAAGAAACGGGAATGCCTTATGTTTGGCTTGACATTTCTCACCGTGGGGAAGATTTTGTCAAGGAGCGTTTCCCAAACATTTATCAGGCTTGTTTGGAGCGGGGTTTCAACATTGGTCGAGAACCTATCCCCGTTGCTCCTGCAGCGCACTATCACATGGGAGGGATCAGAACGGATTTGTGGGGAAGAACGAATTTGCCGAGGTTGTTCGCTATCGGTGAATGCGCTTGCACAGGTCTTCATGGAGCAAATAGGCTTGCAAGCAATTCATTGACGGAAGGTCTGGTTTTCGGATACCGAGTAGCACAAGTTATTGACGAATGGTTGTCAACAAGTTCGCCTTCGTTGCTTACTGATTTGCCCAAGTCACTGGAGTGGCAACCCGATTTCCAAGTTTTGCGGCAAGTCCAGCAAACGATGAGCGAGTTTGTAGGTGTGGTCAGATGGGTTGAAGGTTTAGAGAAAGCCATATCTCGCTTGAGCGAACTGGGTAAAGGTGCTCGTGGCGTCTGCACTCACTGGGTTGCACTCGCTTGGCTCATTGCACGGGCTGCTTTGGAACGAACCGAAAGTCGTGGCGCTCACTTTCGGCGAGACTTTCCCGAAAGGGACGACGAGCGATGGCGTGTGCATTTGGTTTGGAAGACACAAGGCAAAGCAGTTTGGAAGACAGAGCCTATCGTAACTTTTCAGGAAGTTCGCAAGTCTCCACGCAGCAACAAAGTGTCATAATTTTGCTTGAGAGCAACAACAGTTCCTGAGGGAGAAGATAGGGTTTATGCTACAGTTGACAGTTCAACGGAATTCTGGAAGGTTACACAAGCACCACAAACTTGACAAATGTCTTGCGATGCTCTTTGAAAGGCAACTTAATTGCGAGGGGGCAAGTTAGGTATGAGCAGAAGAGGGGAACGAGTGACTACGATTGTTGAGCCGAGGCAAGAGGAATTTGAGCGCAAGCGAGGGGTCACAGGCATTTCGGTTGAGGAAGGCTTAGTTCATGTTGAGGTTCAAGTCACTCCCAATCTGAAGGAGCGTTTGAATGTTTTCAAAGCGCTGGCAGAAGCAGGTGTCAGCCTCTTTCTCATTAAATTCCATCCAGACAGCATTCACTTCTTGATCCGACGGGAGGTTCTGAGTAAGGCTCAAAAAGTGCTTCAAAATCTTAACCGACCGACGAAAGTGACCCGAGATTGCGCGCTCGTCTCTGTGCTTTCATCTGCGATGAGGGATTTGCCTGGAGTGATGGCTCGCATTGCGGAGGCGTTGTATGAACAAGGGATTGAGTTACTTGAAACTGGAGACTCTCACGATTCGGTGATGATTTTGGTCAGGCGAAGCGACGCAGAAAAAGTGGTGAATGCCTTGAGGCAAAAGTTCGGATCATGAATGG
>FMJZ01039810.1_pt1 | contig 20300 bp, 19 predicted proteins | sample 1987881 | NCBI WGS metagenome assembly FMJZ01 (sample SAMEA4378227, study PRJEB15110) | soil metagenome | biome: soil; feature: Field; material: Soil | place: India | collected 2015-03-11 | depth 0 m
GCAGATGTATCACCATCACCCCAGGAAAAACGGATAGAAACACTATCATTATCAGGGTCATAAGCAGATGTAGAAAATGCATAGAAACTGTCAACCTTACCTGTTGATGGTCCAAATGGTTTTTGGGGCGCATCGGGATAATTATTCGCACCATAGAGTAAAATCCGGATTGAATGTCCCGCAGACCAGTTTGAAATTCCATCACTTTCATCCTTTGCCTGGGCAGTAATAATATATCTTCCTGTATCGCCAAAAGAATAAAAGAGGGATACAGAGGAACCACTGGGAACATAGCTACTCCAAGATGATGTGTCACCATTTCCCCAGGAAAATCTAATAGCAACATTATCCCCATCTGGGTCATTGGCTGATGTTGAAAATTTGTATACAGAATCTTTATATCCATAACTAAGCCCAGAAGGTTTTACAGGCGCATCGGGTGGATTATTTCCTGTTCCAACACAATTACTTATCCAAAATATCAAAAGACTTATATATGAAATTTTGATAATCACTTTTGCCTCCATAGTCATAATTTTACAAAAGGGGAAACATAAGTCAAGTATCCCCAATAAATAATCACGCGGAGAATAAATCGTATAAGCAAATTGTGAAATAATTGACTAAATTAAAAAATCGGATATAATCTAATGAACAAGGGGGCACATTGGCAAATCTATCAGAGAAAATAGAAAATTTAGTTGAAAAGATTGAAAGGAATAATTTTTGGCGTCAGAGGGAATGTATAAATTTGATTCCCTCTGAAACAACACCAAGTCTATTGGTCAAACTCTGTGAAATCTGCGACCCTTCTGGTAGGTATGCTGAACATCGGACAATACGAGGGGAAGAAGTCTATTTTTATCAGGGGACTGATTTTATCAGAGATGTTGAAGAAGAATTAAGAAAGGAGATGGCTGATTATTTTGGCTGTCCAAGTATTGAATTAAGGCCTATCAGTGGACAGATGGCGAATGAAGTTGTATTCAAGGCAATGGTAAAGTTTATAAATCGCGACAGAAAATCAGGTGAGCCATTACGGAGGCTGAAACTCGTGATGATTAATGACCTAAACAAAGGTGGACATCTCAGTTCCCAACCAATGGGTGCTTTATTCAACTATGTGGAAGAGGACCCGGCAACCGCTAAGGAAAATGTAATTAATTTTCCTGTTAGAAACGATTGTATGCATAAGACAGATTTGGATAAAACTGCCGAAATCCTGCAAAAACAAAAACCTGAGCTCATTGTATTCGGAAAGAGTATGTTCTTGCACCGAGAACCGGTTGAATTTGTATTTAATATTGTGAAAAACTGGAATCCAAGGCCAGTATTAATGTTTGATATGGCACATGTGCTTGGTCTTTATGGGGCATTTCAGGAACCATTTAAAGAAGGGATTGATATTGTCACGGGCAGTACTCATAAAACTTTTTTTGGACCGCAGAGGGGTGTTATCGCCTCGACAATTACAAAAGATTCCCCATTTTCAAAGCTCTGGGTTGAAATAAAGAACAGGGCATTCCCGGGTTCAACAAGTAATCACCATTTAGGCACCTTACTCGGATTACTGATGGCGACTTATGAAATGAATGCCTTCAAGAAAGAATACCACACCCAGGTTATAAAGAATGCGAAGGCATTTGCCCGTGCATTAAAAGATTATGGCATTGATGTTGAAGGTGACGAAAAGGAAGGATATACCGAAACCCATCAAGTGGTCATAAGGGTAAAGAAATACGGAAGCGGAAATGAACTTGTACGGAGGCTGGAAAATAATAATATTATCGCAAATTATCAGGCTTTACCCGATGACGAAAGTTTTCTTGATGCCAGTGGCATAAGAATGGGTGTTCAAGAAATGACAAGATTTGGCATGAAAGAGAAAGATTTTAGCCCACTTGCCGAAATGATTGCCGATGTAATAATAAAAAACAGAAATGTCTTAGAAAAAGTAAGAAAATTCCGGGGTCAATTTACGAGCATGGAATACTGTCTCCCCCCTGAACAGGCAATCCCATTCGCAGTAAGAATCTTTTCAAGTATTTTTTCTGATATTGAATATTTTAAAATTTTCGTGAAAAATTTAGAAAATTTTCTAAGGTAAGATAATCCCAAAAGATAACTTACTATGAATCGGCTGGCAAAAAAAATAGGAAGACTGCTGTCAAAGAAAAATCTTACTTTGAGTGTATGTGAATCCTGCACCGGTGGAATGCTCGGCAGCATAATAACTGAAATACCTGGAAGTTCAAAATATTTTAAAGGAGGGATAATTGCATACTCAAATGAAATCAAGAGTAAAATCATCGGCGTTAAAAATAAAACACTCAAAAATTTTGGTGCGGTGAGTAGCCATACCGCAAAAGAAATGGTGCTTGGTTTAAAAAGACTTACGAATTCTGATATCGGTATTTCCGTAACCGGAATCGCAGGTCCTGGTGGTGCCACAAAAACAAAACCGGTGGGACTTGTTTACATTGGCGTAATCTTGGGGGACAAAATAAAAATAAAGAAAAACATCTTTGCTGGAAATCGCCAGCAGATAAGGAAAAAAGCCTGTGAAAAAGCTTTGGTATTAATTAGTAAAATGCTCAAAGGAGAAAAATGAGAACATTTATTGCAGTTGAAATACCGGAGAAACAAAGAAAAATCATCTGGGAATTCATAAATGAGCAGAAAAAGAAGAACCTGCTAATAAAATGGGTTGAATTTGAAAATTTACATATCACTTTAAAATTTCTTGGTGAAGTAGATGAAAAAAAACTAGACGAGATTTTACCGCTGTTATCAACAATCAGTAGTAGAACAATATCATTCAATTTATGTCTGGAAAATCTTGGCTGTTTTCCTAATATAAGGAATCCCAGGGTCTTGTGGGTTGGAGTAAGTCAGGGTGGAGATGATTTGATTAAACTGGCTACTGAACTCGAAAATGTTTTATACAAAATCGGATTCAAAAAAGAAGAAAAAAAATTCCATCCCCATCTGACCATAGGTAGAATCAAAACACTATGCAGTGTTGATGATATTATTAATCAGCCAATAAAAACTGATTCTTTTGTTGTAAAAGAATTCATTCTCTTCAAATCAACGCTTCTACCCACCGGACCGGTCTATGAGAAATTAAATAGATTCCCTTTACTTTGAAAGTAATTCTGGAGATACCCTGATGCCCCGTTTCGAACCAGGGGTATTATCAAAAACTTCAACTATGTAAAATAACAAAAGAGGAAAAATTCTGGGGAATTTGCCATGCATATACTCGTGGGCAAGGTTTACAAATTGTAATAATTTCTTCTCAGAAGGTAATGCGCTATCATCATCAGGATGCACTATTCGCGCGATCGTCCTTAATTCATAAGATGGAATATCCACAAACACAATCGTTGCAATAGGATTTTCCATTATATTCAAAAAGGTATGTGTTTCAAACTCCTTTGTAGTATATAATTCAAGTGAGGTTTGTTTGCGCCAATCAAAGAAATCAGCATTTTCATATAATGACCTTAATACATCCATTTTCTCGGGCAATTTTTTATCAAATGTGCTCTTTAAAAGTTCAATTGCCTCATCAATTTTCTCATCCTTTGGCGCAAGCCCAATCCCTTTTACTGCATTATTAAGAGAAAATTGTGAATCAAGTCTCTTAACACCATAAGTCGCAACTACACCTGAATGTGGTCCTCCCAATTCGGGCATTTTACCGGATTTTATATCATCAATAAATTCAAGCCTGCTTTTCAGATTCCATTCTATGAATTCTTTATTTACTTCAATTAGATTATATACCTGCCATTTCCCATCAATCTTTGATTTAATCTTCCCTGAACCATATAATGAAACATCCACTGATTTTTGGACAAATTTGCCATTCTGCCAGAAATTCTTTTTTGAATGCTCCCATTTACCAGCCCATAAAAATTGGGGCAAACTTTTTATAGATAGAAAAGTACTTATAAATAAACCAAATGATTTAAGAAAATTTCTTCTTGTCATTTTTCTCTCCTTGTAATATCTCTTTTCCCCATCATTGTTAAAAATTCCTTGACTATATCAGGGTCAAGGCGCGTCCCACTGAAGGATAGAATTGTTTCCATTGCCTCTTCATTGGAAAACGGTTTACGATAGGAACGAATAGTCGTCATTGCATCATAGACATCACATACTGCAAGTATCCGCGATTCCAAAGGAATTTCATCGCCTTTCAAATTATCTGGGTAACCAGTGCCATCATAATTCTCGTGGTGATGTTTTATTATCGGCACAATACCTTTTAGACCCTCAATCTGTTCAAGCATTTTTGCACCTTCAACAGGATGCCTTTTGATTTCAAAAAATTCAAATTCATCAAGAGTACCCGGTTTATTTAATATCGCTTCACTTATACCAATTTTGCCTATATCATGCAATAAACTAGCCCAGTAAAGCAATTTCTTTCTACCATCAGCAATTCCAATTTTGTCTGCCAATTTCATTGCCAGTTCGGTCACCCGTTCTGAATGTCCACGGGTATACGAATCCTTCACTTCCATTGCCAGGACAAGTGCCTTTATCGTCTCTGTATAACTTTTTTCTATTTTTTCATAAAGGATTGCGTTCTCAAGAAATGTTGTAATTCTGTGGGCAATATCATCAAGCAAATCAATCGTCATCAAATCAAAGCGGTTTTTAAGTTTGCTCTGAAAATCTATCACCCCCAGAATCTTCGTCCCTGAAATAAGCGGAATTGCTAATTCAGAATTTACACCATCAATTGCCGAAACATATCTTTCATCTTTTTCCACATCTGCCAAATAGATTAATCTCTTTGTCCTCATCGCTTCACCAACAATACCACGATATAGTGGCACAGATTCAAATCCGGGTTTTATTTTAACATTAGGCGTTATTGCTTTGATTTCAAGCTTCTCGTTTTTTTCATCCGGAATTAATATCGTTGTTATAAGGTCTCCCATGGCCGAATCAATCAAATTTACCGCAGTCTTCAACAGCTCTTCAATACTCAATATACTGCTGATGTGATACTCAATTTGATAAAGTAGGGTTAAATCATTAATTGCCCTATTCAATTGTTCAAATAAACGTGCATTATAAATCGCAATTGCTGATTGCCCCGCCATAATTTTTAAAAATTTAACTACACTGTTCGTGAAGACATTATTTCTATATTTGTCCCAGCACATTATAATCCCGAGAAAATTATCTCTAATCATAAGGGGAAGGGCTATAAAAGAAGCAACATCCATATCAGGCGACAAACAGGCTTTGTTAAATTTCTTTAATAATTTTTTATATTCTGCAGTCAACATAACTTTCTTTTTTCTTGGAATTTCAGAAAGTACCCTTGAAATATTTATGTCTTCTGTTGGATGTTGAACCATCCGTTTCCCATTCTGAGTAAAAAACACTGAGTTGAAACTGTGTTTTTCTTGGTCATAAAGAACAATCCTTAAATTTTTTACCCTAACAATTCGCTTTACCTGCTCGTACATTTTATTATAAAGTCTTTCCAGGCTTAATTCTGTAGCAACAATCCGATTTATATCTTCCACCATTTTTAATCCTGTCACCTCATCGCTCATAGTCTTAAGAACCATATAACTATTCAGACAAATTCCAAGAATTCGTGATTCTTTGTTTATTTTTGAAATTTGCTCTGCATTTAATTTTTTGTTCAGAAATTGAACAATCAATAAACCGATAATATTTCCATTGAATTTAACCGGGAAAAATATAAGTTTACCCGGAATATTATTAAATATTTTATTTTTAATTTTTATCAGAGAAGAACACTTTTTTGTAAGCACCGCAATAGGTATATCCCTGCCCGGTTTCAGAATTTTAGCATTTTCTAAATGCATATTATTGCCAATGGCAATCAAGCGGTGCAAGAATTTTGTTTTTTTATCGTAGGTATATACGGCGATGCCTTTTGTGCCTGATTTTTCAATAAAAGAATGGGCAACTTCATTGAGATAGCGCTGGACTGCCCTCAATGATGCCCGTTGAGAATTCATTGGGCTATTATAATTAAATATACTTAAATGTCAAGAAAGAAAAAATATGCTTGACAAGGACAAAAATTTATAGATAATTGAGATATGAATATTGAACGCATCCGCGTCAGGAATTTTAAAATTCATTTTGATAAGTTTTCAAAAGGAGCCAGTGTGTGACTAAAAAATCAAAAACGACTGATAATAAAAAAATTAAAAACGCAGAATCCGGTCCAACTTTTAAGCCAGTTACAAACGATTTACAGGCAGCAAAAGGTTATGCGGTGTTCTCCGTAGGTAATGAATTTTATTGCATTGACGTTGATACCATATTTGAGATCCTGCACGATTTTACGATAATGCCAGTCTCACATCTACCAAAATATTTTGAAGGCATTACAAATTTAAAGGGAGAATCAATTCCCGTGGTCAATTTAAAAAATCTTCTAAATATCCGTTCTGCAATAACCAATTTTCAGGTGTGCATAGTTACCATATCTGCTGGTGAAAAAACAGGATTTTTGGTAGATTCGGATATTGAGATAATAAAATCTTCAGATTGTCAGTCTTTTGCCCTCCCTGATTGCTTTAATGCAGAAGAACAAAAATTCCTTGATGGAATAATTGAATATAAGGGAAGATTGATTGGTATTATAAAATTAAATCAAGCTTTAAAAACTCTCACGGAATGGAGGTTGAAAAATGAAAATAAATAAAAGATTATTTCCTTTTTTGGGTTTTCTAATCCAGGCTTTTACTTTTTTACCGATAGCCCGAAAATTAATGTTAATTCAGGGTAACTACATTACTTATTTCATTATTATAATTACATTCTTTTTCTACAACCTGATTGCTGGATTTAAGCACTCTCCAAAAAGGATATTCGGTTTCTACTTCTTTACTACACTCATTGGATTTATAATTTCAGGATTACTTTTCCATTATTTTACTGATACATTATTATCGCTTTCTATTTATGGTTTGATTGCAGCTCTCTTTACGGGTATAATCCAATACCACCTCAAAAAAGTCTTGTTTGAAAAAGCGGAAAGTGGTTATCATTTTGGTCTGGAAATTAGCCTCTCCTTTTTTGCGCCGTCGGCATATATTCTCATTCTGTTTTCTCCTTTATCACTTATCCAATCAATACCTTTATTTGTCATTTTACTAATCGTTTCAATTTCTGTTGGTTTCATTATTATTACTTCACTCAATACTATTCTAAATCATTTCAAATCAAAAATATTTGAGAAATCAGATGATGTAGAATATTTAAATTCTATTCCCTTGTTAAAACAACTTTACCACACCTGTAAGGAGTTCTTTACCAAAACCGGCACCTCACTTGAAGAAATAGAGAACCTAAGCAAAGAAATCAGAAGTTCTGCTGAGGACCTTACATCTGCTTCTGAAGAAATGAATGCCTCTCTTGAAGAAGTTTCTTCAACTGTCCAGCATATTGCCAAAGGTGCCCAGGACCAATCAGAGGCAATCACCTCAATTGCTCACTCTATTGAAGAACTTGATAATCTTACTACCTCAATCTCTTCACAGGTGAAAATGGCAAATGTGTCTTCAAGAAGGACAACGGAATCAGCCAAAAAGGGAATGGAATTTACAGTTCAACAGGCAAAAATTCTTAAAGATATTTTTGAACAAACAAAAATAACAGAGGAAAAAATGGCAAAATTGAGGGAACAGGCTACAGAAATTAAAAAGATTGTTGATATTATTCAAGGAATCACGGAACAGACCGACCTCCTTGCTCTGAACGCAGCGATTGAAGCAGCCCGTGTTGGCGAACAGGGTAGGGGTTTTGCGGTTGTTGCCGACGAAATCCGAAATCTTGCTAATGAAACTCAACGTTCTTCAACAACAGTAGAAAACCTTATCAACGAGATAAATAAAACAACTCAAGAACTCAATAACCATCTGAACTTTGAGCGAGAAAAAATAGATGAAGCAAACATATCCGCAAGTCAAACTGAAGAAGAATTTACTGGTATTGTTAAGGCAGTGAATCTGGTTACCGATATGATCGGCAGAATAAATGATGCGGCGGCAAACCAGTTAACCCATACGAAAGAATTGGTTAAAAAAATAGAACAGGTTGCACAGGTTGCCGCGGATACGGCTTCAGCAACCGAAGAAGTCTCTGCCGCAGTAGAACAACAAACCGCCTCAATGGAACAGTTCACTTCCACCGCCCAAATCCTTTCGCAGGTCGTTTCAAAACTGAATGAAATAATCAATCAATTAAGAAAGTGAACTATTATCTTTATTATCAAATAGGTAAATTAAAAATGGCAACCGCTATAAGTGAGGTAAAGGAAATCATTCGCCCAAAGAATCTTAATTTTGAAGAAAAATTACCGAAAAACCTTGCAGGATTTTGTGAATTTCGTGGGAAAAAGTTATGGGTCTTTGATCTACCGTTATTTTTACAGATTGAACATGGAAAAGAATTTGAAGTAATCATCGCCGAAATCAATAAGGCGCTTATAGGGTTTAAGGTTGACAAAGTGTACGGAATTGTTTCCGCCGATGAAATATTTCCTTACCCGGAAATAACACAAGCAGGGAATTATTTAATTGGAATAATAAAAAAAGATGAAGAGATTATACAGTTGCTATCCTTTTCAAAAATTATGTCAGGCGCACGCCTGAAGGCAATTCACAAATATCTATGAAGATAGGTTTTGTCCAGTTCAGTCCTATATTCGGCGCAAAAGAAAAAAATTTTGAAAAGGTAGAAAACCTTTTAAATAATATAACTGCTGACCTTATTGTTCTGCCTGAATTATTCAATACGGGATATCTCTTTTTGAATAAAAAAGAATTGATAGAAATGGCAGAACCAAAAAAAGATACTGAAACCTATAATTTTATCTTGAATCTATGCAAGAGGAAAAATTGTGCTATTGCTTACGGATTTGCCGAAAAAGACAATAACAATGTATATAACTCTGCAATCCTGATGTCTTCTGATGGAATTGTCGGACATTACCGAAAAACCCATCTATTTTTTGAAGAATGGTTCATCTTCACACCTGGGAATCTTCCATATCAGGTCTTTGAATATAAAGGAGTAAGGATTGGAATTTTGATCTGCTTTGACTATATCTATCCTGAGGCAATGAGAACCCTTGCATTGAAAGGTGCCCAGATTGTAGTGCTACCTGCAAATCTTGTTTTGGACTTCTGCCCTGATGTTATGGTCACAAGGTCGGTAGAAAACCGTATTTTTACATTACTTGCCGATAGAACCGGATTTGAAGACCGAGAAACAAAAAAACTGCAATTTATCGGCAAAAGCCAGATTGTCGCACCAAATGGTGAAATCTTAATAAGGGCTGGTAATGAAGAGTGTGTAAAAATAATTGAAATTAACCCTCTGATTGCCCTTGATAAAAAAGTAACCCCGCATAATGATATTTTCAAACAGAGACGCGAAGATCTATATTTTCACTGATAATTTTAATCTTGCAAAAACAATTTAATTGTTTATAATAGAATATGAGTGGCATTATTGGTTTAATCTCAAAAAAGGATTGTAAAGAAAATCTCTTTTATGCGACAGATTATCATTCCCACCTTGGCACCGAATATGGTGGGATCGCTATGTATGATGGCAAAAAGATAACGAAAAAAATTCACAGCATCGCCAAGGCACAATTCAAATCGCGATTTTATGAGGATATTGACTTTATGCAAATGCATGGGAATGCAGGACTGGGCGTTATAAGTGACCGTGACACACAACCATTGATAATGAGACTAAAATTTGGTGAGTATGCAATATGCGGCAGCGGTTATATTGATAATCAAAATGAAATTGCCAAAAAATTGATTCGGGAAGGAATTGTCTTAACCGAAGTCTTTGATGACCGAGTAAATCAGATTGAGCTCGTCGCCCAGCTCATAAATAAAGGTAAAGATTTGATCGATGGTATTGAATTTATGTTCGACCAAATTGAAGGTTCGATGTCTATTTTACTTTTAGGAAAAGAAGGAATTTATGCGGTGCGCGATAGATATGGAAGGACACCCCTAATTCTGGCTACTCGTAATAATGATAAAATCGTAGTCTCGGAAACTTGTTCTTATAAGAATTTAGGGTTCAAGACCGAAAAATTTTTAGGTCCGGGTGAAATAATTTTATTAACCGAAACGCGGATAAAGCAGATAAAGAAACCCACCAATAATTTGAAATTGTGCACATTTTTATTCGTCTATACAGGATTCCCTGCATCTGAATACGAAGGCAAAAATGTTGAAGAGTTCAGAGAAGAATCGGGCAGGCTAATGGCACGCCGGGATGATGTGGATGTTGATATGGTCGCTGGAATTGCTGATTCTGGAACTGCTTATGCCCATGGTTATTCTTATGAATCGGGAGTGCCAGTTAGAATCCCACTGTTGAAATACACCCCGGGATGGGCGAGAAGTTATGTCCCACCTTCTCAGGAAATAAGAAATTTGGTTGCACTTATGAAACAAATCACCGTGGAATCTTTGATCAAAAATAAAAAAATCGCAATAACCGAAGATTCTATCGTAAGGGGGACACAATTAAAAAACTATCTTTTAGTAAAATTATGGAAGGCCGGTGCAAAAGAAATACATGTCAGACCTGCCTGTCCTGCTTTGATGTTTCCCTGTAAATTTCTCTTTTCAACCAGAACACTTGACGAACTCTTTGCCCGGAGAGTCCTAAAACAAATGCTTAGACATTATCCAAAGGATATCACACCTTACCTTGACCCAGATTCAAAAGAATATAAAAAAATGCTCAAACAGATGGAAAAAGAACTAAATATAACATCACTCAGATATCAAAAATTGGAAGATATGATTTTGGCGACGGGATTATCAAAGAAACAGCTCTGCACATACTGTTGGACAGGTAAAGAAAATATTTAGTAGTAAAAAATGGAAACTAAAAACATCAGAATAATTGATTTAAGAAGTGATACAGTAACCTTACCAACAGAGAAAATGCGAAAGGCAATATATGAAGCCGATTTAGGTGACGATGTGTTTGAAGAAGACCCCACGGTCAATAGACTGGAAAACATTGCTGCCGAAATTGTTGGAAAGGAATCAGCATTGCTTGTTTCGAGCGGCACTCAGGGCAATCTTGTCTCCGTATTATCGCACTGTAATAGAGGTGACGAGATTATCCTCGGCAATCTCTCCCACACATTTCTAAACGAGGTTGGCGGAATCTCCGCACTTGGGGGAATACACCCACATATTGTGTTAAACCAAGAAGACGGCACAATGGATTTAAAAGACATTGAATCTGCAATCAGAAGAGATAATATTCATTACCCAAGGACCCGTTTAATATGTATAGAAAATACACATAATCGTTGTTACGGTTCTCCCCTGACCGTAGACTACACAAATGCCGTATGCGACCTTGCCCACAATTACGGGCTGAAGGTGCATCTTGACGGCGCAAGGATATTCAATGCCTCTGTGGCTTTAAATGTTGATGTCAGAGAATTGACCAAAAATGTAGATTCTCTAAGTTTCTGTCTCTCAAAAGGACTATCGGCACCAATAGGTTCACTCGTCTGTGGGACAAAAGAATTTATTAAAGAGGCAAGAAGATACCGAAAGATGTTAGGCGGCGGTATGCGCCAGGCAGGAATCATTGCTGCAGCAGGCATCATCGCTCTTGAAGATATGATTGATAGGCTAAAAGAAGACCACAAAAATGCATGGTATCTTGCTAAAGGTATATCAGAAATTCCTGGGCTGGAAATAGACCTACAAAAGGTAAAGACCAATATCATTTACTTTGACCTTATCAGCAATAAGATTTCATCCCGGGATTTGTTGAAAAAAATGGAAGATAAAGGTATTAAATTTTTAAACACCGAACCAAATCGTTTTCGGATGGTCACTCATTATGGAATTACTGAAGAGGATATAAAATTAACTATTGAATCATTAAAAAAATTACTTTCTTTTTAATTTAAAAAACCTTACTTCATTCTCCAGCCCTTTGGGCACAGAAATCCCAATAATTGCACAATGGTTAAATTGGGGTGATTGTAAAATTTTCACTATCTCTACCTCGCACTTTTCTCTCCCTTCACGGTCAAGGCCGATTGCCTTCTCACCCCGTTCCGGAATCGGTAATAATTCATAAGGGATATATATGACTGAATATGCTTCAGGTCTTTCATCAATTACAAAAATCGCCAATCCCGGACATTTTGGAATACACAATAAACAACCGGTGCATTTGTAATAATCTACTTCAGGTAATTCAATTATACTGCCTTTGATTGTAATAGCCCCCTGTGGGCAGGCATCAACACAGGGATCACAAGGTATCTTTTCCGGGCACTCAATTACAACATATGGCTTAGTTTTTTTTCTCTCGTTTGAAATTTGGTTGTTCATCACCCTATTCTAAATGATATTTCTTGAAAATCAAGAATTTTTCATAATTTGCATAATATCAATAACTGCCCTATCCATAATCGACTTGAAATCGTGAAATAATTTTGGTATTATAATCCCGGGTAAAACTTCCGCACCTCTTTCCCTTGCTGTTTTCTCAATCTGTCGGATTGCCTGTGTGCCCCCAAGAAATCTAAAAGGAAATCCCATTGTAACGAAAGGTATAACTTTTTTACTGGAAAGCCCTTTTGATTTTTTTATTGTCTCAATAAGAACCGGACAGGCAGAAAAAGCCCAAACCGGACAACCAAACAAAATAAAATCAAACTTTGAACAATCAAGTTCATTTAACACCTTGAAACTCTGCCCCGGTCCGGATACCGTAACATCCGTTTTGATCTTAATTAGTTCAACATGATGCTTTTCTTTAATTAATCCATTGGCTATACGGCTGGCAAATTCTTCAGTTGTTCCGGTAACTGAATAATAAATTATCCCGATATGCATCTTACCTCCTTATAAAAAACATTGAGGATCTTCACTATAAAAATCGTTATTTAACGCATAAGCAAGTGCGCGACAACCAAAACATCCTTCGATCACACAATCTCTACACTTACCTTTTAAATTCTCAATAATGTTATTCTTTAGAATCTTCAATCTCAACAGAATTTCCCCAAAATCATCCTCCAATAAATTACCGATTTTTGTTGGAAATCTCCTACAGGGGAATACATCACCGTTCGGCATTAATGCCATTGATTCTGCACCAAGATTACACAATGCACCCTTTAATTCATTGGAATTTTTAAAGCTTATATGAAAAGCCTTGTACTGAACCAGTTCTTTGGGATTATAGTCAAGATTAACAAATCTAATTATTTCATCTATTACAACAAACCATTCATCTTTTTTTAAATATTGATTTTTTAATAATAAACCTTTTCCTAAAGGAACAAATCTTTCAACAATTACGCCATCAACCATTAGGCACTTTGCGAGCTGAAGCATTCTATTTAAATTATGATAATTGCAACTTCCTACGGTAAACATTAAAACGATTGTTTTTTTTGAGATACGATGGAGATTCTCAACATTCATAATAACCTTATCAAATACCCCTTTGCCCCTTATCTTATCATTAGACTCGTGGTCTCCTCCCTCAAGTGAAATTTTTATCTCACTTAATTTTCCCATTCGATTTAATTTTTCAACATTTGCTTCATTTAATAGCAACCCGTTGGTAATTATATTGAAGGTCTTTATATTATCAATTTGATTAATTGCATCAAGAAGTTTAAAAATATCTTTATATAGAAATGGTTCACCACCGGTTATATTTATTGTTATCTTTCCAGCACTGAGTCTTTCTGCTATCTTCAAAAGAATCTTCTTATTTTCATTAATTTTTAGGTCGTTATTATTTGAAAAGTCGTCCTGATAGCAATGATAACAGCGCAGATTGCAATAGTTAGTTATATGCCATTGAAACCCAAAATATTGCATTTTCTATTTTATCTAAAATTATAATTTAGTCAATAAAATAAACTTGGTCCATAACTCATAAATCAATCATATTTCCCCCTCTGTCTTTCATCAAAATAAAATCTTATCCAGATTAAATTTATGACTTTCAGGATAATAATAGAAATTCTGGGGGGCGAATAGATTATTTTTGATTTAAATCGCCGTCTTGATTTTTTTATAATCGTAAATATAATTATATAACATGGAATACCTAATTACGCTCGCTTTTATTTTGATTACCGGATTAGTCATATTCATTATAGTAATTTTCCAGAGGATGCAGAAAAAAAATGAAGTTTTATCTCAAATAGCAATTCTCACTGACGAGCTGGACCGACAGAAACAAGAAAATATTGCTTTGAGGAATGAATTGCGCGCAATTATTTCTCAGGACAACCTTCTTTTTTCTTCAATTATAAGGCTGACATCAAGATTAGAACCCATTGAAATTGCACGAGAAACCATAGGTTTTTTAAATAACTACCTGAATGCCCCAAAGATTGCACTTTTCTTCCTTGACGAAAAAGAAAAACGGTTGAATCTGGTGGCGCATTACGGTTTAAATGAAAACTGGCTTCCCAAACTTGTTTATGATATTGGTGAAGGTAGAATTGGTGTGACCGCAGAAAAAAGAATACCATTAAGTCCCAACGAATCCGAAGTTTTGAGAATCAGAGAACCCTATCCTTTCTATGTCCCTGATATATGCTATCCGCTTGTGTATCAAAACAGACTCTTTGGTGTTATTGCCTTTAATCGACATCAGAATCTCGATGAGAGAGAAAAGAATATAGTAGGTGTGGTCGTAAGAATTGCTTCAACTGCCTTACAAAACACCCTGAGTATGGCAATTATGCGCGACCTTGCCTCAATCGACCCACTAACAAAGTTGTATAACATTGGGTTTTTCAAAGATAAACTCTCTGAAGAACTGAATCGTTCAAAAAGATTACAGCACAATCTTTCAATAGCAATCATTGACCTTGATAATTTCAAGTATTTTAATGATACATTCGGACATCAGGCTGGAGACCAGCTCTTAATCCGCCTTGCCAATATCTTTAACAAACATTTCCGTGATTCCGACCTTATTGCACGATATGGTGGAGACGAATTTATTGTTATGTTTCCTGAAACAAAAAAAGAAGAAGCAGCAAAGATGGTTGCCACCTTATTAAGCAATTTCCGAATGTACGATTTTTCTCAAAGTGAGAAAAAAATTGCGTTTTCTGCAGGCATTGCAACATATCCTGATGATGGTTTGACACCGTCTGATTTGATGAAAAATGCAGACAAGGCGCTTTATGAAGCAAAGAGTGCGGGTCGTAGTAGAGTTATGATGTTTTATCACAAAGTTGAAAAAATCTAAATTTAGTAGCAATTCCAATCATATGAAAAATCTATGGATGATATAATTACTGAAATAAAAAAACAACTGCAATCGGTAATTTCAATTATGGAAGTCTGCGGGACGCACACAATGGTTGTTGCAAAAGCAGGTATAAGAAAGATGTTGCCTGAAAATTTAAAACTCCTTTCTGGACCAGGCTGCCCGGTTTGTGTAACACCTCATGAAGTGATAGACTGGACGATTGAACTGGCAAAGAGAAAAGATGTAATAATTACTACTTTTGGGGATATGGTTCGAGTTCCTGGGACAAAGGAAAGTCTTGAAATGTATCATCCTGTGATTGTCTATTCGGCAAAGGATTCCCTCACCATTGCTCAAGAAAATTCCAACAAGGATGTAGTATTCATTGGCGTCGGATTTGAAACCACATCACCGACTGTTGCCGCAACAATCCTTGAAGCCGAAGCAAGAAATATTAAAAATTTTTATATTATCCCAGCATTCAAATTAATCCCGCCGGCTCTTGAAATTATCGCGTGTTCACCACAAATAAAGATTAATGGTTTTATATTACCCGGGCATGTATCAACCATCATCGGTTCAAAACCTTATGAATTTATTGCAAAAAAATATCGTATTCCAGGGTGTATAACCGGATTCGAGCCGATAGACATTTTAATAGGAATCCAAAAACTTGTTGGACAAATAATCAACAACAAGGCAAGAATAGATATTGAATATAAAAGAGTTGTAAAACCAGAAGGCAATCTTAATGCCCAGCGTATGCTTGAAAAAGTTTTTAGACCTGTGGATTCTTTCTGGCGCGGGATTGGGAAAATTCCAAAATCAGGGCTCGCAATTAAAAAAGAATTTGAACGATTTGATGCAACAAAGAGATATGATATAAAAGTTACAAAATCAAAAGAACCCACAGGATGCATATGTGGTAAAATCTTGCTCGGCGTAAAGATACCACCAGAATGCCCTTTATTCGGGAAAAAATGCACACCAAGTAATCCGGTCGGCGCCTGTATGGTTTCATCAGAAGGTTCCTGTGCGGCATATTACAGATACGGTGATTTTAAAATGCCTAAACACCTAAAAATTTAAAATCTTTACATCCCTATATGAAAAAGATCACAAATCAATTAATTGATGAGTTCTATAAATTACTAAATCCCTGTCGGCTCTGTCCCAGGGAATGCAGGGTTAATAGGCCAGCAGGCGAATTGGGCAATTGCAAGGCGGGCTTTAAACCAAAAGTATCTGCGTATCATCAACATTTTGGAGAAGAATATTGTCTTGTGGGTAGATTTGGTTCAGGAACCATATTTTTTGCGTATTGTAATCTCCATTGTGTATATTGTCAAAATTATAATATCAGTCAGCATGGTCTCGGCAGAGAAATTACCATTGAAAGCCTCGCCCAGATGATGTTCGAGCTTCAAGAACTCGGCAGTCATAATATAAACCTTGTTACACCCACGCCCTGGGTACCACAGATTGTAGAAGCACTCTCATTAGCCCAGCAAAATGGACTGAAAGTTCCAATAATTTACAATTGCGGCGGCTATGAGTCTGTTGAAACACTAAAAATGTTAGAAGGAATAGTTGATATCTATATGCCTGATATAAAATATGGAGATAACAAAAAAAGTGAAAAATACTCAAAAGTCGCTGATTACTGGGATATTGTAAGAAAGGCATTAAAAGAAATGCACCGGCAGGTGGGAGATTTAGTCATTGAAAATGGCATTGCGAAAAGAGGTCTTTTGATACGCCATCTTGTCCTACCCAATGACCTTGCGAATTCAAAAAAATGTCTTGAGTTCATAGCAAATGAAATATCAAAAAACTCTTTTGTCAATATTATGGACCAGTATTATCCAGCATTTCGCGCCCATGAATATCCAGAACTAAATCGAAGGATTACATCAAAGGAGTATATTGAAGTCATTAAGGAATCCCCTTTTGAAAGAGGCAAAGAAATATACTTATGAATTATTCTAAGTCTAATACTACCCCGGGAAAAAAATTTTTCTGGCAAAAGACATTTTTAGCACTTCAGTATCCAAATTACCGACTTTGGTTCGTTGGCCAATTAGTATCATTATTTGGAACCTGGATGCAGACAACAGCCCAAGGATTTTTCATTTACGAACTAACCCGTTCTCCCGCATACCTTGGCTACATAGGATTTGCTGCTGGTTTACCAACTTGGCTTTTTATGCTTTATGCCGGTGTGATTGCAGACCGTAGCCCAAGGAGAAAAATAATGCTCATCACACAAAGCACAATGATGACATTCGCATTTATTTTAGCAGCCCTGACATTTTTGAAAATCGTTCAACCCTGGCATATCATTCTACTGGCATTAGGAATGGGAACTGCGAATGCTTTTGATGCACCTGCGCGTCAGGCATTTGTGCGCGACCTGGTTAAGCCTGATGCAATGACAAATGCAATTGCCTTAAATTCGGCAATGTTTAATACCGCAATTGCACTGGGCCCAGCAGCAGGTGGTGTAATATATGCAGCATTAGGACCTGGCTGGTGTTTTACAATAAATGGGTTATCATTCATTGCTGTCATAGGTGCACTTTTATCAATGAAACTAAAGGTTCATAACCCAACACGGAGTACTAATTCTCCTTTATTAGATTTAAAACAAGGAATAAAATATACATTCAAACATTCAAAAATAAGACTTTTAATCCTTACCGTTGCTATTATCGCCTTGTTTGGTGCAACATTTACTACACTGCTCCCGGCATGGGCAGTAAAAATTCTTAACGGCGATGCTCGCACAAATGGTTTCCTCCAGACCGCCCGCGGGATAGGTGCACTTACCTCTGCCCTATTTATCGCTTCGCTCGGTATCTTCCATTTTAAGGGAAAACTTTTAACAATCGGCACCTTTCTCTATCCAGTTTTTATCATTTTCTTTTCTTTAACAAAAAATTTTGCTCTGGCGTTAATATTTCTTTTTGGCGCGGGTATGGCGCAGATATTGATTATGAATCTTTGTAACTCACTCGTCCAATTACAGGTTGATGAGGAAATACGAGGAAGAGTTATGGGTATCTATACCTTTGTATTTTTTGGATTAATGCCTTTTGGCGCACTCTGGATCGGAACTGTAGCCCAATTATCAGGCGAGAGGGTTGCGATATTGATTGCCTCAACAGTAACGATGTTGTACGCAATTTTGGTTTACTCCTTTGACCGTCCTCTCTGGAAATTGAAATAGTAATGTATTAAAATAATCCCGTCAAAAACAAAACACAATTCAAACCAATATAAAAATCCAAACAGCAATTGACTTTACACTCTTTCCGATTATAATACTACTTATGATTCATTTGCTCTGTCAGACCTGTGGGAAAAAATTTTGTGATAACGAACCAATATGGCAATGCCCTTGTGGTGGACTCTTAGATATTGAAATAAATACCCGGTTATTATTAAGAAAATTAGGAAAAAGACCATTTGGAATATGGCGATATCGTGAAATGATTCCTTTAAGAGTAGATAAAAATATTATAACTTTTAATGAGGGATTTACACCACTCGTTGAAATCTCATTAGAAAGTAATACCATATTTTTCAAAATTGATTATTTATTCCCTACCGGCTCATTCAAAGACCGTGGGGCATCGGTTTTGGTAAGTAAAATTAAAGAATTGGGCATAAAAAAAGTCCTTATCGACTCTTCTGGTAATGCGGGAAGCGCGGTGAGTGCCTATTGCGCAAAAGCAGGAATTGAATGCTTGGTTCTTGTCCCGGAAAATACCAGTAAAGAAAAACTAAATCAGATTAAGGCGTATGGGGCAAAATTGTATATTGTCCAGGGCGATAGAGATGAAACTGCTCGGGTTGCTCTGAAACTTGCAGAAAAGATATATTATGCCAGTCATTATTATAATCCATTTTTCATCCACGGGACAAAAACATTCGCCTATGAAATTGTTGAACAGTTTAATTGGAAAGCACCCGATGCAGTTGTCTTGCCAATTGGAAACGGCACGCTATTATTAGGTGCCTATATCGGATTTAAAGAATTAATGAATCAGAAAATCATAAAAAAGATACCTAAGCTTGTAGCTATTCAAGCAAAGAATTGCGCACCAATCTTCTGGATGTACAAAAATAATACCAATAGAATTCCTGATTTAACAATCAAATCTACTATTGCTGAGGGGATAAGTGTTGGTAGGCCACCTCGGGCAACACAGATTATCTCAGCAATAAAAGAATCAAAAGGGATAATCCTGACTGTCAGTGAAAAAGAAATCAAACAGGCTTTAAAAGAAATCTACAAATTGGGAATTTATATTGAACCAACCGCAGCAACCGCCGTGGCTGGCGTAAAAAACTATTTGAAGATTGCAAAGAAAAAAGAGTTAATTGTATCCACTTTTACCGGAACAGGTTTAAAATCCCATAAAATATGACCCTTACCATCCTCGGTTTTATACTTGCCTTTATTTTTATAGTAATCATCGGACAGAAAAATTTGCCCCTGGCGCTTTTTTGCGGAACGGTTATACTCGGATTATTTACAATCCCACCCATTAATATTATAAAAATATTTATAAATACAGTCTCTGACATCCCGGTAATTCTTTTAGCATTTATAGTATTTTTTATACCACTGATCGGCGGTGTGATGCGTGAAACCGGACAGATGGATAATATTGTAAAGAACTTAAGAATCGGTAAAAGGGGAATTATGGCTATTGCGCCGGCAATAATGGGATTATTACCGATGCCCGGCGGCGCGCTATTTTCAGCACCGCTAATGGAAAAAAGTGGTGAGGGGGTTGACAATGACTTAAAGGTCGCAATAAATATCTGGTACCGCCATCTTTTGATTTTGATTTATCCGTTGAGTTCGGATTTGATTGCGACAACAAAGATTGCTGGATTGAATATATACAATGCAATTCTATACCTCTTCCCCACCTTGATTATTGCGATTGTACTCGGACAGATATTTTTTT
>FMJZ01016285.1_pt1 | contig 20293 bp, 15 predicted proteins | sample 1987881 | NCBI WGS metagenome assembly FMJZ01 (sample SAMEA4378227, study PRJEB15110) | soil metagenome | biome: soil; feature: Field; material: Soil | place: India | collected 2015-03-11 | depth 0 m
GCACCCAGCCAGCCGAAGGCGACGGCCACCACACCATCACAGTGTTGGTTGCGGTAAGCCGCACACTTAACACTGGCGCCCCGGGCTCTTGAACGGCGGTGATTGCCCAAAAGCCGCCGGTCAGCGCGAAGCTGCCACCCGTCATGGTCGGCCCGGCATCCGGCTGGCCAATGGTGCCGCTGAGGATATAGACCCCGCCCGTGCTCGTGCCCCCGCCGCCGTCAACCGTCCACCAGTCAATCGAAAAGCTCTGTCCCCAGGCCCGAAGGCAAAAGGCAGCTAGCAGAAGGCAGAGGGCAACGGTGAATGACGAATGACGAATGACAAATGACGAATGACTGGGAAAGCCGTGGAAGCGGGATAAATCCCGCGCTCCGAGAGGCCGCCGGGTTTTGGACTGCGTAGCTTGAGCAAGGTAGGGCCGCACCGCCGGGGCGACCGTGTTTGCCGTCTCTGCCAGGTGTTGCGAAGGGTTGCGATAGGCAGGTTGCCCGCCGCCAACGGCTGGTAGCCCGTGCCACCGGTAGGGACACTTCGCCGAGGTGTTCGCTTGCCCGGACGCATGAGGCCATGCGTCCCTACCACGGAATGATCTGGGTAGGGTCGCCTCGCCGAGGCGACCGCGTCTCGGATGCGCAGGGATGCGCGTCTCTACCAACGAACCAAGTTCCCAACTTCGGGCTTGTTTCGGATTTCGAGAATCGGGTTTCGGATTTTCACTCACGGCTTGTGCAGCCGATAAAACCTGTTGCCCACGATCGGATTCACAATCACGGATTTCTTTCATTTCACTTAGTTCTTTCATTTCGCTTGGCAGTCGCAAACCGTTTGCGGATGAATTTCTCGATTTCCACTGCGATGAAGCCGGGGAACAGCCCCAGCCCGACGATCAACCACCACTCGGCCGGGAAGGCCGCCGTGCGGAAGACCGTTTGTAGGAAAGGCACATAAACGATTAACAACTGGCAGCCGATGGTCAATCCCATGCCCAGCAATACCCATTTGTTCGAGAACGGACTGAAGGTGAACGCAGAGTCGTAAATGCTCCGCGCGGTGGCCAGGAAGCCCAGGTGCAACAACTGGATCGAGATAAACGCCGCCGTTTGCGCCTGAGTTAGTTGCAGCTTTTGGGTGTCAGTCAACAACTGGGCGTTCACTTCACCTGCCGCCGCCATTTCGGCAATGACAGGTGCGCCGAAGTAGTAGTAGGTGGCAAAGCCGGTCAGTGCCATGATGATTGACACCAGGCCCACCCGCTCGAAGAAGAGCCGGTTGGCGATGCGTTCATTGGGGTCGCGCGGCGGGGCGTTGAGCAGCCCTTTTTCTTTCGGCTCCATCATTAGCGGCAGCGTCAGGAACACCGAGTCGGCCAGGTTGACCCACAGGATGTGAATGGGCTCGAGCGGCAGCCGGATGGAAAACAGCGCCACCAGCGGCGCGAGGAAGATCGCGCCCATGATGAGCAGGGCCTGGCCACCATTGGTCGGCAGCGTGTAAAGCACGGCTTTCTGGAAGTTCTTCCAAGCGTGTCGGCCTTCCTCGACCGCCGCCACGATGCTGGCGAAATTGTCGTCGGCCAGCACCATGTCGGCGGCTTCCTTGCTGACTTCAGTGCCGGTGATTCCCATGGCGATGCCGATGTCGGCGGCCTTGAGCGCAGGTGCGTCGTTCACACCGTCGCCGGTCATAGCCACGATGTGCCCGCGCTTCTGCAATTGCTGAGCGATGCGCAGCTTGTGCTCGGGCGCGCTGCGGGCATAGACCGAGACGTGGTCCACTGCCTCGTAGAGTTGCTCGTCGCTCATGCGCGCGAGCTCTTCACCAGTAAGGACGCCGTCGCTCTCGCCGATGATACCGATCTGGCGTGCTATGGCGCGGGCTGTGACGGCGTGGTCGCCGGTGATCATCACCACGCGGATGCCGGCGGTTTTGCATTGTTTAACAGCCTCGATGACCTCTTGCCGGGGCGGGTCAATCATACCTGCCAGGCCAAGGAAGCTCAGCCCATTGAGGTCGTCGGGGCTGATGCTGGTCTGGGTTTTGGGGACGCGTTTGCATGCCATGCCCAACACGCGCAAGGCTTCGCGGGCCATGTCCTCGGCTTCGGCAAGGATAACTTCACGGCGCAGGGCCACGAGCTTGCCGGCAACCATTTCAGTGCTGCACATCGCCAGGACAGCCTCTGGCGACCCTTTGACGAAAATGATGTTGTGATCGTTGTTTTCGTGCAACGTGGCCATGTAACGGTTCTCGGACTCGAATGGGATCTCGTCCAGCTTTGGCGCGTGCTCGCTCAGGCGCGCCTTGGCCGCCGCCACAACTAGTGCACCTTCCGTGGGATCGCCCACGATGCTAAAGCGACCCGAGTTTTCCTGGAGCACAGCGTGGTTGCACCAGGCTGCGGCGCGCAGCGTCTCGAGCAATTCAAGGGGTTCGGCGGCTACATCAACTGGTTTGCCGTCGCGCATGAACTCGCCTTTCGGCTCGTAGCCCGCGCCGGTGACGCGGTAGCGGCGGCCGCCGGCGAACAGCCGCACGACGGTCATTTCGTTGCGTGTGAGCGTGCCGGTTTTGTCGGAGCAAATCACCGTGGCGCAGCCGAGGGTTTCGGCAGCCGGCAGTTTGCGGATGAGGGCGTGACGTTTGGCCATGGCAGTGGAAGCCAGCGCCAGGATGGCGACCACAATGGCCGGGAGCATCTCCGGGATGGCGGCGACGGCGAGGGCGACCGAGGCGAGGAAGGAATAGCCCACAGGGAACTTGAAAAACACGCCCAGGACGAAGTTGATACCGGCGATGATAAGAATGGCGATGATGAGGAAGCGGGTGAACTCGTTGATCTTGCGCGTGAGCGGGGTGACGATCTTGGTCGTTTCCTTCATCATCTCGGCGATTTTGCCGAACTCGGTGTGTCGGCCGGTGCTGGTTACGACGCCGATGCCTGAGCCGCGTGTGATGAACGTGCCGCTGAAGGCCATGTTCCGCTGGTCGCCCGGGCCGAGGTGCTCCTTGTGGATCGGCTCGGTGTGTTTGTTCACGGGCACAGACTCGCCGGTGAGCGGCGACTCGTCGGCATAAAGATTCTTGACCTGGAAAAGTCGCAGGTCGGCAGGCACGCGGTTTCCGGCTTCAAGCAGCACAACGTCGCCAGGCACAACCTCGCGGGTAGGAATGACCTGTTTGCGGCCGTCGCGCAGCACGGTGGATTCGGCTACAATCATCTTCTTGAGCGCCTCGATGGCAGCCTCGGCCTTGCCCTCCTGGATGAAGCCGATGATGACGTTGAGGATGACCACGCCGAGGATGACGAACGTGTCCACCACCTCGTGCAGCAGAAAGCCGGTCACAACTGCCGCAACCAGCAGGATGTAGATCAATGAGTTGTGGAACTGGAGAAGAAAACGCACGAAGGCGGAGCGTTTCTTGGCGGTCAACTCGTTGTAGCCGTATTGGGCCAGACGGCGGCGGGCCTCGTCGGTGGTAAGGCCGGTGGGTGTCGAGTTCAGTCTGGCGAACGTCTCTTCGGGTGTAAGTCTGTACCAAGCCGGGTTGGCTTGGGTGTCAGGTTTAGTCGTTGTCGTTGTGTTGTTCATGTCAACAGGCATTGCAAAGTCGGCGCAAATTTATTTGTTGCGTGAGACAATGAAAGCCTATTCGAACGGGTCGCGCCTGATTTTTGCTGTTCCGTCGTTGTGGCCACTGTTTTTTCGGCCGGGCGCTCGGGAGCCGAGCCGGGCGGTTTGATTTTGGAGCGGACCCATTTTTCGAGGCCGACGATGGCATAGGCAAGCACGGCCACCGCAAGGATGCGCAGCCAGGCGCCGGCGCTGATCGGGGCAGTGTGGAATAGGCGGTTCATAAGCGGCACGTAAGTGAAGAGCAGTTGCGCGGCGACCATGCCCGCTACGCCGGCGATGAGCCATGGGTTGGAAAACACGCCCACCGCGAACATCGAGCGCGTGAGTGAGCGGCAGTTCAACAAATAAAACACCAGCACCATCACTATCACGTTCACAGCAATGGTCCGGGCTTCAGCTACACTCGCGGCATTGACCTCCTGCTCCCAAACGAACAACCCAAACGCCCCAGCCAACATCAGCGCCGAAACCAGCCCGATGCGCATCATGAGGGGAAAAGTCATAATGGGCGTCTTCGGCCCGCGCGGCCGGCGCTGCATCAGGTCGGGTTCACGCGGCTCGAAGACGAGCATCAGCCCCAGCAGCAACACAGTGGTCATGTTGACCCAAAGCAACTGTACCGGCAGGATGGGTAGCGTGGCTCCGGCGAACACCGCCGCAAGGATGATCAGGCCCTGGCCAAAATTGGTTGGCAGCGTCCAGACAATGAACTTGGTCAGGTTATCGAACACGTTCCGCCCTTCCTCCACCGCAGCTTCAATTGAGGCAAAGTTGTCGTCAGTTAGGATCATGTCCGCTGCGCCCTTTGCCACGTCGGTGCCGGTGATGCCCATGGCAATGCCGATGTCAGCCTGCTTGAGCGCCGGGGCGTCGTTAACTCCATCGCCCGTCATGGCCACTACATGGCCGCGTGCCTGCAACGCCCTGACGAGTCGAAGCTTTTGCTCCGGCGCGACGCGGGCGAACACGGCGGCGCGTTCTGCCACCTCAGGCAGTTGTTCATCAGGAACTTGTTCAAGTTCGCGGCCTGTTACTGCCACAATTTCATCATCATTGCCTTTGCCACCGCGCAGACCAAGTTGTTGCGCAATGGCAACTGCGGTCAGTTTGTGATCGCCGGTGATCATTTTAACTGCGATGCCAGCGCTCTGGCACTTTGCCACTGCGCGGATGGCCTCGGGCCGGGGCGGATCTATCATACCCTGCAGACCCAGAAATGTCAGCCCGCCAGCCACGTCGTTGTGGGTAAGGTGGCGCTGCTCGGCAGGCACTCGCCGGCGAGCCAGGGCCAGCACGCGCAGGCCTTGGGCAGCCATTTCGTCGGCGAGGCGCTGGATGGCTTCCTTGTCCAAATGGGCTTCTGTCCCGTCAGCCTGGAGTGCTGTGGCGCAGCGTTCGAGCAACCGCTCCACCGCGCCTTTCACGCAGATCAAGTTTTCTCCGTTTGCCTGCGGTCCGTGCAGTGTGGCCATGTATTGGTGTTCTGATTCGAACGGGACAACATCAAGTCGTGGATAACGGGCATGGAGTTCTGCGTGTTGCAAGCCACCCTTCTGCGCAGCTACGATCAGAGCGGCCTCGGTGGGGTCGCCTTCCACAGTCAACCGGCCGTCTTTCATGACCAGTTGGGAGTCGTTGCACAAAAGGCCAGCTAGGAGGGTCTCGCCCAGGGCAACATTTGCTGTGGCGGGCGTCTTGTCTGTCTGCGCCAAGCCGAGCGTGGTGGGCAGACTTGCAATGCCCGCCGCTTCAGTGGCCGGACGAATTTCTCCTTGGACTTCGTACCCGGCGCCGGTGACTTCAAACCACTGGCCGCCAGCCCAGACACGCTGCACGGTCATTTGATTTTCAGTCAGTGTGCCGGTTTTGTCTGAGCAGATCACCGTTGTGCTGCCGAGGGTTTCAACCGCCGGCAGCTTGCGGATGATGGCGCGGCGTTTGGCCATGCGCGCGACGCCGATTGCAAGCGTGATGGTGACGGCAGCCGGCAGCCCCTCGGGGATGGCACCCACAGCCAATGCAACGGCGGCCATGAACATGTCAACCAGCGGTTGCCCGCGCAGCACGCCGACGCCAAAGGTCACCGCAGCTAGTGCCAGAATGGCCACCAGCAACACCCGGCTGAACTGGGCAATCTTGCGCGTCAACGGCGTAGCCAGGTCGTCCACATCGGCAATTAGCTGAGCGATGCGGCCGGTTTCGGTCTGGTCGCCGATGGCCCACACCACGCCCTCGGCCTGGCCAGAGACGACCAGCGTGCCGGCATAAGCTTGGTTCTTGCGCTCGGCAAGGACGGTATCCACAGCCAACGGGTCGGCGTGTTTCTCTACGGGCACTGACTCACCGGTGAGCGCAGATTCATCCACTTGCAGGTTCCGCACGTGGAACAGGCGCAGGTCGGCGGGCACTTTATCGCCCGATTGTAACAACACCACATCGCCCGGCACAAGGTCTTCGGACGAAACGCGCTGCTTGACACCGCCGCGGCGCACTGTGGTCTCTGTGCGCACCATTTTGGCCAGTGCTTCGATGGCCTTTTCCGCTTTGGCCTCTTGCAGGTAGCCGACAATCGCGTTGACCAACACCACGCCGAAGATAACGGAGGAATCCACCCACTCGCCAATGATGGCAGTAATAACTGAGGCTGCCAGCAGCAGGTAGATGAGCGGCTGGTGAAACTGCAGCAAGAAGCGGAGGAATTCACTCTTGCGCCGTCGTGGGGTGAGGCGGTTGGGGCCGTACTTAGCGCGGCGGCGGCGCACCTCGGCCTCAGACAACCCGGTTGCCAGGTCAACCTCCAGAAAACGCGCGACCTCACCGGCATGGAGTTGATGCCATGTGGCAGTGTTGACTTCAGCTGGTTGTGGATTGCGTTGGGTCATGAGCTTTTCCCGATTGGGTAAAAGTCGGGGGCAGATGGCTCAAGGAATCGGGAGAATGTTCTCCCCATCAGGCGCGCGCACCGTCAGCACTGAGCACGGCAACTCGCGCAGCAGCCGCTCCGCCGTCGAGCCGAGCAACAGATATCGTAGGCTCGTCTGCCCGCGCGTGCCCAGGATGACCAGATCGGCATGGTTTTCCTTGGCGTATTGCGCGATGCCGTGGCCGAAGCTAGACATCGGAAATAACACGCAGCGCAGATTGAACCCCTCATGTTTGCCGACGAACTCATCGAGCCGACCCTGAAGTGCAGCAGTGTATTGCCGCTCGAAGTCCGGCGTCGCCTGCGGCGTGGGCGCGCCGTAATGCAACCGGCGCCACGGCGGGTCAAACACATGCAGACAATGAATCTCGCTGCCTTCGCGACTGGCCACGCGCATTGCCTGCTGGACGACGAGTCGCGACGCTGGAGAAAAATCTACGCAGGCCACGACCTTGCGAAACGGGTCTGTGCAGCCTTCGCTGACGAGGAGGACCTTCGTAGGGGCTTTGCGCGCGAACTTGGCGGCCAGTGTGCCGACACCTTGGATGGGCGCGCTGCAGCCGCGTGCCCCGGCTACCAGCAGGTCGGCCGACACCGCCCTGACCCGGCTCAGCACTTCGTGCAGCGGCGTACCCACCACGACGGTGATTTGGGCGGTACCGCCTGTTCCCTGGACCCAGGCGGCGAGTTTAGCCTGTGCCTGTCGGCACACCTGGTCGCTGACCTCTTGTTGGGAAACGCGCATGGCCGCAGCCATGTCGGCGACCACCAGAGATTCGATGACGTGCAGGGCATGCAACCGCGCTCCGTTCCAACGCGCAATGCGCACCGCCTGCGCCAGCGCCGCTTTGGAACAGTCTGAAAAATCCACTGCAACAAGAATGTTGGTCAATCGGTCCATAAACTGCCTTTCATATCGTTTGATTTAACGACAGAGAAGCACGACAGTCAACGTTGGCGACGCGAAAAGCGCCTTGGCTGGCGGGCGTTGCTGGCGGCCAGCCGCTGAATCAGGGGCGTATGCTCCAGACAAAATCCAATCTGCGGCCTCGCCAATATGGCGGTGAACGATTACCTCGCCGCCCAGCTCGGCGCGGTGTTTTTCACCGCGGCCGGTGAGCACGTAAATGCCGGTCGCCCCAGCGTTGCGCGCCAGCTCAACGTCGTGAGGGTGGTCGCCCACGGTGAACGAGCGCCGCAAGTCCGGGTTGTGCTGGCGCGCCGTCTGTTCCAGAAAAAATGGCTTGGGTTTGATGCACACACAGTTCTGGTCGCGGCGGTGCGGACAGCCACAGACGGCGGCGATCGCCACACTGCGTTCCTGAAGCCAGCCAACCGCGTAGTTGTTGATCCGGTTCGCCTCCGCTAGTGCCAATTCACCCTTGTCCACTCCAGACTGGTTGATAACGATAAACAAGCAGAAATGCGTTTGCAGCCGCCGCACGCGGGCACGGTTTCTGCGTAAAAACACTTCGCCCACGTGCCGCATGTGCCCTCGGTCTTCCACAAGCGTCCCATGGCGGTCGAGGAAAACCGCCGAGAACAGGCCGTCGGCTGGGCCCAAGTTCAGCATCGGCTTTGCCGGACATTCAAGAGGTGAGGCTACGGCAGAAACGGTCAAATCGTTCCAGGCCTTTCTCGATGTTGGCCATGCTGGTGGCATAGCTGATGCGGATGTAATCGTCTGCGCCGAAGGCAATACCGGGCACAGCGGCCACCTTTTCTTGCTCCAAAAGCCTAGTGCAGAACTCGGTGGATTTGAGGCCGGTTTTGGAGATGTTTGGGAACAAATAGAACGCGCCTTTGGCGTCCACACAACTGACGCCGGGAATTGAGTTGAGTTTTTGCCAGGCATACCGACGGCGGCGGTCAAACTCGGCCAGCCACTTTGGCAAATGGTCTTGCGGCCCGGTGAGTGCGGCCACCGCGCCCTTTTGGGCGAAACTGGTCGGGTTGCTGGTGCTGTGGCTCTGGATGGCGTCAATGGCCTTGGCAATCGGCTCGGGCGCAGCGCACCAACCAAGTCGCCAGCCTGTCATGCTCCAGGCTTTCGCAAATCCATGCACGATGATTGTGTGCTCAAAGTGCGACTGCGAAAAACTCGCCACACTTTTGTGCACCGCGCCGTCGTAGAGCAGGTGCTCGTAAATCTCATCGCTCATGATCAGCACACCATTCTCGACGCACACGTCGCCCAACGCCTTGATTTCTTCAGGTGTGTAAACTGTACCGGTTGGGTTGCTGGGGGAATTAAGGATGAACAAACGCGTGCGCGGCGTGATGGCGGCGCGGAGCTGGTCGGGTGTGACCTTGAACTCTGTCCGGTCTGTTGTTTCCAAAATCACCGGCGTTGCGCCGGCCAGCTTAACCATTTCAGGATAGCTCAGCCAATACGGCGCCGGGATGATAACCTCGTCGTCTTCCTGGCAAGTGGCGAGGATGACGTTGTAACAGGAATGTTTACCGCCGCAAGAGACGATAATTTGTGACGGTTTATAGTTGAGGCCGTTCTCGCGTTTGAACTTATCGGCGATGGCCTGGCGCAGTTCCGGTATGCCGCTGGAGGGCGTGTATTTGGTGAAGCCCTCCGCCAACGCTTTGGCTGCGGCGTCTTTTATGTGTTGCGGGGTGTCGAAGTCCGGTTCGCCCGCGCCAAAGCCGACAACGTCCAAGCCGTCGGCCTTCATTTGTTTTGCCTTGGCATCAATGCTCAGGGTAAGAGAGGGTGACAGAGTTGCCGCGCGCCGTGAGATGGGGTAGTTCACAAGCTGGAGTGGTGATTGTTGATCGTTCGGTTCAAAGTGTTTCGCCGCCCTTGGGCAACTGGGTGGAGAGCAGTTCACTGCCCGTGACGCACTGCACCGCTTCGTGGTATTTCTCGCTAGTCTTGAGCACAACCTCCGCTGGTAAATGATGGGCGGGCGGCTGTTTGGACCAACCCAGCGATTCCAGATAGTTGCGCACGATGGATTTGGTTTGATGGAACCAGAACCGCGACATTTGCGCGAGCACGGCGCCCTTGTCGGGGATCGGCGTGGGCAACACCACGTCGAAACAGTAGATGCGGTCCGCAGCGACGCTCAGCAGCGCGTCGCCCAGGTCATAGTTGTCGCGGACCTTGCCACGGCCCAGCAGCGGCAGTTCCTGTACGTGGGAGTTTAGCAATGCAGTGTTCATAGGGAGAACAGTTTCGTTTGTTTTACTGCTTGCGTGAAGGCGCGTTTAACCGTGCGTTTAGGTTGGCAAGTTCCTGTTCCAGCGCGGCAGGCAGGCGGTTGCCGAACTTCTTGTAATGCTCGGCCACACTGGCGGTCTCCTGTTTCCAACCCTCCACGTCCACAGCCAGCAACTGGGCGAGGTTGTCTGCTGGGAGGTCGAGGCCGGACAAATCAAGCGCGTCGTGCGTGGGCAGATAACCAATTGGCGTCTCGACCGCCTTGCCAGTGCCTTCGATCCGCTCGCAAATCCATTTGAGTACTCGGCTGTTCTCACCAAACCCGGGCCAGAGCCACTTACCGTCTGGGCTCTTGCGAAACCAGTTGGCGAAAAAGATTTTCGGCAGTTTACTGCGGTCAGTGCGCTTGGCAAACGACAGCCAGTGGGCAAAGTAATCGCCCATGTTGTAGCCGCAGAACGGCAGCATAGCCATGGGATCGCGCCGTACCCCAGCCGCCAAACCAATGGCTGCTGCGGTAGTCTCAGACCCGGCAGCCGAGCCCATGAAAACTCCGTGTTCCCAACTGAACGCTTCATAGATTAATGGCACGACCGTCGTGCGCCGCCCGCCAAAGATGATGGCCGAGATCGGCACCCCTTCCGGCTTCTCCCAATCCGGGTCAATCACCGGGCACTGCGCCGCAGGCGCGGTGAACCTGGCGTTTGGATGCGCCCCTTTACGCCCGCAGTCCGGCGTCCACTCTTGTCCCGTCCAGTCAATCCCGCGCTCGGGCGGCGGCACGCCCATGTCTTCCCACCACACGTCACCTTCGGGCGTGAGCACTGCGTTGGTAAAGATGCTGTTGCGAGTAAAGGTAGCCATCGCGTTTGGATTCGACTGATTCGACGTGCCAGGTAACACACCGAAAAACCCTGTTTCCGGGTTCATGGCGTAGAGCCGACCGTCAGCGCCGAGCCGTATCCAGGCAATGTCGTCGCCCAGACAGGTCAGTTTCCAACCCGGCAGCACAGGCTGCATCATGGCGAGATTGGTCTTGCCGCAGGCGCTGGGGAACGCGGCGCAAATGTAATACTTTTTGCCCTGCGGCGAGGTCAGGCACAGGATAAGCATATGCTCGGCCAGCCAGCCTTCAGCGCGCGCAGCCAGCGAGGCAATGCGCAGCGCAAGGCATTTCTTACCCAACAGTGCATTGCCGCCGTAGCCAGAGCCGTAGGACCAAATTGACAGATCCTCCGGGAAGTGAACGATGTGTTTGCGGGGAATAACCGGATCGCACGGCCAGGGTACATCCGGCTGACCGGGCTCGAGCGGCGCGCCCACCGAGTGCAGACAAGGAATGAACTGGCCGTCCGCCCCCAACCTATCCAGCACCGCTTTACCCATGCGCGTCATGATGCGCATGTTCACCACCACATAGGGTGAATCGGTGATTTCAATGCCGATCTTGCACAGTGGCGAGTCCAGTGGCCCCATCGCAAAGGGAATCACATACATAGTGCGCCCAGCCATGCTGCCGTCAAACAGACCAAGCAGCGTTCTCCTCATCTCATCTGGCGGAGCCCAGTTGTTATTCGGCCCAGCATCATCCTTGTTTGCAGAACAGATGAAAGTGCGGTCCTCGGTGCGGCCTACGTCGCTCGGATGCGATCGAGCTAAGTAACAACCCGGACGCAGTTTTTCGTTAAGACGTGTGAACGTACCGCCCTTAACCATAAGCTCGCAGAGTGCGTCGTATTCGGCTTGCGAACCGTCGCACCAGTGAACCCTGGCAGGCTTGCACAATTTCACAACTTCTTCAACCCAAGCGAGGAGTCTAGGATTACTTGTTGGTGTAGCTGACATGCTTTTTGTAGTAGTTTGGTTTATTTCACTTTTCATTGGCAAAAAGTCGATTCGTTTCGCTCAAAACCACGGTTTGAGGCAGCATTGGCTATGACCAACCGTACTACGCGTTGCCAAGGCGCGTAACTCTTCCGGTTTATCTCCAAATTTTGCATTTCGTTAATATGTCCACTTCGTCTAAACATGATTTTGCGCCAAGCCTTCACACAATATATTGTCGCAGGCTGCAGGCGAAGCTCAAAGCCAAGTCCCAACAAAAAGTAGACAGCATCCGGCAACGCGTCACAGCACTGTTTCTGGGCGAGAGCAAGTCACTAGCAGTAGTCATAGCGTTCAAGCTGTCTAGTTTTTTTGAGTTCGGCTTCACCCATTTGCGAAACTCGTCATTGTCTTTGAATCCGATGTTTTCAATTGTCTTTAAGTCGCCGGTGAAAGTTTTTCCGTAACAGACCGTTGTGTTTTGTCCGACCGAATCAACACGCCAGGCACCGTCCATCTGCTAAACCTATGACTATCCGCGGACAGGCGCAGCCCTCTACGGGTCGGCCCCCGTAATCCAAAACTAAATTGTACCGGCAACCGCCACCGTGCTAGTATGCAATAGTTTATCATACACGTGGCTTTTTGACAGATGTTGTTGTTTTGCGCTACTACACTTTTTGAATTGATTTTTTAGCTTTGCTCTAACACGCTATTGCCGTGGATTTTTTGAACTACCATCATCTACGCTATTTTTGGGTAGTAGCCAAGGAAGGCGGCCTGACTCGCGCAGCTGCAAAATTGCGTGTTTCCCAGCCGACTATCTGCACGCAAATTCGGGCTTTGGAAAATGCATTAGACGCCAAGCTTCTGCGCCGCACACCGCGTGGATTAGCACTGACCGAGGCCGGGCAAAAAGTTTTCAACTTTGCGCAAGAAATTTTTTCGCTTGGGCAAGAACTGCTGAACACAATGCGTGGTCAGCCAACTGGAGGACCGTTGCGTCTCAACATCGGCATTACTGATTCACTGCCCAAGCTGCTAGCCTATAAGATACTAAAGCCCGTGTTTCAGTTGCCGAAACCCATCCAGGTCAGCTGTTTAGAAGGCAAAATGCCCGACCTTATAGCCCAATTAGGCGCTTACCGCCTTGACGTTGTTCTTTCTTACGAGCCAGCGCCCGCCTCAGGCCATTTCAAAACCTTTAACCACCTACTATACCAGTGCGGCGTGACTTTTTGCGCCGAGCCGAAACTGGCTGCTCGTCTCAAACGTGGTTTTCCCGCCTCTTTGAATGATAAACCAGCTCTTTTGCCCAGCCCAAGCTCAGCGCTGCGTCGTTCTCTGGAACTATGGTTTCGCGAACATCGCATTACGCCGCGTTTAGTTGCTGAATTTGACGATATGGCACTCATCAAAGTTGTGGCGAGAGACGGGTGGGGATTCTTTGCACTGCCCAGTATGGTAGTTGAAGAAGCCGTGGAGTGCTACGGCGTTCGAGTGATCGGGCATGCCGCTAAGTGCATTCAGCGATTTTACGCCGTTACTGGCGAGCGCCGCTTTGAGCACCCAGGCGTTGAGGCAATTACAAACCAAAGGTAGATAATCCTAAAATTATGACACCCATGCGGTGCGGGCCTCAAGCGCGTCGAATCTTGGTCGTGTAAGTGGCTAAACATTTCCATTTACTCCACCTGACGCAGACGGCCTTGGGCCAGGGTATCAAACATTCAGTTACATCAATTGACCTCGCCTAGGTAATGCCGGACATGCAGTGTCGGTGAGTGCGCAGACAGTAATCAAAGTCTATACGGGCTTACTCAGAAACTTGCTCATGTGTTTGGAGCGCCGGTCTGAAATATCAACACCGATTTCGGCCATGATTTTTATAGCCAGTGGATGGGCGAAGCCCGCTGGATGCGATCCGGCGCCGTGGACTTCGAGTAAGTCATCTGCCGTCATGCGGAGTGCGGCCTCGTCCTCCTGGCTGAGGCACGAGTTGCCAGTGCAGTGCATCAAAACTAGTGGCCGATCGTCACTCGGATCTTTGGCACTGGGGTTCGTGCGAGTTGTGGTTTTCAGGTTTCCGCGCGGTGATTTCGAGGCTCGTGATATAATCGCTCGGCTTCATGCCAGGTGGCAAGTGGGCCATGATTTCCCGATAAAGCGGGTCCTGCCACTGGGCCATGTTGTCCACGTAATCTGACCGGGGCGTGAGTACGATGTCCACTAAGCCAGCTTCGCGCGCCATGCGCTCGGTCTCGCTCACGAGCACCGCGCCGGCGATGCAGCCGACCAGCGCCTGCACGCTTTGCACGATGGCTTGTGGCAGCGGCCGGAGCAGCGCGAGATCGGACACCGCCACGCGCCCGCCCGGCTTTAGCACACGCGCAATCTCGCGCCAGACCTGCGGCTTGTCGGGCGAGAGGTTGATGACGCAGTTGGAAATGACCACGTCCACGCTGGCATCGGCCACGGGCAGATGCTCAATCTCGCCCAGCCGAAACTCGACATTGTCCAAGCCGGTCTGCTGGCGATACACCTCGGCATTGCGGCGCGCTTTGGAAATCATCTCCGGCGTCATGTCCACACCGATGACTCGACCGGTCGGGCCGACCTTGCGCCCGGCGATGAACACGTCGAACCCGCCTCCACTGCCCAGGTCAAGTACGACCTCGCCGGGTTTCAACGCAGCCAGCGCAGTCGGGTTGCCGCAGGACAGGCCCATGTTTGCACCCTCCGGCAGCGCGGCGAGTTCTTCCGGCAAATAGCCGATGTGTTGTGCAAGGTCCGCTGACGCAACGTTGCCGCAACAGGTTGAACCAACCCCGCAGCAGGATTCTTTGCCCGTGGCAATCCGCGCGTAGCCTTCGCGCACCGTGTCGCGTATCATCTGGCTTTGGTCGGGTTTCGTTGGTGTAGTCATTGGTTTTTATTTGCAGAGTGTGGGCGGCATTGGCGGCGGCAGATTGCGGCGAGGTCCATTTTCAAAATCTGGCTGAGCCGCTTCTGATCGGCAGCAGCCTCGTCGGTCTTGGCCAAGGACTTCTGAACCCAATCCAGCGCTTCGCGGACGGTCACGGGCGCGGACTTGTCGGGTAGCCGGTAATAGACCCAGCGCTCCGTTTTGCGGTACTGCGCCAGGCCAGCCCGTTGAAGCACCGACAGGTGCTTGGAGATGGTTGACATTGCCAAGCCGAACAATGCAGTGATCTGGCAAACACACAGCTCGCGCCGGTGCAACGCCAGGAGCATCCGCACCCGGGTCGGGTCGGACAGCGCCTTCGTTATGGCAACAAAGTGGTCAAGTTTATTTGTCATTTTGCCAAACAACGAAATGACCGTACGCCATGCAAGATGCAATTGCAAAAATAATTTTTGGATCAGAGCAGCGTAATCGAACCCGTTGCCACGCGTGAACACAAAGAAACACGGACGTTTTACGGTCTGTGCGTTAATTAGCGGCTAGAGGTTTTTTGAAATTGCGCTTGAGTATCGTCCAACCGGTTAGCCGGAATGTGTAAAACGGCCACAGTCATAAAACGGTGCAGCGCGTAGTCCAGTCCTGCACACATGTGCAGTTAAGCCCCAGAGGCGCCGCCGCGCTGCTCATGCCAGTTTGAGTGGCACTCAATCGGGCGGCGTTGTTTACTTTTTGGCTCTGAGACAGCAGGCACAATGCACTTGCGTGTAACGAACTGCAGTTAGCATCTGACCTACCGAGTGGATATTTGTGAAACGCGCCGAAAGCATTTGGCCTGTAACTTTTTTGCGACCTGTGGGTCAAACGGCAAAAAACCCACTACAACAAACCAAGATCAACGAGCTAATATGAACACAACTCAACCAACAAACGAAACCGTATCGGTAGGCCGAATTCCATTGATCGGCGAGCCTGCGCCAGCATTCAAAGCGCACACAACACAGGGACCCATAGATTTCCCGAAAGATTACCAAGGCAAATGGGTCATACTGTTCAGTCATCCGGCAGATTTCACGCCGGTTTGCACAACCGAGTTCATGACATTCGCCAAGATGCAGCCCGAGTTTAAAGCATTGAACTGCGAGCTGGTTGGCCTGTCGATTGACAGCCCGTACTCACATATTGCGTGGCTGATGACAATCAAGGAAAAGATCAAATACAAGGACATGGCCAGTGTGGAGATCAACTTCCCAGTTATTGCGGACGTTAAGATGGATGTTGCAAAGGCCTACGGCATGGTACAACCCGGTGTGAGCGACACACAAGCCGTACGCGCAGTGTTCATCATTGATCCGAAGGCGAAGATACGCGCTATACTGTATTATCCGCTGTCAAACGGCCGTAATTTCCAAGAACTAAAACGCCTGTTGATAGCACTGCAGACAAGTGACAAGTTCGGCGTGGCGACACCGGCAGATTGGCAGCCGGGCGACGACGTGATCGTGCCGCCCCCTGGCTCGTGTGGTGGTGCAAAAGAGCGCGTCACTAAACCAGATCCAGACACATACGTTGTTGACTGGTTCATGACGTTCAAGAAACTGCCCAAAGAAGAGCTTGGATTGCCGCCTGAAGCAAAGGTGTGACTGCACTGCAACGCTTTTTTAGCGTGATACAATCATAAACCGCGCCGCACAAGTTGCATGTGCGTGTGCACGGCGCGGTGTGAGTAGGCGCACGCCGTTTTTGTTTACGTGCTGAATCAGGCAGGTGCGCTGGCCCGGCATGTAACTTCCGGCTTGATACCGGCTCTGTAAAATCAACATGACAAAGCGAACAGTCTTAAGTTTCTCGATCGGGTTTACTGCCGGTATAGTGACTGCGCTGCTGGCTGTGGCCTTAATGACTCCCACTCTTATGCTCAAAGAACAGCTCAGTCCGTATGGCCTGGCTGAAACGATCGAGCGGATTACAAACAACGCAGTTGCAAGGGGTTGGGTAGTCTCCAGCGTGTTGTCTCTGGACGATTCGGTGAAAAAGCACGGCGGCAGCCAAGTCCAGCCGGTGCGGTTGGTAAACCTCTGCCAAGCTGAGCATGCAGCTAAGATCCTCAAAGATGATCAGGCGCGGATTGTGTCTGTGATGATGCCATGCACAATTGCTGTGTATGAAAAGGCTGATGGTCGAGTGGCTGTGTGCACAATGAATGCCGGCCTACTAGGCCGATTGTTTGGCGGTGTGGTTGCAGAAGTTATGGCCGGCCCGGTTGCGCATGACCAGCAAGAGTTTGTGGCCTTTTGCCGACGGTGAAGGACGGCGCATCAGCTCGGCGGGGCGATAGCCGCTGACGCATCAACGGGGTGTATTTAATGCCAACCGTGCCTGGCTGCCAGAGTGCATGGGGCAACTCTCATGGCCATGTAATTGCGTAGCGCGGTGAAGGCCGGACCCACGCAACTTGGCTGTGGCGGACATGTGCCAATGTTTGCTTTTAAACGCAACCAATACGCCAAACACTGCGGTGGGCTGTAACGAGTATAGTCATGGACGCGTCTTGACGGGTGGTGGATCCAAGATCGAACCGATGCCGGAATAAAAGACGCTTGCAAATTGGCCTGTGCGTAACTTGAATAAAAGTGAGTTACCTGAGGCACATCAATCCGAGCAGTGAAAAATATCGGTTTAATCGGCGGAGTGAGCTGGGAATCGACAGCAGAATATTACCGGCTCATAAATCAGGCCCTTAACGCACGAGTTGGCGGGCTACATTCGGCCAAGTGCATTCTTTATTCATTGGACTTTGCTGAAGTGGAGGAGTTGCAGCGCCACGGACAATGGACCGAAGTTGCACGGCTGTTGGTTAGCGCAGCTCAATCTGTTGAAAGAGCTGGTGCAGACTTTTTACTAATTTGCGCAAATACATTGCACAAACTGGCCGATACCGTCCAAGCCAACATACGCATCCCGCTGTTGCACATTGCTGATGCAACAGCTGCACAGGTGAAGCAAGCCGGCTTTCAACGAGTTGGTTTGCTAGGCACGCGGTTCACGATGGAAAAAGATTTTTATCGTAGCCGTCTGACGAACGTGCACGGGTTGGAGGTTGTGATTCCAAATCCTGCAGACCGTGACATGGTCCACCGCATCATTTTCGATGAACTCTGTGTGGGTCGGCGGTTGCCGGAATCACGGGCAGCGATGGCCACTATTATGGGCCGACTGGTGGACCAGGGCGCAGAAGGAATCATTCTGGGCTGCACCGAGCTCGGATTGCTTATACGGGACGGGGACAGTCGCGTGCCGTTGTTTGACACCACACGCATACATGCACTGGCTGCAGTAGATTTTGCGCTGGGTCGGGTCGTCGGGAAGCGATGGGCGCTTTGAGATACCTTAATTGGCTATTGTGCTTGTCTTTGCGAAGGTTTGTTTACATCGGCCGGTTTTTACAGGCGTGCGGAAGAACCGGTGAAGCCGCGCCTTTGACTTGTAGCGCGTGTCGAAAAGTGGGTGTACCCGGTTCACTGGCCATCGCGTGTGTGCCCAACGAGAAAACCTGCGAATCCAACCCACGTAAACCTGGCCCCGGACACGGTCAATAAACGCCAAAAGAGCCGTAACCGTGTACGTGGCTGACTCGACTAGGTCTTTGGCGCTTGACGGGTCGAGGCTACAACGCTAAATTTTGGGCCAATGAATTTGGTCGTGCAACAGGTAGCCCTGGTAGTTGTAGTCGTCGTATGCGGCGACGCCGTTGGGCCTTGTTGCGCATGAAAAAAGTTTCAACAAGAACCCACGGCTGGTCGCAGTCGTGGGTTTTTTATTTGGCCCGCGGCTGCGGGGCCGAAACAAAACTAAAACGAAATGAACACTGAACTTGCAACAAAACGCACTAAGAAACGGACGAAACAAACTCAACGCGGCCAGTTAATGCGCGGCTGTGAGATTTTGGTTGCTGCACTTGAACGCGCCGGTGTCACGACAATTTTTGCGTACCCGGGCGGCGCGAGCATGGAAGTGCACCAGGTGCTTACGAAATCCAAACAAATTCGCACCGTACTGCCGAGGCACGAACAAGGGGGCGCATTTGCCGCAAGCGGTTACGCGCGCGCGACCGGTCGCGCCGGGGTGTGCATGGCCACAAGCGGTCCAGGCGCAACAAATCTCATCAGTGGAATAGCCGATGCGTATATGGACTCGGTGCCCTTGGTTGCAATAACGGGTCAGGTGCCGAGCCATATGATCGGCAAAAATGCATTTCAGGAGACTGACATTTTCGGTGTGACACTGCCGATTGTTAAGCACAGCTACCTTGTCACAAACGTCAACGATATTGCGCGGATAGTCGCTGAGGCTTTTTACATTGCTCAGACAGGCCGGCCCGGGCCAGTCGTGATTGACCTGCCTAAGGACGTGCAACAAGCACGCACGCATGCGGTGTTCCCGACGGAGGTAAAACTGCGCGGGTACAACCCGAGCCCGCATGCAACCGATGCAGAGCTTGAGCGTGTGCTGGAGTTGGTCGAATCGTCCGAACGACCTGTGCTATACGTCGGGGGCGGTATTATAACAGCAAACGCGGCAGATGAGCTGCGCGAGTTTGTCGGGCACACGCAAATCCCTGTGGTTACGACAATCCGCGGCTGCGGCGCGTTTCCTGAGACGCATCCGCTGTCGCTCAAATGGCTCGGCATGCACGGCACGCCGTATGCAAACTGGGCTGTGAACGGTGAGCTACGCCGCGATGGCGACAAGATCGTGCAAATCGCCCCTGGTGCGGATCTACTGCTTGCGTTTGGCGTGCGGTTCGACGACCGCGTGACCGGCAATGTCCAGAAATTCTGCGAACACGGCACGATTGTGCACCTTGACATTGACCCATCCGAGATCAACAAAAACAGACGCGTGCACGTTGCCATCGTCAGCGATGTGAAATATGCGCTCAGTAGGCTGAACCAGATGCTGCGCAAACACCCGGTCAAGAAACAGTTCACTGGATGGCACAACCAAATTGCACTTTGGAAACAGAAAGCGCAGCTCAAGTACAGTGTCACGCCTGAGGTGTTGCGGTCGCATTACGTGCGTGATTTTGTCGGAGGCGACGTCGAACAAGTCATCATGCAACAGTATGTGATCGAACTACTTTACGAACTGACCGGAGGCAAAGCGATCATCACCACGGGTGTGGGCCAACACCAGATGTGGACTGCGCAATACTACAAGTTCAGCGAGCCACGGCAGCTCATTACCAGTGCGGGTCTGGGCGCGATGGGCTTCGGTTATCCGGCTGCAATAGGCGCAAAGGTGGGGCGGCCCGATAAAGAGGTGATTGATATCGACGGAGACGGCTCGTTCCTTATGAACATCCAGGAGCTTGCCACTGCGCACATAGAAAAAATCCCGGTCAAGGCAGTCATCCTCAACAACCAACATCTGGGCATGGTTGTGCAGTGGGAAGACAGGTTTTACGGTGGTCAACGCGGGCATACGTACCTTGGCGATCCTGAACAACCGAACAGAATATATCCCGATTTCGTCGCAATGTCGCAAAGTTTCGGCGTCAAAGCCGAGCGCGTTGTGTTCAAGCGCGATTTACGCGCTGCAATGGAACGGTTGCTTGCAGCTAACGAGCCTTACGTGTTGGACGTGATTGTTCCATATACGGAACACGTCTTGCCGTTTATACCGCCGGGCCGCACAGTAGCAGATATGATGTATGAAAAATAAACTGAGGCTGAGACGGCACTGCCCGGGTTTGCTCGGCCGTGACCGGCGGCGTGTGGCGAGTAGGCTCGCTTTTTTACTGGTGGTGG
>FMJZ01045286.1_pt1 | contig 20283 bp, 19 predicted proteins | sample 1987881 | NCBI WGS metagenome assembly FMJZ01 (sample SAMEA4378227, study PRJEB15110) | soil metagenome | biome: soil; feature: Field; material: Soil | place: India | collected 2015-03-11 | depth 0 m
GCCAATCCGCGGCTAATAAACGGGAAGGGGTTGTTGCGGCATGGGCAAGTTGTAAGCCCCATTGAAATTGCGTCAAGGGCGGAGGCTGAATCACAGTTGACCTTAGTTTGCCATCTGGTCCTTTTTGAACAAGACGGCCTTCTATCCAGAAGGTGTAATTCTTAGCCTGGGGTGGCATGAGGTGGTACGCATCGTCAAAATCGAGGATTATGGTTTTATCCCGGGCTTTCCAGTATTGCATAGCCTGTAAGACCGGCCCGAAGGCATTCCGTTGGATGACGATAATGTCGGCCTCAGAGCAAGCCGTCACGGCCTTTGGGGCGTGATAGGCAAAATGGTCAATGCGAATAAGCGTGGCTTGGTGCTGTCCGGTGGCTTGAATGGCGCGGGCGGGGATAGCACAGCGCCACTCTGCGGAATTCCATTCCTCAATGGAGTCGGACACGACATAAACAATGTTCATGCTTGCCTTGGAGAAATAAGATTGACCGGGGAGGGTATAGCGGCTTCAGCAGAGATGGGAGCGGAATGTAACTTCTTCAACAGTGCCTTCCACAAAGTAGCAAGGTAACGGCTCTCGCGCAAAGCGGCTTGGGCGTTTCCAGCCCGACCTAATTGTCGGCGCACGTCGGCATCCACGATTAACTGCCGCAAGTAAGTGTGCCACTCTTCCGGAGTGGACGCGATAAATCCACCCGCACCCCATTCTCGGAATGCAGGTAAAGGTGAGGCTACCCATGGAATGCCTTTGACGCCGGCGAGTATCAATAAGCGCTCTGAAAGGGATTGGTTAAAGGGGATGTTGCGATGGGGAATGAGTAAAATGTCCACTAATCCCAACTGATACGGAAAATCTTCGACAGTGGTGGCGGGCAAATACAGTAGCCGTTCGGGGGGTAGACCACCGAATAAGGCGTACGCTTCAGGGTTATCAATTAATACCAGGCGGGTTTGGGGAAATTCGCGCAACACTCTCAGAATGATGCGGCGAATGATCAGCAGGTCTTCGACCTCTGAACAGAAACCTATCCATCCCAGATTAATAGTGGGGCGGGGCGGGGACTTCTTTCTCCACATTGGGTTTTGTTCTGTCCATCCATCGGGCATAATTTCAACCCGCCGCCCACAGCCCTCTAATGCGAGGGCGTGACTTTCCGTGGTGACGGTAATCACATCTGCCAACCACAGACTGGCATGATAGGCGCGGGCTGCTTCAAGCGTACCCAGGCCTAAAAGGGGGTAATAAGGATGCTTGAGCGGAAGTTGTTCTGCATTACAGGTTAAATCGAGCACGATGGGGCGTTTAGCCCCGGCACAACGGGCAAGTTCAGCCATAAGGCTCTCTGAGGTGTAGGGATTAATAGCAACCACAGCCTCGGTGTTTTCCAGGCTTTCTGTAGACACCGTGCTGTTTATGAGAACTTGATAGCCGCCTGCCTCGAGAGCGGCTCGAATCACCCGGACACGTTCTTGGGATGGGGCATTCTCAGGGGCTAGCAGTAGAACAGCACCGTGACTGTCGGGGGGGACTGAATTCTCAACGGGGTGCACCAAAGACACCACATTTTGACGCAATCCTTCAAGCGCATTGGCGAGTTCGATTTTGCCTTCCTGACGGGCCTGTTTCAGGTTTAATTCGATCAGGGCTGGAATTAATTGTTCAATTTCATCCAGATGCTCAGCAACTGCTTGGGCCGGTTGCCGGCTGTGAAGCACAATTTGAAGTAAATCGGCGGCTTTTTGGGTTGCGCCCTCATCTAAGCTTGTGGGTTGACCCGTTAGGCGCTGCAGTAAGCGTCGTAGTGCCACCGGATGAGTGGGAGATTCCAATGGCCGGGAGGGTGGAAGCACTGCTTCTTCTTGAACGAGTTGGGTACGGCGCAGAATTTCTGGATGGTTAGGAATTATTCTCTCGGCCTGTTGGTAGAGGTGGTAGGCCATCTCCACATCTTCGGCGGCTAAGTAGAGATCCCCCAAAATAATTAAGGATTCCCAGTCCTCGGGATACCGCTCGATGATCTCGGCGAGCAAGGCAATGCCATCTTCAAGGCGGTTCGCACTGAGATAGGCGCGCGCCATACTCTTTTGGATCTTTAGTGGGCTGGGCATAGGGCTAAAACCGGTTTCCATTCCAAGACATCCGCGCCGAAGGATTTACTATAAAGATAAAGCCGGCCAGGCTAAAAATGTATAAAAGGGTGATGAAAGCCGCGTAAAAGCAGGCTTAAGACCAGAAACGTGTAATTGTTCAGACTTAGAGAGTCTTTAATAGGCTTGTCCAAAGTTCAAACACGTGTCGGTTGCGTTCTTCGCTTTTCTTCCGTCCAGCGGCTGCCAATTGCTGACGCAATGAGGAATCCTGCACCAGGGTACTGAGGGCATCTCCCCAGGATGATGGGGTTTCAGCAAGGATGCCACCAACGCCCCAGGCGCGGTACGCAGGTAGAGGTGAAGCTACCCAGGGCAAACGGCGTGCCCCTGCTTCGACGAGTTTGATATCGGACTTCGCTTGATTGAAGCGTGTATTAGACAACGGGGCAAGCAAGATATCAAAGTTTGCCAGCATGAGCGGATACTCGTTGTGAGGGCGGAAAGGCAGAAAGACCTTCTGACGTTCGGGAAGCGGTTTGAACAACTCAAAGATTTGTGAATCGCCGCCAATCACAAGCGTTACCTCAGGATGCGAACGCAGAAAGTGCAGAAGTTCATTGCGGACCAACAAGATATCTTCGCGATGGGTGGCGGTTCCTGCCCACCCGATGCTAACTCTCTGGCGAGGGGGAGCGGGTTTCTCCCAATTCGGATTCTCGTCATCCCAGCCATTGGGAATGACTTGAACGCGACGGGCGAGTGAACCATACCGCTCGCCAAGGATCGGGGTTGAAACCACCAATACGCTTGCAGCACCAATAGCCAACTCGAGAGCGCGCAAAATGTTGGGGTTTCCCGGCCCACAGTGATAATAACCGGGATGATGCACGGGAATGTTGTGAAAATCATCGTCAATATCTACGATGATGGTTTTGCCTTTGCGCACACACTCGGCCAGGGCTTGCATGCTCTCGCGGTGAATATGAGGCCGCAGGAAAACGACGACATCCGCAGACTCAATATCCTGAGGTTGGGGGTAAAGGACGAATCGGGTATTGAATCCTATTCGTTTGAGCCAGCGCGCTGGTAGATTCAAACGAAAGTCAGAGACCTCACCGCTTCCGCAAAAAAGAATGTTCCGAAGGGTTGGATTGGATGCAGGCGCGGCTCGCCGTTTGGACGGTTCCGGTTCTTTAGTGCGATCAAGAGCGTGTAATGCTTCTTGGGCTTGGGGATGGTCAGGATGGCGTTGCAGCACCTGTTGGTAAAGTTCGCGCGCCAAGTGCGGCTTGCCCAAGCCGGCGTAACAGTGCCCCAACCAGAGACGTAGTTCTATGTCTTCGGAAGTTGTAATCAGAGACTCCAGAATGTGTGCCGCACCGGCAAAATCTCCGCTTTGCAGACAGGACAACGCCAAGTGTTTTTGAGCTATCTCGTTGGTAGGATCCAGGGCAAGCGCTTGCTCGAATGCGAACCGTGCACCATGTGGGTCGCCATCCATGAGCAAAGCAACGCCTAAGTTATTATAGGCTTCGGCAGAATCGGGCTGGCGCTGTACCAGGGCTTCTAAAGTTTCGCGGGCTTCTTTGATCATCCCCAGATGCAAGAAACAGGTGCCCAAAATAGATAGAATCGCAGGGTGGTCGGGTGCAATAGTTTGGGCTTTTTGCAATGCTTCGAGGGCTTCAGGCCACTTTTCCGCTTGGAGAGCCTCTTCGGCCTGGCTTAGCCAGGTATCCACTAATACAGCTTCGCTCATGACAAGGTCCTTGCTGAGAAGGGATAAAACGACCTACTTGGATTATAGAGAGAGTGTCTTTGAGAACCCATAAAGGGGGGTTGAAAAGGGCGTAAATTCCTCATGAAGAGTTCCTGATCGGTTGCGTTGGGCAACGAACCACCAACAAGAAAAAAGAATGGCCATAGAGTAGCCATTTTTATGCCGCTTATATCCACTCGCGGACGAAGTTTTATTAAGGATTTATGGCAGGTCGCTTCGGCGCTGGCTAAAATGGGGATGCCATGGTCAATGACTTGCTCCCATTATTGCTTCAGCGTTTATTACAACCCGCTGTGGGCGAATCCACTCGTTCTGACATGAGGAATGAGGGGGAGTTTGCCCAGATTCTGCAAGCCTGGCTGATAGCCTCGTTCTCAACACCGTCCACCAACAACTCGGCCGATTTGTCAGGGATGCCCTTGTGGAGCACATTACTGGAAATGGTGATCCGCCAAAATCTAACAAACGAGGGAATGGAGGAAGGCTCGGTCGCTGAAAGTGGTGGAGAGGCGTCTTCATTTCAATCTTGGCCTGTTCAGGGGCGTCTGACGCAAGAATTCCGTGCCCATCATCGCGGTATAGATATTGCCGTACCAGTAGGAACACCGGTCAGAACCACAATAAGCGGACAGGTTATTTACGCGGGTTGGAATAATCAGGGATATGGAAATTTGGTCATTGTGGAAAACGGTCCATGGCGTACGTATTATGCTCATCTGTCTGAAATTCCGGTGCGGGTTGGGCAGTGGGTGGAAGCGGGTGAAGTGATCGGCCTTTCGGGAAATACCGGTAATTCTACAGGGCCACATTTGCATTATGAGGTGCGGCGACAAGGCGTGCCTGTTCACCCTGATGAGTTGTTGGTTTCTCGTTCGCAAATCTGATGAAAAAGAGGCAATGGATTGCCAATGAGTCTCCAGTTTGACTTGAGCGCAGATGAATTGCCCATTTTTTTAGCCGAGACGGATGAACATCTTCAGACCCTCGATGAGGGATTGGTACGCCTTGAACGAGAAGAAGGCGATGAAGCCCTGATCCAGGCGCTTTTTCGGGCTGCGCACACTCTAAAGGGCTCAGCGGGCTTGATAGGTCACCGGCGTTTGGTGGACTTAACCCATGCGTTGGAGACCGTCTTTGATGCCCTGCGCAAGCACACGCTTCAGGTTACCCCAACGTTGATTGACCTGTGTTTGCAGGGGGTTGATGCACTGCGAACACTGCGGGACGAGGTGGTTTCATTGGAGCCAAGTCCTATAGACACCGCCCTGTTGGTGCAACAATTTTTAGCACAGGTGCGGTCCGCGCCAGAGGAACATGGTGCATCACCCCATCCAGAGCCGATTCGTCCCGCTTCGGTGGAAAACGAATCTCTCACCGCGGCAAACGGAGTGATTAAGGTGCGGGCCAAGATCTCGCCCCAGAGTGTAGCCTCAGCGGCCAGAGCATTACAGGTTCTGCTGGCGCTGCAGGAAATCGGTGACGTGCTCGAATCGCAACCTACGCAAGCGCAAATTGAAACCGCGGCTCCGGTATTGCAGATAGAGGTTAAGGTTCGCACAACAGTTCCGATTGCAGAAGTAAAACGCCGATTAGCGCAGATTAGTGAACTGGAATGGATTGAGGTCGTTGATGGAAGAAGTAGCAGAGAAGCGTCTGCTACAGCCAGTGCTCAGGAACCACTGAAGGACGACGGGAGTGATTTGGAGATTGAAGAGCCGGCACGATTGGGGGATTACTTGGTTCAGCAAGGATTAATCACTGCTGGGCAGTTACAACGGGCATTAGAAGAGCAAAAGCGCCGTCCCCAGGGAACCTTGCTGGGGAATTTGCTTGTCGAGATGGGGTATATCTCGCAAGCCACATTAGACCGCGCGCTTGCCGATCTCTTACACGAGCATCAGCGCGCTCTGGCGGCGATGAAATCGGCCATTGCTGAGCAGCGCACGCGCGAGAGTAGCGCAGATAAAACCGTGCGCACCAGCGTGGAACGCCTTGATGCTCTTATGAATCTGATTGGCGAATTGATTACCGATCGAAACCGGCTTTTTCAGATCCGCAATCAACTTCAAGCAACTTTTCAAGGGCACGAACAGGTCACAGCGCTGGCGGATACCATTACACACCTGAGCCGCATCACGGATCAATTGCAAGAAGAAGTGATGCGAATTCGGATGGTGCCCATATCGAGTGTATTCAATAAATTTCCCCGCATGGTGCGTGACCTGGCGCGCAAAGCTAACAAAGAGGTCGAATTAATCCTACATGGGGAAGACACTGAATTAGATCGTTCGGTAATAGACGAAATTCATGATCCGCTTATCCATTTGATACGCAACGCGATTGATCATGGCATTGAGCCTCCGGAAGAACGGGTTAAGGTGGGCAAACCACCTCAGGGTCGGGTAACTCTAACCGCGCGGCATGAACAGGGTCGGATTGTGCTGACGGTGGAAGACGATGGGCGTGGGATTGATGTCGAGCGCTTAAAGAGTGCGGCGGTGCAAAAAGGTCTTTTGCGAGAGAGTGAAGCCGCTGCTCTACCACGAGAAAAGGCCATAGATCTGATCTTTGCCTCGGGTCTTTCCACGGCGAAACAGGTAACCGAAATCTCCGGACGTGGGGTGGGGATGGATATTGTGCGCAACAATATCGAACGCATTAACGGCTCGATAGTGGTTGAAACGACCCCGGGGCGTGGAACATGTTTTCAAATTATCCTTCCCTTAACCCTGGCCATTGTGCCAACCCTATTGGTACGGGTGGAAGATACGGTGTTTGCGCTTCCACTCACCGCAGTTACCGAGGTCTTACGCATTACCCCGCGTGAGATTCATACGGTTAACCAACGTCCGGTTTTCGTGTTGCGTGATCGGGTTTTGCCCCTGTTGCGCTTGCGCGAGGTGTTCGATTTTTCCTTGCATTCAAAGCCGGACGGATATGAGCACGTGGTGGTGGTGCGTGCTAATCAGCGTAGCGCAGGGCTGATCATTGATGATTTGATCGGTGAGGAAGAGGTCGTGGTTAAGTCGCTAGGGGGGGTGATTGGTGAGGTGCCGGGTATCGCGAGCGCCGCTATTTTGGGAGATGGACGCGTTAGCCTGATTGTAGATGTGGCTGGGTTGCTCAGCATGGTGGAATCTTCCCTGGAAAACAGCGCCTTGGAGGGTGCAGCGATATGGCGGAATCCCAACTAAATATCCCATTTGATGAGCAGTTGTTGAACGCTATGCGTCGAATTGCGGATGAAGGTGTGGCCCATGCGGCGCGCGGTTTCTCGGATATGGTCGGGGGTGCACTCACGATGAGCCGTCCTCAGGCTCTGCTCGTGCCGGTTTCGCGTTTGCCCGAAATCTTCGGCTCACCGGAAGATGAGGCGGTGGGCATTTATCTGCGCACTGAGGGTAGTCTGGCATGCCAGATCATGTTAGTCGTTCCATTAAGCAAAGCGCTGGAACTTGTGGATATGGTGATGGGTCTACCCGCCGGCACAACTCAAGCGCTGGATCGGTTGGAACGCTCTGCGTTGGCTGAGGTGGGCAACCTGACGGCCTCATTTTTTATCAATCGGGTCGCCGAACTGACCGGGCAAGAGGCTCGTCCGACGCCACCCGCCGTGATTGTAGATATGCTGGGTGCCATTGTGGATATTGTGGTGGCGACAACAGGGGGCTTCGGTGAGCACTTGTTGGTCATTCGGGCCGGTTTTACCTGTGGTCAACGGACGGTGAATGCGGATTTTTGGGTTGTGCCGGATCCGGCAACGTTGCGCGTTTTTCATTGGCAGGGACCTTCTCTACCGTTATGAGCCAGATATTAAGCGTTGGATTAGGTGAGGCAGTTGTGAGCAATGACCCACGAGCGGTCTTGGTAGCCTATGGGTTAGGGTCGTGTTTGGGTGTTGCCATCTATGACCCGGTCAGCCGCTTAGCGGGTTTGTTACATGCTGTGCTACCCATCAACGGTAATGGTCATCAGGATAATCCCTATAAATATGTGGACAGCGGCATTCAAGCCCTCATAGAAGCGATGGAAGCCGCCGGCGGTCAGCGGCGTTATTTCATTGTGAAACTTGTGGGTGGCGCCAACATGCTACTCAGTTCGGCGCTCTCACACACCTTCGAAATCGGAACGCGTAATGTCCAGGCCGCTTATCGGGTTTTAGAAACCCTGAATCTAAAAGTGACAGGAGCGGAAGTGGGCGGCAATGTGGGGCGAACGGTTAAGTTGTTTGTGGAGTCGGGCAAACTGGTGGTGCGTCAAATTGGAGGTGTTGAACAAACACTCTAATTCCGTCATTTTTTGCAATTGAAAGGAGTAACTATGGCAACAGTGCTTGTGGTGGATGATGCCGAATTTTTGCGGGTGCGTATCTCTAAGATGTTGGTTGCAGAGGGGTATCAGGTCATTGAAGCCGAAAACGGCGCGGTGGCAGTCGAGAAGTACAAAGCCGAGCATCCGGATGTGGTGCTGATGGATATCACCATGCCGGAGATGGATGGCCTAACCGCGCTTAAGAACATTCGTGCTTATGATCCCCAGGCCAAAGTCGTGATGTTGACCGCATTGGGACAGGAATCGGTGGTTTTGGAAGCCGTGAAGTCAGGAGCGCGCGATTTTGTGGTTAAGCCCTTTAACCAGGAACGCGTTCTGAGTGCTTTGCAAAAGTTGTTGGGATAGCAGCGGAGCCGCCTCATGGCCTCTAAGGAGACTGCGGATGTGAATGGGCCGATACGTGTGCTGGTGGTGGATGATTCCGCCTTTATGCGCTTTACCATTACGCGCTATTTGAGCGAGGTCCCGGATATTCAGGTTGTTGGGGCGGCGCGGGATGGTGAAGAGGCATTGGATATGATCGCCCGTCTCAACCCGCAGGTCATCACCCTGGATGTTGAAATGCCGCGCTTAGATGGCTTGAGCACCTTACAAGAAATCATGCGCACACAACCCCGTCCGGTGATTATGCTGAGCAGCCTGACCAAGGAAGGCGCTCAGGAGACGGTGCGTGCGCTGACATTAGGAGCAGTGGATTTTGTGCCCAAACCGGACGGCAAGGCAAACATTCAGGCTGTCATGGACGAGGTCGTACAGAAAATTCGCCGGGCGGCACAGGTTAAAGCACGCGCCCTGGTGAACACAGTAGGGTCACCGGTGAGATCAGAAGACATCTCCGGTCAAGCATCCAGCAAGGTGACCCGCCCTTGGCGGGAAGGTGATGTGCTTATTGTGATCGGTGCATCAACCGGCGGCCCTCGGGCATTGAGCACCTTGATCCCGGCTTTACCCCATCATCTCAACGCGGCACTATTGATCGTTCAGCACATGCCGGCGGGCTTTACCCGTTCTCTGGCGCAACGTCTGGATAGCCTTTCGGCCTTTAGGATTAGAGAAGCAGTGCCGGGCGACCGCTTGGAAGTGGGGTTAGGGCTGGTTGCACCGGGCGGTTTTCACCTTACATTGGATGCCCAAGGAACGGTGCAACTTAACCAAAATCCGCCTGTGCATGGCGTACGCCCGGCGGTGGATGTGACTCTACTCTCCGTAGCCCAGTATTTTGCTCCCCGAACTCTAGGGGTGATTTTAACCGGGATGGGTAACGATGGCGCCAACGGTGCGGTGCTGATCCATGCCGCAGGCGGTTATGTAATCGCCGAAGATGAAACCACGGCGGTGGTGTGGGGAATGCCGCGGAGTGTGATCGAGGCACGGGCGGCGAACGCGGTCTTGCCGTTAACGGCTATGGCTGAAAAGATTGAGCAATTGGTACACCAATTCAACGGTGGTTGGAGGGACTAAGAGGATGGAGCTGTTGGAATACGAACGTGTCAAGGCCTCCATCAAGAGTCTGCTTGGAATTGATCTTTCTTACTATAAAGACGAGCAGATGCGCCGCCGTTTGGATTCGTGGCTGGTGCGTTCTAATAAATCTTCATGGGAGGAGTATTTTGCCTGGGTGAGGCGCGATGAGCAGGAACGGCAACGGTTACGCGATTATCTCACAATCAATGTGAGTGAATTCTTCCGTGACCCTGAGCGATGGCAACTTTTACGTACCCACGTCTTGCCGCGATTGATTCAAGAGCAACGCCTTAATCGTCGTCAACAGTTGCGCCTCTGGAGTGCCGGTTGTTCTACCGGCCAGGAGGCTTACTCGCTGGCAATGCTGTGTGATGAATTGGCAATTCGTCCAACGCCTTATATTCTGGCGACAGACCTCGACCGCGGGGCATTACGAAAAGCCCAGGCTCGGGGGCCATATCTGGCCGAAGAAGTGCGCCATGTGTCGCCGCTGCAAATACAATCCTATTTTGAAGCGGGGGGACCACCTTACTATGTCCGTGAACAGGTGGCACAAAAGGTTGTCTTTCGAGAACAGAATCTGTTGGAAGATCCCTTTGAAGAGGATTTTGATCTGATTGTGTGCCGCAATGTGGTTATTTATTTCACGAACGAGGCCAAGGAAAAACTCTATCGCAAATTCTATCAGGCGTTACGGCCGGGCGGGTTCCTGTTCCTGGGGGGAACAGAGATTATTCCCCATCCCCAGGTTTATGGTTTCAGCGGTTTTCAAATTTCGTTCTACATAAAGAAGGCCCTATGACCTCACCTCGCTTCAACCTTGAGGTTTTGTTGCGTCGGATCGGTGACTTGCCTCCACTTTCACAGGCAGTCAATAAGGCGCTGGAGTTGATCCGCAATCCCAAGTCTAATCTGGCTGAGGTGGCTAATGTATTGGCGTTGGATCAATCCATGGCCAGTCTGATCCTGCGCTGGGCAAATTCGGCCTACTACAGCCCGATTCAACCTATCAAGACCGTGCATCAAGCCGTGGCGTATTTAGGACAAAATGCCGTGCAGAGCCTGATTCTGACGGCCTCGGTAGCGGCTCTGATGGACCGACCGGTGCCGGGCTATCGGTTGGATCGCGGAGAATTGTGGAAGCATGCGGTGGGGGTAGCCGGTGGGGCCCGCCTTGCTACCCAGCATTTGGGACCGCAGGTGGCCGAAGAGGCTTATCATGCCGGCTTGCTGTGCGATATTGGGAAATTGGCCTTTGAAGTTCTATTGCGTACCCTCGATCCTTTTGAGGGTTCTTGGCAGCAAATTCCATTTGACTATTTAGAACGCCATTATTTTGGGGTTGATCACGCTACATTGGGTGGTGAACTGGCACGGCGCTGGAATTTACCATCTCCCTTGCCGGAGGCTATCGCGTTTCATCATCGGCCAAGCCTGGCTGGCGAGGGGATGGTGTTGGCGGCAGCGGTGCACGTGGCCGATGCCGCCATGATGATGTTTGGGATTGGCTTGGGGCGGGATGGGCTTCAATATCAGTTGGATTTGCGTGCGTTTCAGGTTTTGGGTCTGGATGAGGGGTTTTTTGATTACATGCTCCCACGCGTGAGTGCTCTGATAGAAGAAGCCGAGCACTATATCGGCTTGATGCGTCGGGGCTGAGTTCATCATTACGGAAAGGGATATAGGTCATGAATGTCAATTTTCTCAATCCTTTCGTCGAAGCCGCAAATGAAGTGTTAATGGCTGAAATGAACGTAAGCACCACACGTGGCCCTCTTTCACTGCACAAATCCGCCTTAACCACGGATGATGTTACCGTGTTGATCAGTCTGGTGGATGAACTGCAGGGAGTGGTGCTGTATGGACTCTCTTATGAGACGGCGCTTAAGTTCGTTTCGCTGATGATGGGTCAGGACTTTCAAGAATTTGACAACCTGGCCCAAAGCGGCATTGCCGAATTAGGGAATGTTATTACCGGTCGCGCCACGATAAAGTTGGCTGAGGCGGGATACCGCACCAATATCTCACCACCTACTCTGATTTCAGGGCGCGGTGTGCAAATCTCGACCCTTGATTTTCCGCGTCTGGTGGTTCCCCTACAAACCACCTTGGGTGATCTGGTGGTGCATTTGGCGGTCCGTGAAAGTCCGCCCGATATGAAGGGCAGTAATTTTGTGCCGCTCGCGGTTAATGGAGCGGGTTCGTGACACAGGAGAGGAAGGATAAAAATGAACGTCAAGTTCTTGAATCCCTTTGTTGAGTCGGCTTTTGAGGTGTTAAAAGCGGAAACGGGCTTTAACCTGCGGCGAGGTGACCTGGGATTAGAAAAAGGTGTCTATGTGACCGAGGATTTAACCGTAATTCTCTCGCTGGTCGGACAGGTCGAAGGCACGGTATTTTATTCAATGAGTCAGCCAACAGCGCTGGCCTTGGTCTCCCCGATGATGGGAAGTAATGTGGAAATGCTGGATCAACTTGCCCAAAGCGCTATCGCTGAGTTAGGGAATGTTATTACCGGGCGAGCTAGCGTCAAGTTGGCGCAGGCGGGTTATGAATCGGTGATCTCACCCCCCACGCTACTCTTGGGAAATGGTGCACGCATCTCAACCCTTGATTTTCCGCGCTTAATTGTTCCTCTTGAATTTGAGCGCGGGCAAGTCACCATTCACCTTGCTTTGCGTGAAGGGCGGGGAGGCGTGGTGCGCAGCAGCCAATTACCCACTCCACCGCGCCCGGAAGTGTGAGATTGGATAGGGGAGTGCGATGAGTCGTGTATTGGCCATTGTCAATCAGAAAGGTGGGGTTGCCAAAACGACTACCTGTCTTTCGCTGGGGGCGTCTCTGGCTGAGCAAGGACGGCGGGTGTTGTTGGTTGACCTGGATCCGCAAATGAACCTGAGTGTGAGCGCAGGCGTTCGAGAGCCACTGGATGAGGGGAGCATTGTGGATTGGTTAACGCGGGGATTGAAAGAGGATGGTAATCATCGGTCTTTTATGCCCCTTAATCTCCGCCCGGATGGTTTGGCTTTGGTTTCAGGTGATCCGGAGTTGGTAGCCCTTGAGCGTCAACTCCCTGGAATGACCCGGTATGAATTCGGGCTGCGTGACGCTTTAGAAGATGTGGCAGCCGATTACGATTATGTGCTTATTGATTGTTCACCCTCGTTAGGCCCGTTGACCGTGATGGCACTGACCGCCGTGCACCATGTGGTGATCCCGGTAACAGCCGACTATTTAGCAGCCTGGGGATTGGTGCAACTGATCACAACCGTTGAAAAGATCAGAGAGCGCACGAACCCTATTTTGGATTACTCGTTATTATGTGTGATGTTTGATCGCCGTAATGGGATCAGCCATGCGATGTTGGAACGCTTGCGGGGTTCGTTTGGAGAGCGTTTGTGGCATACGGTGATTGGGTTGGATACGCGTTTGCGTGAGGCGGCTGCGGCGGGTGAGCCAATTGTATGCTATGCTCCCAAGTCCCGTGCGGCTCAGCAATATCGGCAGTTAGCGCAGGAAATGATGGCGTTTTTTGAAAACCAGAACGGGAGAGGCATCTATGCGGCGACGCGATAAATTAAGTCGGGCTATAGATCAACTTTTCTCCACGGAGGCGAAGAAGGCAGCGGTTGTGGAGACCAATGTTCCAACCTCACACCGTACCGATCAAGACGAGGCACTAATCCCAAACGAATCCAAGGAAAGTGCGGTGGTCTATCAAGGCAACCCAGTTCCATCTGCACTAAACCTTCGGGGTCTGGAGGCCACAGATGGTGGGAAGACCCCGCATACGCCGACGGTTGAGGATAGCCCAAAGCCGCCTGAGGCAAAGCAACATGGGTTTAATCACGATGATAAATCTCCATTTCAGTCGGATGAGCAGTTGGTTGTTTTCGGTCTTGGGGATGGGATGTATGGAGTGCCGGTGGAAAAGGTGGAAGCCATTATCAAAATGCAACCGATCACTCGAGTGCCCAAGACCCCAAACTTTATTCGCGGTGTGACTAATCTACGCGGTGCTGTTTTGCCGGTTATTGATTTGAATCTACGCTTGGGGCGCGCTCAGGTGCCGGAAAACGCCGCGACGCGTATTATTGTGGTGCACAGCTCGCTGGGATTGGCAGGCTTGGTCGTAGATCGAGTTGATTCCGTGCGTCAAATTCCTGCAAGCCTGATTGAACCGCCTCCACCAATGACCCGTTCTGCCCACGCCGCTTACTTCCGTGGGGTGGCCCGTCTAGAGAATGACCTGGTGCTTTTGTTGGATTTAGATTCGTTGCTCCAGGCCGCTGGATCGCGAGGGGTTGGCAAGGGTTTTTATGGGACGAGGCCGGCGCAGGCGACTTTATCCGCAGGAAACTCGACTCGCTGAGATTTCCAAACCCGTCCTTCAAGGATGATTTGACATTCCAGATCGCCGTAGCCAGAAGGGTTGGCGGCGGTTAGGTAAACCTCATCTCCCTGAGAAAACGTGGTTTCCAATTTCCAGGGGGTGGAAACGGGGTATTGTTTGTAAATAACCCGATCACCAACACGATAATCAATTTGGGCAAAACCACCAGAGGCTCGGATAAGAAGCGTGGCATGTCGCTCTGTGGAGGGGGGCGTGAAAACTCCTAGGCTATAAAGTACCCAGACCGTTATAAGGCAGAGGAACGCCACAAATAAAATTTCGAGGATGAGGCGAAGACGATGGGAACGTTTTTCCACAGGGATATTCCTCGCGGCTGAAGTCTTCGTTCACGTTTCAGTTTAGCATAGATGAAACAAAATTCAAGGTGTGGCGGATTTGGAATTCCCGGCATCTCTTGATACACTATTTCTGGATGATTGGCTTGAGAGGTAGAAAAGAATGAAGCGACTGACGTTTGGTTTGCCAAGTATGCATGCCGAAAAGGGGGAGGTGCGCGCTTTTCTGCCGGATTTGGTGGCGCACATCGAACATTGGGGAGGCGAGGTCGTGCTGGAACATGGCTATGGGTCGGGCATGGGGCTGCAAGAGTCTGATTATCTCAAGGTTGCGCCGCAGGCTCGTTTTGCGGATTTGGAGACGGTTTACGCACAAGATTACGTCTTGGTACTGCGTTATCCTCAGGAAGACCTCTTGCGATGGATGCGTCCGGGCGCATGTTTGATTTCTATGATCCATTATCCTACCCGTCCAGGACGGGTCCAGTTCTTGCGCGAACGCGGGCTTGAGGCAATCTCGTTGGATTCGCTCAAAGATGATACTGGGCGGCGCCTGGTTGAAAATTTGCGCATGGTCGCTTGGAACGGCGTGCGCACGGCGTTTGACGTCTTGCGACGAATTTATCCCGACCCGCCCGGTTTTGAGCATCCGCGCCGCCCGCCCATCTATGTGAGTGTATTAGGCGCAGGTATGGTCGGTATGCACGTATTACCTGCGGCGGTACGCTATGGGAATGAAGCCTATTGGCGACGGATGGCGGACGCAGGGGTGCTCGGTGTTCAGGCAACGGTGTTGGATTATGATCTCACGTCCCATCAGGCTGTCATGATCGAGTTGTTACGACGCACAGACGTTTTGGTGGATGCGACCCAGCGTCCAGATCCCTCAAAACCGGTGGTGCCTAATGAGTGGTTGGCTTTCTTGCCTTTACATGCCGTGATTCTCGATCTTTCCGTGGATCCTTATGAGTGTGAGGCGCCACGGCCCAGCGTGAAAGCCATCGAGGGCATTCCCCATGGCAATTTAGATCAGTATATCTTCGCCCCGGGTGATCCGGCGTTTGATCGCTTGCCGACGTGTGTAAACGCGAAAAATCGGCGGCATGTGGTTTCGTGCTATTCCTGGCCGGGCTTGACCCCACGCGAATGTATGGACATATATGGCAAACAACTTGCTCCCATTCTCCGCACGTTGATTCAGGCTGGGGGTGTGCAATCTATCCATCCTGAGGGGACGTTCTTTGAGCGGGCCATCGCACGGGCTATGCTATCGCGGTGGACGCAAATCTGAATTTTATGGAGGAGGATGGATTTATGAAAATTCACAGTGTTGGGTTTCCGCGGATGCGTAAAGAAGCCGGTGAACGACGTGTATTCTTGCCTGAGTTCATCCAATTCCTGGCTGAGATGGGTTTGAAAGTGGTGCTCGAAGATGGATATGGCTCGCGCTCAGGGTTCACGTTTGATGATTATCAGCAAGGGCATATTAACATTGTGCGTGGTAGCCGTGAAGAAGCCTTTCAGCAAGATTTGGTCATTGTTCTACGTTCGCCTAAAGAAGAGGAGTTCTCTCTCCTGCGCCGTGGCGCCATCTTACTTTCGATGCTTCACTATCCAACTCGTCCCAATCGGGTGAAACTCTTGCGTGAGTTGGGTATTCGGGCAATTTCAATGGACAGCGTTGTGGATGACAACAATGAGCGTTTGGTTGAAAATATGCGCGCTGTGGCTTGGAATGGTTTGGAGGTGGCGTTCGATGTGCTAGAAAAACGATGGCCGGGGCTGAAAAAACCCGGAGATCAGCCGATTGTGGTGCTTATTTTGGGTGCAGGAGCGGTTGGAAAACATGCCGTTGAGGCGGCTACCAAGTTGGGCAATGTTGAACGCAACGAGGAACACATTCGGGCCGGTGGGCCAGGCGCGATGGCGTGGGTGGTGGGGCGGAGTATTACCCGCCAGCCTGAGCAGATGCGTCATCTGATGGGGTTGGCGGATATGTTGGTGGACGCTACGCAACGCCGCGATACCAGTCGTCCGGTGATCCCCAATGCATGGATTGGATGGTTGCCTGAACATGCGGTAGTCGTGGATTTGGCGGTTGATCCCTACTTGCCGCAGGCGAATCCTCCGGTGGTGAGGGGAATAGAAGGCATCCCGCAGGGGAATTTAGATAAGTACGTGTTTTATCCTGAGGATCCGGATTGGACATTCACCATCCCCGAAGGTGTGCCGACAGAGCAACGGCGGGTGACGGTGACGTGCTACTCGTGGCCGGGGATTCATCCCGAAGCCTGCATGCGGCACTATGCTAAGCAGTTGCAACCTTTGTTGGAAGTATTGGTTGAGAAAGGGTATGAAGGTCTTTCGCCGCATGGCGGATATTTTGAGCGGGCGCTATATCGCGCAACGCTTGACGGTTGGCTTCGAGCCGCTGGGGGTGAAATTTAGGGTTGAAAAATTGGCGTTGACGCCTATGCCCTGCCGTGATAGAATTTGAGATGCAAAAAGGGCGTGTAGCTCAACAGGCAGAGCAGTGGCCTTTTAAGCCATTGGTTCAGGGTTCGAGTCCCTGCACGCTCACTGGAAGGTGTTATCTTGATAAATAGTTGGAGACCGACACGGTCTCCAGATTTTATTTAAGGGTGGATTTTCGCTCATTCAAGTGAGTTTTGCAAGGTATTGTATACATCCTTATAGTCCGGTTTGTTTTCGGTTTGTTATTGAGGTAAATTTGTTGACAGCGGTGTTGAGGATAAGTAAAATGAACTTCAGGTGAAGAACGGTCGGTGTTGCTGGGGGACGGGGAAATGATGAAAAATGTCAGGTGAGAAGAAGGTTGCACGGGAAATCCTCATTGCTACGCTTGGCACAGAGCCTCAGGGGGTCACATGGATGCTGGATTGGTTACTTGGACAAGGATATCCGATTCGAGAGGTTCTTGTTCTCCATACTCAGAGTGATGTGGTAAAGTCTGCTCTGGAAAAACTAGATCTTGAATTCGGTTTGGCTCAAACCTACCCTGGTCTTTCCTATCGTCGTGAAGCAATTCATGGAGAGGCAGGTCCGATCCTTGATCTGGCTTCGGAAAGAGATGCCTGGGCATTTTTACGCACAATCTACCGAGCGATCCGGCGAGCACGCCAGGCAGGTCAGGTGGTTCATTTGAGCCTAACCGGGGGACGCAAAACCATGGCTGTATATGCTATGGTGGCAGCGCAATTGCTCTTCGGCGAGCATGATCGGGCCTGGCATATGATCTCGGATGTGCACTGGTCTGGGAGCGAGAAGCGTATGCACCCTTCGCCATCGGATCGTTTCCAGGTCGTACCGGTTCCGGTAGTGCGCTGGGGGGATGCGGCGACGGTGCAGATTCTGCTGTCCGAGGTAGACGATCCATGGGAGGCTATTCGTCGCCAACAGGAGTATGCGCTACAAGAGAAAATGCGCCAGCGGCGAGAATTTTGGCAGCACTATCTTACACCAGCACAACGCGAGGTGGCAGAATTGCTGGTGCGAGAAGGATTGGATAATGCTGCGATTGCCAGGCGGTTGGGAAAAAGCGAGCATACTGTTGCTAATCAATTGACGCGCATCTACCGTGCCTTCGATCAATGGCGTGGTCTCCCAATCGGGAAAACGGGCGCCAGCCGCGCGGCGTTTATCGCCGAATTTGCTCCCTTGTTTTTGAATGAGGAAACGTAGGAGAAAATTCCTACTCAAGATGGGAATCCTCGGTCATGACGGGGGATGAAAACCGATGTAGGCTTGCAATTGGGCTGTGCGGAAGAAAGGAGAGAAAATGAGCGACTGGAAACAGCAACTTGTGGTGCAATTGGAAACAGTGACCCCGCTCTTTCTGGGGGGCGCGGATCCACGAGGTGAGCCGGAATTACGCCCGCCGGCATTTCGCGGCGCTATGCGCTACTGGTTCCGTGCTGCTCTCGGCGGGGTGATTGGAGATAGCAACCTGGATGGATTGAGGAAATTAGAGCGTGAGGTATTTGGGGATGCAGAGTATGGTTCGCCCGTTGCCGTTAGAGTACGGCAAGTGCCTTGTGTATCCGATGTGTACCCCATTCTGCCCCACAAAATGCCTTCAGGGAGACGCCGCGCTTTTAATTCAAAACAGCAATTTGAGGTTATCTTGGATACCACACGCCTGGTAGATCCTCTGGTGTGGGTGAATGCCTGTATGGCGTTCAATCTTGCCATCTGGTTGGGAGGTTTGGGATTGCGTTCCAGGAGAGGGGCAGGGAGTTTACGGGTTGTAAAGAGCACTGATCCTTCGTTAGTACCAGTTTTTCCAGATGATCCGGATTTATTCCCCAGACTGATTGAGAAGGTTCTTCGTTCGGCTGTTGGTATGGGGAGAAAATTGGCAGAGCAATTTCGACTACCTGTAACTTCTTTGCCCACCATTCCAACTAATTTTCCCTGTGCCGCCCAAGGTGCAGAAATTCGCTTTGTGAAGGATTGGGCGAAGACGCCTCAGGATGCCATGGCGGAGGTGATGCGCAAAATACCCAAAGCAGATTACCTGGGGGGAATCTCTCCCCGCCAGGGTTCGCCCTTATGGGTGAACATTCTCTATGCTTCTCAAGCCTACCATCTGTTGCTCATAGTCTTGCCCTCTCGCCTGGCATCTGGTAGGCAAGATTATCACAAGGTTTCACAACTGCTACGGTCGTTTGGGGGGCAGGAGATCAAAATAAAGGGGTGGAACCTATGACGAACGCCGTGTTAATTTTCACCTTTTCGCCGGTACAGTCCTTCATTGCCGAGGCACGGCGCAGTGAGGATTTGTTCAACGGCAGTGCCATTCTCTCGCGGCTGGCACAGGCGGCGGGAGAGGCGATCGAAAAATCAGGCGTACTGATTTACCCTGCGCGATTGCAGGAGACCGATACCCCGAACGTTTTGGTCGCCCGCATTCCCGCAGAGCAAGGGCAGGAGATTGCCGAAAATGCTCGGAAAGCCCTGCTGGCGGAATGGCAAAGCATTGCCAGCAAAGCACGTAAAGCAGCCCGCCTGGAAGAGGATGACCTTTGGGAGCGCATCTGGAAGCGTCAAATTGTGGAGGCACCGCCCTGGCAAATCTTCTGGGCATACGCAGAAGAAACCGCAGGATACGCTGAAGCCTATCGGCAAGCCCGCGACCTGCTGGAGCGCGCCAAGCGCAGCCGTCTCTTTGAGCAAAGCGAAGAAGAAGGGGAAAAAGATAGTCTAAGCGGTACACGCACGGCTTTACGCACAGCATACTACACTTCTGCCCGTAAGTACTGGGAGACCATGTCAAAGAAGTTTCATCTCTTGCCCTCGAAAGTGCGCCCTGAGGGACGCGAACTGCTCGATAGCATTGCCCTAGTAAAACGTTTCTGGGAAGGTGCAGAGCGTGAATTCCCTTCCACCAGTACGGTGGCGGCGTGGGATTTTTATCAGGAAGCAAAAGTTAGTGCCCCGGAGGAGTTGAGCCGCTACCGCCAAGCATTGGAATCTCTGCCGCTCTATAAAGCCCGCAAGCAGGATGCGGTTTTTCCCTACGACGGCGATTTGTTCTTTAAGGAGACCCTTACCCGCCAGCGCATGAAGGAGAGTTACGGCGTGGAAGTGGATGAGGCAACGCTTCAACAATTACGAGCCCTGCTCAAAGACGTTGTCCGAAAAAACGGTAAGTCCCCCTCGCCCTACTACATGCTGATTCAGTTCGACGGCGACGGCGTGGGCGCTAAGATTGACCATCTTTTGGAGGATAAGGATAGAGCAGAGGTGAATCACCGCCGTTTCAGCCAGAACATCGCCGATTTCTCCAGTCAGGTGCGGGAGATTGTGAGACCAGAGGCGGGTGGTTTCCTGATCTACAATGGCGGGGATGATGTGCTCTTCCTGGCTTCCCGCGAAAGGGGTTTGGAACTTGCCCGCCGGCTGGC
>FMJZ01002869.1_pt1 | contig 20216 bp, 16 predicted proteins | sample 1987881 | NCBI WGS metagenome assembly FMJZ01 (sample SAMEA4378227, study PRJEB15110) | soil metagenome | biome: soil; feature: Field; material: Soil | place: India | collected 2015-03-11 | depth 0 m
GGACAGGCTTTGACATGCATTGGGCATCATTGGGGAGATAAATTTTTGCCTCTTTTAGGCACTCTTTTTATTTATATTTTAGTATGCAATTTATTTGGTCTTATTCCTGGATTTGAATCTCCAACGTCCAATGTAAACATGACTTTCTCTATGGCAATTCCTGTATTTGTTATCTATCAGTTTATGGGGTTTAAGGTGCACGGAATTCGCTACTTAGAGCACTTTCTAGGTCCTATTAGAAGCATCTATGCAATCCCGTTCATGATGTTTATGTTTATTGTTGAATGGCTAACTCACTTAGCAAGACCTTTAACACTTGGTGTTCGACTTTTTGGTAATATGTTCGGTAAACATCTTCTTTTAATGGTTCTCGGGATTCTTGCTCCAGTAGTAGTTCCTGTTGCATTTCTCTGCTTAGGCACATTGGTTAGTGTACTTCAGGCTTATGTTTTTATGTTGCTTACAGCTGTTTATATAGCAGGCTCAGTTGAAGAGTCTCACTAAAATCACTAAAGAAAGGAGGAAAGTATGATGAGAAAGCTTTTTGTAATTCTTTTTGCCGCTCTTGTTCTAGTTTTTTCTGCCTCTGTGGTATTTGCTGCTGAAGCAGACACAGCAAAGCTAAGTTATTATGGATGGGCAACAGCTGGTGCCTTAATCGGACTTGGTGCTGCAGCTTGTGGTGGTGGAATTGGAATGGGACAGGGTCTTAGAGGTATGGTTGAGGGTGCAGCAAGAAACCCTGGAGTTTCAGGAAAGCTTATGACATTCTTTATCATCGGTCTTGCATTGATTGAGTCTCTCGTTATTTATGTTCTCGTATTTGTTCTTATTACTTTCTATGCAAATCCTTTTGTAAAGTAATTTTTTCTTTCTTTTTTTTAAAGGGGAGCAACTTTGCTCCCCTTTTTTATTTTTTCTACAAGAATCCTACGTGCAAAAAAACGATTTAATCCCTGAGACCTTTCTTTTGTACATTTTACTTCAATGCCAGAGGGTATATGTCTTAAATAAACTCCTGTTGATGTTTTATTAAGTTTTTGTCCTCCGTGTCCTGAGCATTTGATAAACTTTTCCTCAATATCTGATTCCTTTATGCCCAGTTTTCGCATTTCTTCTAAAAGCTCTTTTTCTTTTTTTTCAGTTACAGGAAATTTTCCCATTTTAGGAAAGCAGAGTTAAAATTTTAGAGGTTTCTGAAAGAGTTTCAACTACAATATCTGCATCTGTCTTCTGTAACTCTTTAATACTATAAGGACCTGTGGCAACAGCAACTACTTTTGCTCCGTATGGCTTTGCACAGGCTACATCTCTGGGAGTATCGCCAATAACAATACATTGATGAAACTCTATGGAGTAATTAAATTTTTTTGAAAATCTGTGCTTGGCTATAGGCAAAAGCTGGTTTCTGTCTTCATGGTCGCTTCCAAAAGCACCCACAGAGAAAAATAAATTGAGTCCAAATGGTTCAAGCTTGATTCTTGCTCCTTCCTCATGGTTACCTGTAAGGAGTCCCAACGGATATTTTAATTCGTAATAAATAAATTCTAAAAACTCCCTCACACCCGGTTTTAAGTGTTTTGAATTATTATTGATTTCAACTCTGAGATTTTTAAGATAGCTCGCAATTAGTTCATTAACCAAAGACATGGAAGGCTCAATCCCTGAAAGCATGAGTCCTTCTTTTATTATCTGAACATCAGTTTTACCTGCCATTTCAAAATTTTTAAATGCATTTTTAATTCCTAAAATCTCTTCAAAAGCTTTATTAAGAGAGCGTGTTCCAGCCCCACCAGCACTGATTAAAGTTCCATCAATGTCAAAAAGAATAAGTTTCATTCTTATTTTACCTCGGTATGAGTGTTTCTTTTAGAAAATTCGCTGTTTTTGATGTAAATTCAATATCTTTTTCCCATTTTTCTGGTAACATTTTCTTTTCCACTGCCTCTTTAAGCAAAATGAGAAAAACTGATCGAGGTATCTTATAAGTTCCAAGACTTAGTAGATGCCTGTTTGCAATCTGGCAGTCAATAAAATAAAAATTATTTAAAATCAAATGCTCAACAAGACATGAAATAGCAACCTTTGAGGCGTCTTTCATAAGTGTAAACATTGACTCTCCAAAAAATGCTTTTCCAATAGACACTCCATAGAGTCCTCCAACAATTTTATCATTAAACCAAACTTCCACTGAATGTGCAAATCCGAGTTCATGTAGGAATGTATAAGCTTCTATCATTTCATGCGTAATCCATGTTCCTGTAGAATTTTTTCTTGGAGCAGTTGCACATCCTTTAATAACAGTGGGGAAATCTTTATCAAAACTGACTTTGTAAGTATTTTTTTTTAAAGTCTGATAAAGGCTTCTTGACATTTTAAAAAGTATTGGAAATATTAAAGGTCTTTCAGCAGGTGACCACCACAGAATTGGTTCATAGTTATACCATGGAAATATTCCTGATTTGTATGCAAGAATAAGCCTTTCAGGGCTAAGGTCTCCTCCAATTGCAAGTAATCCATCAGGATCTGCATATTCTGGAGGAGGGAAAATTATTTCATCATGAAGTAGATACGCTGTCATCTATCTCAAAGAAAAGATTTTCTTCATGAATATTTACAAGAACTTTACCACCATTTTTTAGTTTTCCAAATAAAATCTCTTCAACTAGAGGTGCTTTTATCTCTTTTTGTATAAGTCTTTGAAGAGGTCTTGCTCCAAATTTAATGTCAAATCCTTTTTGAGCAAGCCATTTTCTTGTTTCTTCAGTAATTTCAACAAAAATATTTTTTGATACGAGCTGTTCATTAAGCTCTTTTATAAATTTGTCAACTATTTTTAAAACAATCTTTTCAGGCAATGGATTAAATGTAACCACTGCATCTAATCTATTACGAAATTCTGGGCTAAAAAGTCTTTCAATTGCCTCTTTACTTTTTTGAAGTTGCTCAGAACTCCTGTCACCGAAGCCAATTACAGGTTTTTCAATTTCTCTTGCTCCAATATTTGAAGTCATAATGAGAATAACATTTCTCATATCTGCTTTTCTTCCAGTGTTATCTGTAAGAGTTCCATAATCCATAACTTGAAGTAAAACATTAAATATTTCTTCATGAGCCTTTTCTATCTCATCAAGTAAAAGCACACAATGAGGATTTTTTCTGATTTGTTCAGTAAGAAGTCCACCCTGTTCAAATCCAATGTATCCTGGTGGAGCACCTATAAGCTTTGCCACTGAATGTTTTTCCATGTACTCACTCATATCAAATCTTATAAAAGCAATGCCAAGTATTTTTGCAAGTTGACGTGCCAGTTCTGTTTTACCAACACCTGTAGGACCTGTAAACAGAAAACAACCTATTGGTCTTTGAGGTTCTTTTAGTCCAGCCTTAGCAAGTTTAATTACTCTTACAACTGCTTGAACTGCTTCATCTTGTCCAAAAATTACAGATTTTAATTCTGATTCAAGATTTTTTAAACGATCAACCTCACTTAAAGTTATATCTTGAGAAGGCATTCTTGCCATCTTTGCAACTGTCTGTTCAACTATTTTTTCATCAACCGTAGGATTTTCATTGTAATAAAGCCTTACAACTGCTCCAGCTTCATCTATAACATCAATTGCTTTGTCAGGTAAAAATCTTTCATTTATATATTTAGCTGAAAGATGTACTGCTGAGCGTAATGCTTCATCAGTATATCTGACTCCATGGTAGTCCTCATAGTAGCATTTAAGCCCTTTAAGAATTTCAAATGTTTCTTCTTCTGATGGTTCAACAATATCTATTTTTTGAAATCTTCTTGAAAGAGCTCTGTCTTTTTCAAAGTAGTTTCTGTATTCTTCATAAGTTGTAGCTCCTATGCAGCGGATTTTACCCTCAATTAAAACAGGTTTTAAAAGATTGGATGCATCAATTGTGCTTCCACTTGCAGAACCTGCACCAACAATTGTGTGAATTTCATCTATGAAGAGTATACAGTCTTTAATTTTGTAAAGAGAGTTTATTAAAGCCTTCATCCTTGCTTCAAAATCTCCTCTGTATTTTGTCCCTGCAAGCAAAGAGCCCATATCAAGAGCAAAGATTTTGACATTTTTAAGATGTGATGGAATTTCTCCCTTAGCAACTTTTAAGGCAAGTCCCTCAACAATTGCTGTTTTACCAACTCCTGGTTCTCCAACTAAAACAACATTATTTTTCCTTCTTCTACTTAGAACCTGAATAACTCTTTCAAGTTCAAGATGTCTTCCAATTATTGGATCTATTTCACCTCTGCGAGCTTTTTCTACAAGCTCTATTGTAAAAGTTTTAAGAGGGTCTGCTTTTTTATCATCTTTTTTAAGAGACTCTTCAAATCCTGTTTTAGGAATTCCATGAGATATGTAATTTAAAATATCAATTCTTGTTATGCCGTATGATTTAAGAAGATTTACAGCATATGAATCTTCTTCAAGGAACATGGAAGCAAGAAAATCTCCTGCATCAGCCTCTTTTTTTTCTGCACTTTTTATATGATTCATAGTTCTTTCCATTATTCTCTGAAAACTTACTGTTGGATGTGTATGTCCTTTATTTTTTCTCTTTGGAATATGTTCTTCAAGAAATCTTTCAAGATTTCTTTTAATTTGTTCAGGGTCTCCGCCACAGTTTTTGATGATTTCTATGCCAAATTCATCATGAAGAATAGCATAAAGAAGATGTTCAACTGTAAGATATTGGTGTCCTCTTTCAATTGCATCTTCAATGGTAGCTGATATTATAATTTGTAAATCTTTATTAATCATTTCTCTCTATACTGCATTTTAACGGAAAGCCGTTAGCTCTTGCAAGACTTTCAACTTGATACACCTTTGTTTCAGCAATTTCCTTCGGATATATACCTGCGAGACCTTTTCCATGTCTGTGAACATGAAGCATAATTGCAGTAGCTTCTATTTTTGATTTATCAAAAATTGTCATTAAAACATGCACAACAAAATCCATTGTAGTGTAGTCATCATTCAGAAGATAAACTCTGTAAAGATCAGGTCTGTCAACTGAGATTTCCTCTTCTTCATCAAAGAAGATTTTTTCTTCCATACTGATCAGTTTATGTTCTGTATGCTGAGTTTATTTTAACATATTCTTCTGATAAATCAGTTGTAAATATTTTTGCCTGTCCTTTTCCTGAATTCAGATTTATCAAAACTTCAATTTCTTTTTGTATGAGAGATTTTTTTAGTTCTTCTTCTTTCATTGTTGGCAGACCCTTCTGAAAAAGGCATATTCCATTTATGTAAATCTCAGTTTTTTCTTCTTTTACAGGAATTCCAGAGTATCCAACTGCAGCAATTATTCTACCCCAGTTTGGATCATTACCGTAAAAGGCTGTTTTGACAAGAAGTGAGTTAGCTACTGCCCTTGCTACTCTTTTTGCATCTTGAGTTGTTTTAGCCCCTTTTACAATAACAGTAACAAACTTTGTTGTTCCTTCTCCGTCTCTTACTATCATTTGAGAAAGCTCAAGGCATAGGTCATTGAGAGAGCTTTTAAACTCTTTCCATAAAGCAGTTTTCCTTTCTATCTTGATATTAGATTCTCCATTTGCAAGTATCAGCACTGTATCATTGGTTGACATATCTCCATCAACTGTAATTGAGTTAAAGCTCTGTGCTACAGCATCTCTTAATGCTTCGTTCATTAAATCTGAACTGATTTTTGCATCGGTTAAAATCGTGCATAACATTGTTGCCATATTTGGAGAAATCATTCCTGCACCTTTACATATTCCAAGAATTGTTAGTGGCGAGGCTGTTTTAATCTGTCTGAAAGTAAGCTTGGGGAAAGTGTCAGTGGTCATTATTGCCTCTGCAACTTGTATTGGCTGGGCATTACCAAGATTTTTTATAAGTTCATCCAATGCGTTAAGTATTCTATCAACTGGCAAGGGCATTCCTATAACTCCGGTAGACAGAGGGAATATGTATTGTTTATTGGTATTAAGTTTTTCAGCCAGATAGTTTGTTATTTTTAAAGCATCCTCAATGCCTTTCTGCCCGGTGCATGCATTGGCATTTCCACTGTTTAAAACCACTACCTGAGCCCATCCTGAACGTATTCTTTTCATGCAGATTTTTACAGGAGCAGCTTTAATCTGATTTGTAGTAAAAACCCCTGCTATCTGTGAAGGTTTTTTAGAATAAATCAATGCAAGATCATATCTATCTGGATATTTAATTTGAGCTTTTGCAACTGAATATAAAAAACCTTCTGGTGAAACAATATCCATTATTGCTCACCTAATTTAAAAGTATCATGAAGTACTCTTATAGCAAGTTCAGTATACTTAGCATTGATAAGACATGAAATCTTTATCTCTGAGGTACTTATTGCCATTATGTTTATTCCGTGATTTGCAAGAGCTTCAAACATCTGTGCTGCAATGCCTGAGTGAGTTCTCATCCCTACTCCTACAATTGAAATTTTTGCTATGTCTTCATTTAAAAGAACGCCTTCAGCTCCAAGTTCTCTGGAAATTTTCTCAGTAAGCTCTAAAGCCTTCTTAGCATCTGTTTTTGGAACAGTGAAAGAAATATCAGTTGCTTTACCGTCACTGCTTATGTTCTGCACAATCATATCAACAACAATATTAGCATCGGCCACTGCTTTGAAAAGTTTTGCTGCTATGCCTGGTCTGTCAGGAACTTTAAGAATTGTAATCTTTGCCTGATTTTTGTCATGTGCAATGCCTGAAACTACGACTTTTTCCATATCTTTATCCTCCTTTGTAACTAATGTTCCAGGATTCCAGTTAAAACTTGAACGAACCACTACAGGAACATTGTATTTCATTGCAAACTCTACAGAGCGAGTCTGTAAAACTTTTGCTCCAAGTGATGCAAGTTCAAGCATTTCTTCGTAAGATATCTTATCAAGTTTGTGGGCATTTGGAACAATGTTTGGATCAGCTGTGAATACGCCATCAACATCTGTATAAATTTCACATAAGTCAGCATTTAAGGCTCCTGCAATAGCCACTGCTGTAAGATCAGAACCGCCTCTTCCAAGTGTGGTTACATCTTCATCTTCTGTAATACCCTGAAATCCTGCGACTACAACAATATATCCTTCTTCAAGAGCTTTGACTGCTCTTGTTGCAATGATTTTCTCAATTCTTGCCTTTGTATGAACAGCATCTGTAATTATTCCCATCTGTCTTCCAGTAAGAGCAATGGCTTTGTGTCCAAGTTCATGCAAAGCCATTGCAGTCAATGCAGCTGTAACTCTTTCTCCAGATGAAAGAAGCAAGTCCATCTCTCTTTCTGGTGGATTTGAACATACCTGATGAGCAAGGCCAATTAGTTTATCAGTCTCACCTGCCATTGCAGAGACAACCACTACGACTTTATTCCCTTCCTTTGCTGTTTTTGAAACTCTTTCAGCAACAGCCTTTATTCTTTCAATATTTGCCACTGAGGTACCACCATATTTTTGAACAATTAACATATTTGTTCCTCCAAATATAAAGTTAAGTGTATTTATTATGTAAAAATTGTTGAAAATTTTACAATAGAGTTTAAATTTTTAAACAGGATTTAGAAAAGTGTTATTATAAGCGAAGCCTTATACTCTGTTATTTTAAAGATACAAACTATTCAATGTCTCTGATATTCGGCATTTCAATGAGAGTTTTCTTCAAACAATCTGCCTGTTGTTGTATTTTTTTCGCAAATCTGTTAAAGTTAACTGTGGCAGTTCTTTTACTGACATTGGTGTCTATTCTTTTCTTTTTTTAGATACGAATAATGGAGAATACACTTTTTGAAAATTCAAGATTTTACACATTAAATAATTTTACACTACCTGAAAGAGCAATAAACTTGACTATCTCAAAGTTTTTTGATAAAGTTTAATATGTTAAATAGTGAAATAATAAAAATTTTGCAAGAAATACCCATTTTTCAAAATCTTTCCGAAGAGCATCTTTTTCTTATCTCTAAAAATTTCAGCACAAATAAAGTAAAAGAAGGACAGTTCATATTTTATCAATCTGAAGAAAGCACAGACCTTTATATTATTCTTGATGGAACTGTTAAGGCATGCCTTTTAGATCCTGAGGGAAGAGAACTAATTCTTAATATATTTAAAAAAGGTGATTTTTTTGGAGAATTAAGTCTTCTGGATGGAAAACCTCGCTCTGCCACAATTGTTGCAATCAAAGATTCCATTGTTGGGATACTAAAAAGAGAACAATTTCTCACATTGCTTAAAAATAATCCGATGATTGCCATATCACTTTTATCTTCTCTTGTGGAAAGAATAAGAATGACTGATGAAATGCTCGGAGCAATGGCTTTCTTGGATGTAAGCAAGAGAATTTTAAAATATTTAATAACCTTAGCTAAGAATGAAGGAGAAGAAACTGAAAAAGGATTGGTTAAAATCAAAAGATTAACCCACAAAGAATTAGCTTCATACACTGGAGCTTCAAGAGAAGCAGTTACCAAAGCATTAAAAGTTTTAAAATTTAGAGGAATTTTACAGGAAAAAGATGGATTCTTTTTCCTACCTGTTGGCAATTTCACATACAAAAGTATGCACGATTTAATGTGAAAATTACCTTTACATTTGTTTCACATCTTGATATTATTAGTTTAAATATGAAAAAGGGAGATGCAAAATGAAAAAATATTTGCCTTTTATACTTTCTTTTATTATTGCAATATTTGGCTATGGATGCGCCCAAAAAGAAATTGCAAAATGCACTTTGCCTGCTGATAATCCAGAACATCACTATCTTGTTGGAATGAAAGCAATTGAAGAGGAAAAATTAGACATAGCAATTGAGAAATTTGAGAGAGCTCTTTATTGTGATGAAAAATTCTCAAAAGCATATTCAGGAAAAGCGATAGTAAAAGCTGAAAAATCCAAATTAATTAAGGATCCTGAGGTAAGAAAAATTGAAGTTGACAGAATTGAAAAAGAACTTAAGCTTGCAAAGAAATATGCACAAACTGTATCTGATGAGTTTGACTATTATGTGGCAATTATAAGAGTTTACACAGCCTTCAAAACAAATAACTGGCTTGAGGAGGCCGAAAAAGCCTATTTCAAGGCAGTTGACATTAAAGTTAATGAGTTTTATCTTATTTATTATGAGGGCAAGGAATCAGCAGACTATTTTATGGGATTAGCTTATTTTGAAGCACTTGATTTTGAGAAAGCAAAAGATAGATTCAAGGCTGTTTTAAATGCAAAAAGTATTGGAAAATGGCATGAAAAGGCAGACAGAGTATGGAAAAAAGCTGACAAAATTGTCAGAGCAATGGCAGGAGTTACAGTGGGAGAGGCTGGTAAAAAAATTGCAATAAAGGATTCTATAACAAGAGCAGACCTCTCAGTGCTTCTTGTAAATGAACTAAAAATTGACAAACTTTTTTCAGGGAAAATTCCTGTTACTTCACAGTTAGAGAAAATCAAACATGAGTTTGTACCAGCTGATATAGGTAATCACTTTTTTAAAGAAGAAATCCTTACAGTGCTTAAATGGAAAATTAGAGGGCTTGAACCAATTTTTGATAACACAGCAAAGGCATATCTTTTTAAGCCAGATAAAGTAGTAAAAAGAGCAGAGATGGCATTGATACTTGAAGATGTTTTAATAAAACTTACTGGAGATGAAAAATTAGCTGTTGCTTATTTTGGTCATGAAAAATCTCCATTTCCAGATGTAAGAGCAACATCTCCAATTTACAATGCTGTAATGAACATAACAACCCGTGGGATTATGGAACCAGAACTTTCTGGTGAGTTTAAGCCTGATAAACCAGTTGATGGTGCTGATGCTATGCTTGCAATAAGAGTATTAAAACAAAAAATAAATTATTAATGAGGAGATTATAATGAAAAAGCTGGCAATTTTTATTACAGCAATCTTTGTGTTTATTAGTTCAGCTATGGCTCAACAAGACACTTCACAGATATCACAGGATCGTATTGCTTCTACCTTTGAAAAAGCAAACCAATGGCTTCAGCAAAATAATTTAAGTATTACTACTTCACCTGAGCAGGCTTTTTTAAATGACTACATTTTGGTTGCAGCAGAAGGACTTCCTTCAGCAACTGCAAAAACATCTGCACAGAGAAGACTCACTGCTGAGAGAGCTGCAACAGTTCTTGCCTATCGGCAGCTTGCAGAGATTCTTGAGGGAGTTGCTGTTGTAGGAGATACCCTTGTAAAAGATGCAGAACTTCAGTATGATGTTGTAAGAACAGCAGTTGCAGGATTTGTAAAAGGAGCACAGATTATATACAAAGAATGGAATCCTAAGGAAGAGGTTGCCCTTGTTTTAGTCAAGGTAGGGATGTCTGGTCCAAAAGGATTTGGCTCTCTTATGTATGAAAAATTTTTAGGAGACCCAAAGATTAAAAAAGAGATTATTGAACCCCAGCCACAGTTTAAGCCAAAACCTGTTGCTGTTGAGGAAAAATATGATGGATTAATAATTGATGCAACAGAAGTTAACTTCAGACCTGCTCTTATAAACAGAATATTTACCTCAAAAGGTGAAGTCCTTTATGATCCTTCAAAAATAAGCCAGAAAGTTCTTGTTGAGCAAGGCTGTGGAGAGTATACAAACAGCATTGAAAAAGCAAAAGCAGCGCTTGAAAAAAGAGGAGTTAAAAATCCTCTTATTATCAAAGCATCTGGTAGTGTAAGTCCAAGTGACCTGCAAGTTTCAGATGAAGATGCTGTAAAGATTTACTCAGCAAATCAGAAAGCTAACTTCTTTGCCAGTGCAAAAGTAGCTTTTGTATTGAAATAGGAGAAAAAAATGAAAAAAATAGCCTTTGTTGTTTTAATCTTGTTTTTTATCTTCACATCAACCACTATTTATGCTGAAGAAAAGGAGTACGAACTTACACGTATTTCTATAACTCTTGAGGAAGCAAAGGAACTGATTCCAGACACTCTAAGTATGAGCATTTCAGTCAATGTTTTTGGCCAGAAAGAGGCAGATGCAATAAACATGCTTGGTTCTATTGACAAAGCTATAAGAGCTCTTAATGTAAAGTATAGTGGTGGAGTTTACTCTGTTTATAAACACTGCTGGTGGGAAAAAGAAAAGAAAAAATGCTCTGGCTACAAAGGAGATATAAGTTATGTATTTGAGTTAAGGGAGTCCAAAGAACAAAATAAAATTCTTGATACGGTTGATGAGTTTAAGGAAAAATATGGTGAAAAAATGAATTATACAGTTTCAAAGCCTCAATGGCAAATATCAGGGAAAAATATTAAAACAGCAGAGATGGAGCTGAAGCTTAATATAATTGATTCTGCAAAGGAGTTTGCAAAAAAAGTTTCAGAAAAACTTGGCAAAAACTGTTCAGTATCAAGTATTGATTATGACATTAAGCGTCCATTTTGGGAACCTGTATTTTATCGATCAGCAGTGATGGAAAAAGCCATGATTGAAGCTCCAGAGCCTAAAAAGGAGGAAAAAACTATTAATGTAAAGGCTTCAGCAAGATTTATATGCAAATAATCTTAGATAAGGTTAATTTGTGCCAAAAATTATTTTAATATTAATTTTAATCCTTCTTCCTGAAATAGCCTCTGCCCAGCCAAAAAGTGAAGCAGAAAAGCTCTGGGAACTGGCAGACAAGGCATATAAGGAAAAAAGATATAAAGAAGCTATTTACTATTATGAAAAATCACTTGCTTTATGTGGAAGTGATTATGAATGTTTTGCATCAAACTATAATGGGCTTGGTTCATCCTATGAAGATATGGGTGATGAAAACAAAGCGCTTTTTTATTATGAAAAAGCAATTGATGTAAACAGAAAATGGGGTAATAAAGAATGGCTTGCTGACAATCTATTTCTTGCTGGCTCTATATATCATAAAAAATTCAGGAATTACGAAAAAGCCTATAGATATCTTGAGGAATCCAGAAAACTTTTTAGCGAATTAGGTGCAAAAGAATCTTTACCAATAGTTCTTTATACACTTGGCGTAATTGAATTGGATACAGGACGATATGAAAAGGCTCTTTTAAGTTTGGATGAATCTCTGAAACTTTATAAGGAAAAAGGAGATGAATACTCTGTAGGAGCGTGTTTTTCTCAAATTGGGATGGTTTATTCTAAAATGGGACAGCATGAAAAGGCACTTAAATATTTTGAAGACTCATTAAGAATTGCAAAAAAACATAAAGATCCTGAAGCCATATCCATTGTCTTAAGACAGATAGCAGACACCTACTGTGACCTTTACAAACACGATCAGGCTATATCTTACTATGAAGAAGCAATACAGATTCAGAAGAAGAATAACCTGATAAAAGAACTGGGAGTAACACTAAACAATTTTGGTTCAATGTATATGGATTTAGCTCAATATGAAAAAACACTTTTAAACTATGAAGAAGCACTTAAATTAGCAAAACAACAAAATGACACTCCAACTATAGCCACTCTTCTTAATAACATTGGCCTTGTATATGCAAAACTTGGGAACTCTGATAAAGCTATTATGTATTATCAGCAATCGCTAAAACTTGAAAGAGACTTAAAGAGACCGGTTTCACTTACATATGTTTTAAACAATATCGGGATGGAGTATTTCAGAGTTGATAAATATAGCGATGCCCTTAAATATCTTTATGAAGCTTTGGAGATTGACCGAAAACTGAATAATCCCCATCTTCTTGAAACAAGGCTTAATAACATTGGTGCTGTTTATTTAAAACAGGGCAGACTTAAAGAAGCAGAAAATATATTCCTTGAGAGAAAAAAGCTTGAAGCTAAGATTAAACCGAATAGATTACTTCACCCAGGGCTCATAGAAGTATATCTAAAAACAGGCAGATATGATGAAGCTTTAAGACTTGCCAATGAGATACCTCCTACATGGCAAAACAATAAAACCAGACACTTTGAGTATTACATACAGACAGGGATGGCATTGAAAGGTACAGGTAACTTGCAGGAGTCAGCAATTCACTTTATGAACGCTATAAATATTATTGAAGACATGAGGCAGTCTGTCACTGAAAGGGCTCAGTTTTTTATAGGTGGAGGGTATTACAGCAGACTTACTCCATATAGAGAAATAATCTCTGTGCTGGTTGGTATGAGTGAAAAAGATCTAAATCTTATGCCAGGAAGCAGAATGACATTCAAACCTGAAGCCTCATCTTATGAGGTTCGCACAAGAAGAAGTGCTTTTAATTTCCTCACTTATGGGCAAAATCCAGCCTCAGCTGCTTTTTATTTTTCTGAGCTTACTAAGGCAAGAACACTTCTTGAGGCTATGGCAGAGGTAAGAAAAAAGACTGAATCTGCAGAAATCGCTCAGGAATTAAGAGAAAGAGAAAGACATCTGCATCAGGAACTCTCCTACGTTGATAGCATATGGGAAGAAGCTCTAAAGAAGGGGGAGCATGTTGTAAAGCAGTTACAGGCAAGAAGAGAAGGAGTAAAAAAGCAGCTTGATGAACTAATTGAAGTCTTAAGAAAGAGATATCCAAGATATGCAGCACTTTATTATCCATTGCCTGTAAAGGCAGAAGATTTACCATTAAAAGAAAATGAAGTTCTTTTTGAATATGCTGTTACAGATGATGCTACCTATTTATTCATTGTAAGAAAAGGTGGAGTTAAAAGTCTTATTAAAATACCTGTCAAAAGAGAAGACCTTGAAGAAAAAATTAAATCATTTATTGAGCCTATGAATCTCAAAAAGCCTGAAAGATTTTCAGTTCAGCATGCTAAAAAACTTTATGAGATGCTTCTGTCCGATGCATTGAAGGAGATTAGAGAAAACGAAAGGATAATCATTGTTCCCGATGGTATACTTGGACTTCTTCCTTTTGAGGCACTTGTAATCAAGGAAGGCATTGGCATAAAAGACAGCCTTTATGTGGCAGACAAATATACAATTACCTACTATCAGTCAGCAACAATACTTGCATTAAACAGAATTCTCAAAAAGCCTGAACCAGAAAAAACACTTTTTGCTCTTGGCAATCCTGTTTATACAGCAGATGACCCAAGATACATTGCATGGAAACAAGGGAAAAGAGAGCACTATCTTGCTAATTTAAATCAATATGCCTTTAGAGGACTTGCAATTAAGGAAAAATGGGGAGCCATAACAGAAAGCGACAAGGAAAAAAGATTAGAATTTCCACCACTTCCTGAGACAGAACAAGAAGTAAGAGAGATAGCTCGCATAATGGGAGTTAAACCAACGCCACCTCAGATTCTTCTTTCAGTTTTTGCCAGTGAGACAAATCTGAAAAAAGCAGGGCTTGAAAAATACAGATACATCCACTTTGCAACCCATGCTTCACTTCCAGGGATGATACAGGGAATAAATGAGCCATTTATACTTCTTGGACAGGTAGAAAACCAAGGAGATGATGGATTTTTAATTCTAAGTGAAGTGGCAGGGATGAGACTTAATGCAGATATGGTTGTGCTTTCTGCCTGTGTTACTGGAGTTGGTAAAGAAGTTGAGGGAGAAGGTGTTGTAAATTTTGCAAGGGCATTCCAGCAGGCAGGAGCAAGGGCTGTGGTTGTTAGCCTCTGGGAAGTTGCCTCAGAGCCAACAGTGGAGTATATGAAGACATTTTACAGTCATCTTAACTCTGGTAAAAGCATGTCAGAGGCAATGAAGCTTACCAGAAGTGAGATTAAAGCAAAATACCCGAGTCCTTTTTACTGGGCTGTGTTTATACTGCATGGAGAGGGATGAGAGGAAAAATTTGCGGGAATCATAAAAATGAAAAAGGAGATTTAAAATTAAGAGGATTTTTATAATTATTATTTCTTTATCAATTATCCAATCCTGTTCAACGGATTTCTTTGTGCTGAATAACTCTCAGGAAACAGTATTGATTACATTCAAGCATCCAAAAAGACCTGAAACAACTGCCTATCTTGAAAAATTAAAAATAGAAAATCCAGAGCTTTATAAAATAATGAAAAAACCTGCATGCCCTCTTGAAATTGAAATTTCAAATAAAAGATATCCCTTGTTATGCAATGAAGAACTTGAAGACTGCATTGTATTAAATCCGAATGAATTTAAATTTAATAAAGATAAATGCTCTATAGATCTTACTCTGGAAAGTAGCAGAGCAGTCAAACTATTTGATATATGCTGCACATATACAGGAGTGAAAGAAGATAAAAGGCAAGAAAATAATAAAGTTAATTATGAGCAAGCGGATGACAACATATATACTATAACTATAAAATCTCCCATGCCACAATTCATTATAAAGGGATTGAATTGTTAAAAGTATTTAAAAAATGGGAAAAACAAAGTATTTTTTGAAGATTAATAATTAATTCACTGAGTAAGGAGATATCATGTTTAAAAAACGAATTATCTATTGTGTATTTTTGGTATTACTCTTGGCATTTAGTAAATCATTTGCTTCTGAACCTGTAGTAATTATATCTGATGGTGAGTATGTAATGGGAGCAGGCGAGAGCATGGAAGTATCCGAAGAAAAGGCAAAAAGAGTAGCTATCCAAAAAGCAGCAGAACAGGCAGGTGCATTTGTAAAAAGCTATACAAAGGTCAAAAATCTTGCTCTGGAAAGCGATGTTATTGAGGTCATTGCCAATCATTCAATGAAGGTTGAGGTCATAGATAAGAAGAAAACAGTGGTTGGAGATATAGATGCAATAAAATTTTATGTAAAAATAAAAACTACTATGACGCAGGAAAACATAGAGGCAAACCTTAAAAAAATTATGCAGGACCAGAGCATTGTAGAAGAATACAACAGGCTGAAAGCTGATTTTGAAAAACAAAATAAAGAAATGGAAAAATTAAAAAGACAGCTTGAGCTTGCCACGGGTGGAGATAAACAAAAAATTGCAAAGCTTATTTCTGAAGAGGAAAGGAAATACAAAGCAAATTTATGGCTTGAAAGGGCGCAACAAGTATGGGGATTAGAAGAGCAGTTTAAAGCTTATGAAAAAGCCATAGAGCTTAATCCTGATATGCCCCAGGCTTATTTAGGTATTGTAAAGGCTCTGTTAGATAAATATTCAGGATACCCCATAGATGATAAAGAAAAGGAAAATAAAATTGAGGCTTTAAAAGAGGCTGTTGAACATCTCAATAGGGCAATATCTCTTGATGAAAACTATTCAGAGGCTTATGCATTGAGGGCAGAAATTCTTTACAAAATAAAATGGCTTGAAAAATCAGAGGAAAATGAAAAGGACTACAATACAAAAATTTTAAAAGACATAGACAGGGCATTAGTCTTAAACGCCCCTAATAAAGGAGAATTATATTATCTGCGGTCATCCATATATTTAGATCAACTTCAGAATGCTGAATTAGAGCAGGGGAAAAAAGATGAGTTTAATCCAGAAATAATTGAGGAGCATTTCAATAAAGCGATAGCTGAGATTGACAATGGAGGCTCACTTTGTAAAAAGGAAGATTTAGAATGTTTAGCTAAATACTATAGAGTAAAAGCAAATGCTTACTCATTCGTAATTAACTACTATATAAGAAGGGACAATTTAGCTAAAAAAAAGGAGTTCGAGTTGCTTAAAAATAAATTTTTACAAAAAGCTGATGACGTAGAGCAGGAAGAGAAAGCAAAATGGAAGGAGGAAGAAAAAGATTTCAGCCAGACAGAATACGGCAAAATTGAATATGAACTTATGTCTGGAGGATGGAAAAAGAGAATAGCAGGGATTTCATCTGAAGATTTAGAAGTAAAAAGTGAGGAAGAGTTAGAAAAAATAGGCAAAGAGGTAGAAGCAAGGATTAAACAAAAGATTTCCGCAGGAAAAGCATCTGCTGAAGAGTATATTTTTATGTCATATATTGTAGAAAATAAACAAACAAGTAAAAATTACTTTGAAAAAGGCATAGCTTTATGTGAAAAAAGAAATCCCCAAGGGATAGAAGCGCTTTTATGTGTCCAGTTTTATCTTGATAAAATATGGCGATATAATGATATGAGCCTAAGTTACTTAGATAAGGCAAAGGCAATTGTAGATAGAAACCTTCCTCATGCACAAAAGTCACTGAGCTTGGATGAATTTATACTTTTATTTTCTGAAATGGAAAAGGCAAAAGGTGACACTGAACGACTTAATGTTACTAAAAAACTTGGCAAACTTGATAGACAGCAGGCCGAAGCCTTCCATTGGTTTACTTTTGCAGGTCGTATTTCACATATAAAAGCAGAGATATATGAGAGCATGGATTTACATCAAAAAGCAAGAGAAGAATACCTCTATCTCTGTAGGACATTTAAATATGATGATGCATGCAAGAATGCTGAAAGATTAAAAAAATGACTGGGAGAAAACAATGAGAAAAACATTATTTATAATTAATTTTGTATTTTTCCTGCTAATCTTCTGCCCTTTACTATCATTTGCAGACAAGGGGCACTTTTGGTGGACTATGAATGCAAATTTAACCCAGGACTCTCAGAAGGCAATCATAATTCATAACAAAAAAGAAGAAGTACTCATACTTGGCACAGAACTCAAAGCAAGCAAAGAAATCGGTGTTTTAGAATTTATTCCCTTCCCTTCTGAACCAGTGGTGAGTCTTGCTAAAGGAAATCCCTTTGAAGATGTCAATAAACTACTGAGACTTAAAAGAATAGAGATTGAAGGACCAATCACAAAAGGTGGCTCTCAGTCAGAGCCTGTAGAGATAAGACTTAGCCAGAAGATAGGACTACATGATGTAACAGTAATAAAGATAAATGACATAAATGGATTCAATAACTGGGTGATTGATTTTCTTGATAAAAAAGGGATTAAAAAGATTGAGCTTAAAGCACTCAAAAACTTTTCAAACATTGCAGAAGATTATATAAAAAGAGGGATTCAATATTTTGTTTTTGATTATGTAGAGGTACAAAAAACACCACGATTTATTGAGCCATTAATCTACAGGTTTAAGACAGACAAACTTTACTATCCCTTAAAAACATCAAATATTATAGGTGGCACTGGCAGGGTTGAGATTATTCTTATCCTGCCTGGCACACTTGGGATCAAGGAAAACGAACTTTTGGAATTATTAAAAATTTTCCCTGAGAAACGTAGGCCTGAATTAAGCAGTTCATCAAAGATTTATTTAAAGGAGCTTGTGCCAATTTATGAAAAGGTGAATGAGTTTTTTACAGATAAGAGCAAGATATATTTACAGATGCTTCGGTACATTGGAATATATGAATTTAAAGATGACCTTAATATTGACATATCAAATATTGCACCCTATGCAAGAAAGATAGAAAGAGGCTGGGGCTATAAGCCAAATTTCCTTGACAATTTCAGCATTGATGAACTCAATGATTATTTTGAAGCTAATCCAACGAAGAAAGAACCGAAGAAAAACCATTCGGAAACAGAAAAATATAAATGTGTAGAAGTAAAAACAGAACTTGTAGATGATAAGATTCAATACAGTATAAAAAAAGAAAACCAAGCTGAGTTTACCCTGAAAGACTGCCTTCCTGAGAATCTGAAAATTCAGGTAAAGAATAGAAACATCATTTATAAACAATCAATCAGGCTTGTAGAGGATGGCAGGATAGAGAAAAATGACCTTTTTGCAGTTGAATGCAGTAAGCCTTTTCCTGAAGATGGCAAATTAAGTGATTATGAAGGGATAAATTTTAACTTTTACCGTGCTAAAATCTCTCCACTTATTACAGAAAGGTATCCTCTTTATCCAACATTAAAACTTACCGCGCAAAAACTAAATCTTGAGACACCCCACAGAACTTTTATTATTTTCAGTGGCTTTGGTGGTTCAACTTATGAATTTTTCTGTTATGCAGACCAAATAACCTATCAAGATAAATGCACTTATAGCTTTGATGAAGTTCTTGATATTCATACAAAAGATAAAAATACCGTAGCCATAAAAAACCTTGCTAAAAAATACTTTAAAAGACAGAATTATGAAAAAGCAGAAAAGGCATACAGAAAATTAGTAGAATTGTCTGATAATGAAGGATATAAAGGGCTTTTATCCCTTTATGTTGCAACAAGACAATATAAGAAGGCAAAGGATCTTCTGGTTGCACAGCTAAAAAATTCACCTTATGAAACTCTTTTATATACATCTCTGGCAAGGGTTTATCTGTATGAAAGAGAATATGATAAGGCAGAGGTGCTTATTCATAAGGCTTTAAAACTTAGGTTTGAAAAAGGTGGATATGAAGTTTACGGTATTCTTGGCGAGATAAATATTATCAAAAAAAATTACAGGAATGCAATTACTTACTTTGAAAAAGCCTCAAGACTACTTAAAAAAGAATGTGAAGATAATAAGCTTTTTCTCGGTTTTTTCAATAAAGATGCGCCTTCTGAAATTGACTGTGAACTTCAGACATTGCCCTACCAGTTAAAGATAATATACAGCCTGACAGAGCTTGAAGAATTTAACATAGTAGAAAAGAAGGCAAAAGACCTTTTAGCTAAGGTTAAAAATAACCCATATCTATATGGTCACCTCTCGTATTTATATGCAAGTAAAGGAGAGTTTAATAGAGCAATAGAAATGGCTGATAAAGCTATATCCCTGTTTAAACGCAGAGGCATAGGTGCAAATATCGTTATGGGTGAGATTTATCCAGTAGTGGTGTCTGTTGACAGAAACACACTAGCTGAAAAAAGCTGGTTTAGAAGAAAGGGATAGGATTATAAATATTGGAGATAAGGATTTAAGGCTTTTCAGAGAAGGGAATATTATGCAGATGCTTATTGAATATATAAATAAAAATGAGAAGGTAAAATTTATAATCCATTCTGAAAATTCTTCTGAATTAGAAGATGTGGAACTTACGCCAGAGGAGATTTTGAAACCAGAGGCGTCACAGGCCTTAGCATTTAAAGCCCTAATTTTAAGGGTAAATGGGAATCCTGATGAATTTGAAAAACAGGCATTGAAAGCATATGAGTTAAATCCAGAGGATAGTTTAGTCCAGATTACAATGGCACTTGCCAGAATAGACGATAATAAACCCAATGAGGCAATTGAGATAATTGAGCATTTAGACAAAGAGAGCAATGATAGTCTCTTTTTACTCATAAAACCCATAATTTATGCAAAAGCAGGACAGATGAACAAGGCAAAAGAGTTTTACAGAGAAATTCCAAAGGAACTATTAAAAACAAAAAACGCACTGTACAAAAGTTTTTTAAATGAGGTTAATAAGCTACTCA
>FMJZ01011838.1_pt1 | contig 20194 bp, 21 predicted proteins | sample 1987881 | NCBI WGS metagenome assembly FMJZ01 (sample SAMEA4378227, study PRJEB15110) | soil metagenome | biome: soil; feature: Field; material: Soil | place: India | collected 2015-03-11 | depth 0 m
TTTTTTTCGGGTGATTAAAATTGACGAGAATAATATTTATTAGTAAATTTAACCTTTAATGATTGATAATTCTGAAATGGTTAGCGAATTTGATACTGCCGGCAGGCACTGGGTGAATGCCAATGGTTTTCTTGCCGGTTTACACCGGGTGAATCTATTTGTTGGTGGTTATGGTTCTGGGAAAAGTGAAATTGCGGTAAATTTTAGCATTTCCCTTGTTCGGGAGGGCAAGAAAGTAAGCATCGCCGATCTGGATATTGTTAACCCTTATTTTCGTAGTAGAGAAGCAAGAGGTGTTTTGGAAAAAGAGGGGGTGGAGATTTTTCTCCCCGCTCTGACAATGGCGGCGAGTGACCTGCCCCTTATTCAACCGGAAGTTCGCGGTGCGTTGAAAAATAGCGACGGGTTATTTGTTCTTGATGTCGGGGGGGATCCAGTTGGGGCACGCGTGCTTGCCAGTTTTGCCGATGTCCTTGTGCCGGGTGAGTACGACCTGTTTTTTGTTTTGAATTCCCGCCGACCATTTACCGGAACAGCTGAAGAAGTTGTCCAACTTATTAACGAAATTGAGATTGCGGCAGGAATTGGCGTTACCAGTTTGGTCGTCAATTCTCATCTGATTGATGAGACAAACGCTGATATAATTGACGAGGGGATAACGCTTGCCCAAGAGGTTGTGCGGAAGATTGGGAAATCGATTGGATTCGTGGCGCTGGAACGGCGGTTGACGAAGGAATTTAATTTTAGCCGGTGTCCATATCCAGTTTTATTAATTGACCGAGTGCTTCTGAAGCCCTGGGAAATTGCCGGGAAACAGGCACCGGAACTTTTAAAACTACGAGGTGAATAAATGGCGAGGAAGGCGAAAGTAATAATTGAGAAAAACCGCTGTAAGGGGTGTGAATTATGTGTTCACTTCTGCCCCAAGCAGGTGCTGGCAATGTCCAAGGAGATTAACGATAAAGGGTACTTTTTTTCTCAGGTGGTTAATCAGGATGCCTGTATTGCCTGTAGGTTTTGTGGATTTATCTGTCCTGATGTGGCGATTGAGATTTTACTGGAAGAGAAAACAGAGGGGTGAAAATGGCAAAGATTTTGATGAAAGGTAATGAGGCGATTGCCGAATCGGCAATCCGGGCAGGGGGGCTTTGCTATTTTGCTTATCCGATAACTCCTCAGTCGGAAATCGCTGAATACCTGTCACGACGGATGCCCGAAGTAGGAGGGGCATTTTTGCAGGCGGAGAGCGAGGTGGCGGTATCTAACATGCTCTATGGTGCGGCTGGTGCTGGTGCCCGGGCATGGACATCTTCTTCCAGTCCCGGGATAAGTTTAATGATGGAAGGAATCTCGTATATCGCTGCTGCAGAATTGCCCTGTGTGATTGTTAATATTGTCCGATGTGGCCCGGGTTTAGGTGGAATTCTTCCGTCTCAGGGAGACTATTTTCAAGCGGTTAAAGGTGGTGGCCACGGCGATTATCGTTGTCTTGTTTATGCACCCTCTTCGGTACAGGAGGCGGTGGATCTTATGCCACTGGCGTTTGACCGGGCAGACCGGTACCGTAATCCGGTGATTGTAATTGGCGATGGGATGATCGGGCAGATGATGGAGCCTGTGGAGTTTAAAGAGAACCGGTTTCCTCCACTGCCACCAAAAGATTGGGCAACAACCGGCTGTCGGGGTAGAAAACCCAATGTGGTGAACTCGTTATACCTTGACCCGGTGGTGGAAGAGAAATTAAATTTTAAGCTGGCGGCAAAGTACGAGGAGATGAAGAAAAAGGAGCTGCTTTTTGAGGAGTATCAGACCGACCGACCGTTTCGGGTATTGTTGGTTGCCTACGGAACGACCGCCCGGGTGTGTAAGACGGCAATTCAACAACTCAAAGAACAGGGAATTGCTGCAGCACTACTGAGACCGATAACGCTCTTTCCATTTCCAGAAGAGAAAATCTTCGGGCTTGCTCAGCAAGCGGATTTTATTCTTACGGTAGAAATGAGTACGGGACAGATGGTGGAGGATGTGCGTCTCGCGGTAGGAAGGACTAAGCCGGTTTATTTTTATGGTCGTGCCGGTGGAATGGTGCCAAGTCCTGAGGAAGTTATGGAAGTGGTGAAGAGGTACCTGGGGGTGTAATGTGAAATCAATTTTTAAAAGACCGGAATCTCTTTCTTCTGTACCGACTCATTATTGTCCCGGTTGTACCCATGGGGTTATTCATCGTCTCATTGCGGAAGTAATAGATGAGTTGGAGGTGCGGGAGAGGACAGTAGGAGTTGCACCGGTAGGATGTTCGGTTCTGGCCTTTAACTACTTTAACTTTGATTTTCAACAGGCGGCACACGGCCGGGCACCGGCGGTTGCTACCGGCATAAAGAGGGCAAATCCAGACTTAATTGTTTTTACCTATCAGGGAGACGGCGATTTGGCATCTATTGGTATGAGTGAAATAATCCACGCCGCAAATCGGGGAGAGAAGTTTACGGTGATTTTTATTAATAATGCTATTTATGGTATGACCGGTGGGCAGATGGCACCTACAACGATGCCCGGACAAGTTACCACTACCACGCCGAAAGGAAGAGATGTTAAGGAAACCGGTTACCCGGTTAGGATGTGTGAACTTCTTGCCAGCCTTAATACACCGGCTTTTATTGAGAGAGTGGCGGTGCACAATCCCAAACAAGTAGTTGGTGCTCGTCGGGCATTAAAAGAGGCTTTTACTCTGCAGCGGGACAAGGTTTGTTTTTCTTTTGTGGAGTGTCTTTCTACCTGTCCAACAAACTGGGGGCTATCACCCTATGAGGCGACAAAATGGTTAGAGGAACATATGCTGCCTTATTATCCAGTGCAGAATTTTAAGCGACCAGAATTAAAGGGGGAAAGCAATGCAGGTTGAGGTTGTTTTTGCAGGGTTTGGTGGCCAGGGGGTGCTTTTGGCCGGTAAGGTGCTCGCTGAAGTAGGGATGAAGATGGGAAAAGAGGTGGTTTGGCTTCCTTCTTACGGTCCTGAGATGCGCGGGGGTACTGCTAATTGTGTGGTAATTATCGCCGATGAGGCGATCGCGTCGCCGATTATCGCCCATCCCCGGGATGCGGTGGTGATGAACCGTCCTTCTCTGGAGAAGTTTTGTCCCTTACAGAAACCAGGCGGATTTACAATCCTAAACAGTTCATTGATTACCATCAGACCGGAGCGGCAAGATATTGTGATTGTGGAGGTTCCTGCAAATGATATTGCTATTGAAGCCGGTGCCGCACGGGCAGCGAATATGGTTATGCTTGGTGCTTATGTCGGGGCAACCGATTTAGTTTCTATTGATGCGGTCCTTGAACAGGTGAAGGAGGAATTTCAACATCGCCCCAAAGTTATTCCAGTTAATTTGAAATGTATTGAGGAAGGGTTTAATCTTGCCAGGTCGGCTCTTGCCAAAAACAGATCGTAAATAGAGCAGAATTTTAACTCCAGTCTGCCTATAAGTTATTTGTTTTATGTTTGTTATAAAGACAGGCAGTTTTCCCTGTTAGTACTTATTATAAACAATAACGGGGTCACCCCGGGGGTGACCCCCGGGGTTATTTACGATTCAGGTTAAGTTATATAAGTCTATATTTTATAAAGGCTTAGTTCATTGAAAGTGTTTGTTATTGTTTTTCTGTTAATGATTCTGTTGAATTTAGGGGGCGGTAAGAAGGTTTTGTTGAAAAGCCACCCGGGCTGGATTTCTTTTATTCCAGTGCGATTTTAACGGTAATTATGAGGTGAAATTTAAGGCAACAAAAAGGCGCTAACCACAATGATGATTCGGTGTTATATAGAATCTTAATTTACAGTATCGTAGTCTAATTTAGTTGATGTTGAAGAAAGGACCAGTAAAGATTTTGTTAGAGCGAGCTTCAGAACTGGAAAAGAAGGTTCAGGGATTAAAGGAGGATTACTTAAGGGCACTGGCTGATTTTGACAACTTCAGAAAGCGGATGGAGCGGGAGATGAAGATGAGCGAACAGCTGGGGGTGGAGAAACTAATGGTAGATATTTTGCCGGTTCTGGATGATTTAGAGCGGGCGTTAAACGCTGCGGGTGCGACCTCTAATAACACCGATAGGAGTATAATAAGGGGGTTTGAGTTGATTTACAAGAATTTGTGTTCAGTTCTGGAGCGTCATGGGTTACAGGTGTATTGTTGTATCGGTGAGGAGTTTGATCCCCGGCGCGCAGAAGCGGTGGGGTTTGTTGAGGTTGAAAGCGGTAATGATGGTGTGGTGGTAGAAGAGGTCTGTCGTGGTTATGAACGTGGTGGTAAGGTTTTAAGGACAGCAAAGGTAAAAGTGAGTAAAGTTGTGGAGAACAAGTAAATTAGAATTTAACAATAAAGGAGGAATTAATGAGCAAAGTTATTGGCATTGATCTTGGAACAACATTTTCTTGTGTGGCGGTAATGGAACGAGGCCAACCAGTGGTGATTCCTAACCCCGAAGGAGGGAGGACCACGCCATCGGTTGTTGCCCTCGGTAAGGAGCGTTTGGTTGGTACGTTGGCTAAACGTCAGGCGGTAATTAACCCACAGTCAACGATTTATTCCATAAAGCGGTTTATGGGTAGAAGATACCCAGAGGTTTTAGATGAGATAAAGCGGGTACCTTTCCGGGTAGTTGAATCGGCAAATGGCGACGCTTGGGTTGAGGTTGATGGTAAGAGGTATTCGCCGCCGGAGATTTCGGCGATGGTTTTATCCTACCTTAAAAAAGCGGCGGAGGCATATTTGGGCGAAGCGGTAACCAAGGCGGTGATTACCGTCCCAGCCTATTTTAACGATTCCCAGCGTCAGGCGACTAAGGACGCAGGTAAGATCGCCGGTCTGGATGTCTTGCGGATTATTAACGAGCCTACTGCGGCGGCATTAGCCTATGGGCTGGACAAGAAAAAGTCTGAGAAAATAGCCATTTATGACTTAGGTGGCGGAACTTTTGACATTTCTATTCTGGAGATCGGTGATGGCGTTTTTGAGGTGCGCTCTACCAATGGGGATACTCATCTTGGCGGAGATGATATTGACCAGCGAATAATGGAATGGGTAATTGAAGAATTTAGAAGGGAGCACGGGATTGATTTGCTTCAAGACAAGACCGCTTTGCAGCGGGTAAAAGAGGCGGCGGAAAAAGCCAAGTGCGAACTTTCTACCTCTCTGGAGACCACCATCAGTTTGCCGTTTATATATGCGGATGAGAAAAAGGGGCCTTTGCACATTGACATCCGTTTGACGCGAGCGAAGTTAGAGGCGCTGGTGGAAGATTTGTTACAGAGAACACTGGGGCCAGTAAAACAGGCCTTGGCCGACGCCAAATTGACACCGCGAGATATTGATGAGGTGATCCTGGTGGGCGGCCAAACCAGAATGCCGCGGGTACAACAGCTGGTGAGGGATTTCTTCGGAAAAGAACCACACAAGGGAATCAATCCAGATGAGGTGGTGGCAATAGGGGCGGCGATTCAGGGAGCGGTTTTAGCAGGTGAGGTAAAGGATGTGGTGCTTTTAGACGTAACGCCACTTTCGCTTGGGATAGAAACTGCGGGTGGGGTGATGACAAAAATTATCGAGCGCAATACGACAATTCCGACCAGAAAGAGCCAGATATTTACTACAGTTGAAGACAATCAGACGACTGTGCGAGTGCACGTACTCCAGGGGGAACGGGAGATGGCAGCAGATAACCGGACACTGGGTGTTTTTGACCTAGTGGGTATTCCGCCTTCGCCGCGGGGAATCCCTCAAATTGAAGTAACTTTTGATATTGATGCAGATGGAATTCTCCATGTTACCGCCAAGGACAAGTTAACCGGCAAAGAACAGAGTATTAAAATTACCGCTTCTTCCGGGTTGTCAAAGGAGGAGATTGATCGGATGATCAGCGAAGCGCAGGCTCATGCGGCCGAAGACCGGCGACGACGGGAGCTTGTTGACAGCCGAAATCGTGCCGATACTATTATTTATCAGACAGAGAAAAGTCTGAAGGAGCTAGGTGAACGAGTGCGGGCCGAAGAGAAGCAGCAAATTGAATCGGCGATAGCTCGCTTAAAAGAAGCGATGAAGGGGGATGATAAAGGTGCTATTGATCGAGCGGCTGATGAGTTGCAGCGGTTGATGAGCAGTATCGGAGAACGGCTTTACCGAGAACAGGCCCAGAGCGGGGAAAAGAGCGCCTCTGGTGCTAACGAGAAGAAAAAGGTAGAAGCGGATTATACAGTGATTGACGAAGAGGAGAAGAGAAAGTAAGCAAATCAAGGGAGGTAGTATTAAACTGAACGTTCTAAGGAGGTGGATGTTTTAGCCCCTTTCAGGGCTTGACGATAACCAATGCCGGTAGCGAAACGGGACTATTATGATGTCCTGGGTGTTTCTCGTAACGCCACACCAGAGGAGATAAAGGCGGCTTACCGCCGACTGGCAAAGGAGTATCATCCAGACCGCAATCCCGATAATCGGACAGAGGCAGAGGAAAAATTCAAGGAACTCTCCGAAGCCTATGAAGTTCTAGCCGATCCGGAAAAACGACGGCTTTACGATGCCTATGGGCATCAAGGTGTTGCCGGGCAATTTGGTCCCGGCGGGTTTGATTTCCGACGAGATTTTACCCATACCGAGGATTTAGAGGATATTTTTGGTGATCTGTTCCGCGGATTCGGAACACAAACGGGAAGTTTGTTTGACTTGCTTTTTGGTACTGATTCAGAGCCGATTAGCCACAAACGCATCCGGGGACGGAATATTGTTGTTAGATTGAAGTTGACGCTGGAAGAAATCGCCAATGGGACGACCAAGGAAATTGCGTTTTCTCGCTATGAGGTATGTAGTGAATGTCACGGCGCAGGTGGTAGCGGGAAGGTCGTCTGTGCTACCTGCCGGGGGAATGGCAGGGTTAGACGGCAGACCAGTTCAGTTTTTGGACAATTTGTTCAAATTACCACCTGTCCAGATTGTGGCGGGACCGGTGAGCGAGTGCGAAACATTTGTCGCCAATGTGATGGTACCGGGAGAATAAAACAGACAAGAACGTTGAAAGTAAAGATTCCGGCTGGTGTTTCTTCCGGTACACCCATTGTTTTACACAATGAGGGGCATTGGGGGCCGGGGGGAAGTGGAGATGTGGTGATTGAGATTGAGGAAAAGGCGCACCCGCTTTTTATTCGGCAGGGGGACGATGTAATTGTTGAAGTGCCTGTTTCAATTCCAGTAGCGGTGCTGGGGGGGAAGATTAAGGTGCCAACATTGAACGGAGTTAAGGAAATTGATTTGCCCGCGGGAACACAGCCAGGGTCTGTTTTTCGATTGCGTGGATACGGTGTAAAACATTTAAATGGTGGAAGCGGTGATGAGTTGGTTCGAATTGTTGTTTTTATACCAGACCGTTTAAGTCGTGAGGAGAAAAGTCTCTATCGTCAACTTGCCGATATTCAGTCGCAACCCCTTCCGGAACCAAGAAAACCGGGTGGCAAGTAATGGAGTTATTTTATCTTCCCGGTGGAGCTGATGTTGACCAACGGGTGGCGATTAGCGGAGCTGAGGCACGGCATATTGTTCGCGTTTTACGGCACAGGGTTGGGGATGAAATTTCAGGCACTGATGGTCAAGGAAATCTTTTTCGGCTAAGACTGGAAGAAACCAGTGCAAGTAGGGTTATTGGCCGAATAGTGAATAAAAAGGTGGACTGTCGTGAACCAAAACGGTTTTTTGCGTTGGCTCCAGCGGTTCTAAAAGGGGATAAGTTATCTCCGGTAGTTGAGGCGGTTACTGAGCTGGGAGTTTCTGAAGTCATTCCATTTATGAGCAAAAGAGTAGTGGGGAAAATGAGCGAGACGAAGATTCGGCGACTGACTACAGTAGCAATAAGTGCGATGAAATCGTCAACCAGAACGATATTACCTAAGATTAGCAATGTTGTAGACTTATTCGGTCTACTGGACCGTTTTGGTGACTTTGACCAGGTACTGCTGGCTTACGAAGAAGAAAATCAACAGAGTCTAGACGCGGTATTGTCTCGGAATGCAAAATCGCTCCTTTTGATTATCGGACCAGAGGGTGGATTTGAAGGGGTTGAGGTTGAACGGATGAAGGCGGCAGGGGCGGCGGTTTTTACGCTCGGGCCGAGACGGCTGCGGGCAGAAACTGCTGCTGTAACGGCACTTGCCTGTTGTCTGGGGTTGCTAGGTGAATTAGGATAATTTAAAAAGAAAGGAGGTGTTTAAAAGCAATGGTGAGTATTACTGTTAAGGAAGGTGAGCCGTACGAGAGTTTTATTCGTCGGTTTCGTCGGGCGTGTGAGCAGGCGGGCATTCTGCGTGAGGTGAAGCGGCGGGAATATTACGAAAAGCCGAGTGAGCGACGTAAACGAAAAATGGCCGAGGCCCGCAGGCGGCTTTACCGAAAACAATTTAGCGAGAGATAAGTAAAGATAAGAGTCAAGTTAATGGTGGACAAAGAAAGTTTAAGGGCGCTTGACTTTGCTCATATTCGGGAGCTGGTGGTCGGATTTTGTGCTACCGATTTGGGGAAGGAACAGGCGGAGAAGTTGTTACCGGTGCTTTCTCGCTCGGAAGTAAACGCCGAATATGATTTTCTGGAAGAGGTGATGACTTTTGATGGGGAACCGTCTCTTTCGACTGTTGTTGACATTCGGCCGTTACTTAACCAGACACGGGCGGGAGCGGTATTGACTACTGACGAGCTTTTGAAAGTGCGGAGATGTTGCGTTGCACTGCGCAGTTGCCGGGAGTTTTTCCAGCGTCAGGGCGAGAAAGTTCGTCGTCTCCAGCGGATCATGGAAGGTCTGGTGGTTTTGCCGGAACTAGAACTGGCAATTGAGCGAGCGATTGATGAGTCTGGTGCCGTGCGGGACAATGCTAGTCCTAAATTACAGGAGCTGAGGAGAGAAATTCGGGAGCAACGCAACTTTTTAGTGGCACAATTGGAACGGATGGTAGAGGATAGTCCGGCGATTTTTGAAGGGACGGTCATGGTTCGTAGGGAACGTTTTGTCCTGCCGGTAAAGGTAACGGAAAGGAATAAAGTCCCGGGAGTGGTTCACGCTGCTTCGGCTAGTGGCGAAACGCTGTTCATTGAGCCGCTGGAAACCATTTTAGAGCAGAATCGGCTTCAGGAATTAAGAGATGCGGAAGCAGAAGAAGTTAATCGGATCCGGCGGGAGCTTTCGGAAATGGTGGCTCGTTATCAGGCAAATCTGAGTGAGGCACTAGAAAGATTGGCAACGCTTGACCTTCTGTTTGCCAAGCGGCGTTTTGTTTTGAAATTTGATTGTCATCGCCCGGCAATTACCGATGAATCAACGATAGAATTGGTCGGGGCGAGGCATCCTTTGTTAATGTTGCGCAAGTCAGTAGTGGTTCCCCTGAATTTGCGTTTTCCTGATGGCGTGTCGGTGGTACTTATTTCCGGGCCTAATGCGGGTGGCAAAACAGTGGTGTTGAAGACAATCGGCCTCTGTGCTCTATTGATGAAATGTGGCATATTCGTGCCGGCGGCGAACGGAACTAAGCTGTCGTGGGTGGAAAGAGTATTTGCTGACATCGGTGATGAGCAGTCATTAGAAGCGGGCATGTCTTCGTTTACTGCCCATCTTATGCGATTAAAAGAGATGCTTGATTGTGCCGATCGCCACAGTCTTGTGCTTATTGATGAGATTGGTGCTTCTACCGCTCCCGAGGAAGGTGCCGGGCTGGCGATGGCGATTTTAGAAGAGTTACGTAATCGCCAAGTATGGACAGTTGCTACAACCCATTTTAACAACCTTAAAATATTTGTTCAAAACGAACCGGGAATGGCTAATGCCGCGATGGAATTTCGGGATGCTCCAACTTATCGTTTGAAAATGGGGGTTGCCGGTGAATCGGGAGCTTTTGAAATTGCTAAACGTTTGGGGTTGCCGGCGTCGGTTTTGGAGCGGGCGAAGCTGCGACTGGGAAAAGAGTGGGTTGATCTGGGGGAGCGGTTACGGGCGTTGGAAGAGGAGTTAGAAGTTACTCGACGGACAAAGCAAGAGGTAGAGGTAGAAAGAAACCGGCTCGCGGAGCTGATGCAACAGTATAAAAAACGGTTGACCGATTTTCAGGAGTGGATGAAAACCGAAAAAGAGCGGTTTCGACAGGAGCAGGAAAGGTTATTGAAGGATACCCGGCGCCAGGTGGAGAATTTTGTTCGGGAATTGCGTGAGCGCCGCGCCGATCACGAGAGTATTGTTCGGGTAAAGCGATTCGTTGAGGAGAGACTGCAGACGTTGGCGGAAGAAATTCCGGTGGTATCCGACGGTGCGATTTCCGAGTTTCATGTGGGCGACTTTGTTGAGTCAAAGATGTTTTCCCGCCACGGTAAGGTAATGGAAGTTAAAGGAAGCCAGGTGGTGGTGGCATTTGGCAACATCAGGATGGAATTGCCGGCAAGTGCCCTGAGATTGGCTCGGCAGCAAGATACTAAACCTGAACCGGCAGCTGATGATTATGAGTTTGTCCCCAGGCTTAATGTGAGAGGGATGACCAGGGATGAGGCGGAGATGGCATTAAAACAGTTTTTGGCTGAAGCGGAGGTTGTTGGGGTAAAAGAGCTATCAATTCTTCACGGTAAGGGTAGCGGTGTATTGCGGCAGTTTCTCTGGCAGCGACTGCGACAGGATAGGAGGGTACTTGATATTAAGTTTGCCGAACCAGCTGATGGCGGAATGGGGGTTACGGTAGTTCAATTGAGGAGAAGCGGTGATCAAGCCTGAGGTAGTTGAACGCATTCGCCAGGAAACAGACATTGTTGAGTTAGTTGGCGGTTATCTTCCTTTGAAGAAGGTGGGGAAGTATTATCGCGGTCTGTGTCCGTTTCATCCTGAAAGGACTCCTTCTTTTTATGTTAGTCCAGAGCGGCAGTCTTACCATTGTTTTGGTTGTGGCGCAGGAGGCAATGCGATTAGTTTTATAATGGCATACGAAAAACTTGAATTTCCTGAGGCGGTAAAATTTTTGGCCCAACGCCTGGGAATTATAGTTGAAGAAGAGAGAATTTCCAGTCGCAACCAATCGTTATATGACGCCTGTGAGCGCGCCACACACTTTTTTGAAGAAATGCTCAGGAAATCAGAATCAGCTCAGAATTATCTTCAAAGACGGGGACTTAGGCCGGAAACTGTGAAGAGGTTTCGCCTTGGATTTGCTCCGGCCGGAAATCTTTTACGGGGGGCAGCCCGAAAATTGAGTATTCCCGACGAGGTTTTAGTTCAGGCTGGCTTGATAATTAAGAAAGACGATGGTGTAATTAACTATTTTCGTAATCGGATTATTTTTCCGATATTTTCAATTTCCGGTAAGGTAATTGGATTCTGTGGGCGGGTGCTTGATGACAGTGAGCCCAAGTATCTTAACTCTCCTGATACTCCGATATTTCACAAAGGGGACATTCTTTATGGCATTTTTCAGGCAAAAGCTTACATTCGCGAACAGATTCCAATTTTGGTGGAAGGAAATTTTGACCTTCTTTCTTTGGTTGATCGGGGCATAAACAACGTCGTTGCTGGATTGGGTACCGCCCTGACAACAGCCCAAGCTTTGTTGTTGCGACGATATAACGCCCGGGTAATTCTTTGTTACGATGGGGATGCTGCCGGTCAGCAGGCCTGCCGACGTTCTCTTGAGACGCTTTTGCGGAGCGGAGTGGACCCGCAGGTAATGAGATTGCCGGCTGGAGTTGACCCGGATAGCTGTATTCAAAAAGAGGGTAAAGAAAAGTTTCTCGCCCGGATGCAGCAGTTAGATGATTTTGTTGATTTTATAATGGCAAATAAGAACTTGAAAAAAGTAACCGACCAGCGGATGATTCTTGCGGAACTGAAGGGATTACTTCGACTGATTCCAGATCAAATAAGCCGGGAGCTGTATGGTAACCGTATCGCCAAACTCTTTGGCATTAATTCGAATCGCTTGCTCAGCGGAAGTTCCGAATCGGCTGACAGTCATAATGTTACCAGGAGAGTCAATTCAATTGAAGAAAAATTGGTAGCAGTAGCGGTTCAGGACCGGCGATTTGCCCAAGTGGCTTTGGAGTTTTGTCTGTCGGAGACACTGGAGGATAAAACCTTGATGGAAATTGCCCGATTGGCGGAGGAACATTGCAATGATCCGAATTTTAGTCCGGAAATGCTGATAGATTTAGTTGAGAACAAGGACGGGCAGTCCCTTATTGCTCGGTGGACATTTGATGAAGCCGCTCTGCCTTCGGTTGCTGAATTCCGAAAACGAGTAAGGCAGTTTCGGGCACGTTGGCTCCATCAACAAATAGTACTTGCTCACCAAGCCGGTGACGAGGAGCAGGCAGAGATTTTGGGGCGGGAACGGCAGAAATTATTGAAGGACAATGTTCAAGAAAGGAGTGTGTGACAATGACGAAAAATAAGCGGGGCAGAAAGAAAAAAGTTGTACTACACGAGAAGAAGAACGAACAACCGGAGTGGTTGGAGATGGTTTATAAGAAAGCCGCGGCGGACAAACAGATTACCTATGATGAACTTGAGGAATTGCTACCAGATGAAGTTTTGATGACACCAGAAAGATTAGACGAGGTTATTTCGGATCTTAATCGTAACGGAATTCAGATGGCCGACGTTCATACTGGAGAAGAAGAAGTAGTGGGACGTCAGGTGGTCAAGCCAGTAATTCAGCGGAGTGACGACCCGACAAAGGCATATTTCCGGGAACTGGCAAAGTTGCCACTGTTGACCAGAGAAGAAGAAGTGAAGTATTCTCGGGAAATGGAAGAGGGATACCGGAGTCTTATTCAATATCTGTTTGAACCGGTAACAATGATGTTGCGTTTAGTAGAGGAGTGTAAGCCGATTGAAGAGGGGACGAGGGCGCTGGACCAAGTGGCTCGGGTAGAGTTTGAATGTCTTTTTGACAAGAAAGCACTCGCCCGGGAGCGAACGAGATTTGTGCGTTATTTAAGAGAAATCCAACGCATAGCTAAACGAATTGTAGAATTGTCAGTCGGGAAACAAACTATTAAGGCCAAGAAGTTAGTTGCCGAACTCCGTCAGCGTGCTTTCAATCGCATTCAGGCACTTTCACTACAACACCATATAATCAACGATTTCCTCAATGAATTTAAGGGAATAGCAAACCAAACATTGGACGCTTGGGAACGGCTTCAACAGTTGCGAAGCCAAGGTAAGGACAAGACTGCGGAGACAAAAGAGTTAATGCGTCAGGTGGCAGAGGCAAGAAAGACACTGGGGAAAAATCCTTTACAACTCAAGCGAATTTTAGCTGAGATGGCGGTTTGCGAAAAACGCATTCTTGCTGCCCGGGACCGGATGATTGAAGGAAATGTTAGATTAGTGATATCAATTGCCAAGCGGTATGTTAATCGGGGACTGGAGTTTGCCGATCTTTTAGAAGAAGGAAATGTCGGACTCATTAAAGCGGTGGAGAAGTTCAATTATCGGAAAGGATTTAAGTTCTCCACCTATGCTACCTGGTGGATAAAACAGGCGATTACCCGGGCAATCGCTGACCAGTCACGAACGGTCAGAGTCCCAGCGCATATAATTGATGCTATTAACAAGGTGGCTAAGGTTCAACGGAGATTTTTGCAAACGTGTGGTCGTGAGGCAACAATAGCAGAACTGGCACAGCGGCTTTCTACACCTAAAGAAAAACTGGAAGCATTAGGTAAAATTGCACAGTTTGGGGTTTCAATTGACAAGCCGATAGATGAGGATGAATCCAGTTTTATTGGTGACTTCATTTGTGACGACAAAACCGTTTCTCCTTCGCATGATGCGGCGGTGAAATTGATCGGTGAAAAATTGGAGGAGGCGTTGAAAACCCTTACTTTGAGGGAGGAAAAGGTACTCCGATTGCGTTTTGGTTTGGGCGACGGTCAGCCCCGGACTTTAGAAGAGGTGGGGCAAATATTTAACATTACCCGAGAACGAGTGCGGCAAATTGAAGTCAAGGCGTTACGGAAGTTACGGCATCCATTGCGGATAGGTGAATTGGCCGAGTTAATGAAGCTTTTGCGATGAGCCGTATTGGGTTGTTTTCGGATACTCATGACAATCTGGATAAGATTCGTGCTGCGATAACTCTTTTTAATCAGTTAGAATTAAATCGGGTAATTCATTGCGGCGATATCGTTGCACCGTTTGTTTTAAACGAACTGCGCAGCCTTAAAATGCCGTTGGTAATAGTTTTGGGTAATTGTGATGGTGATCGGCAGACATTGTTCGCCCGGGCGGCAGAATTTGGATTTCAAATTAGTGCGGAGCCGTTGGTAATTGCTACTGATAACGGGGAATTGGTAATTAGTCATAAACCCCTACCGTCATTGCCGGATTGTGAATTCTATGTTTACGGGCATACCCATAAAACATATTATACTTCAGGGAAACCGGTGGTGGTTAATCCCGGTGAGGCATGCGGTTGGCTTACCGGCAAGAGTACAGTTGCGGTGCTTGATACCGTTGCTAAAGCGGTGGAATTCTTTGAACTGTAATCCGGTTGGATAAATGGAGATGCTTCCAGGGTTATATGTAGTTTCAACACCAATCGGCAATCTTGATGATATGACGCCACGAGCCCGGTATGTGCTTGCCCATGTTGATTTAATTGCCTGTGAGGATACCCGGAGAACAGGGATGTTGCTTAAACATTTCAACATTGAGAATCAAATGATTTCCTATCACGAGTACAATAAGCTTCGCCGCACGCCGTTGATTCTTAATTTACTCGCCCAGCACAAAAGGGTGGCATTGGTAAGTGATGCCGGGACACCGGGGATATCCGATCCGGGATTTTATTTGATTCGTGAAGCAGTAAAGCAGGGGACTCGGATTATTCCAGTTCCAGGGGCATCAGGTTTGCTGGCGGCATTGGTGGTATCTGGTTTGCCTTCCGACCGTTTTGTCTTTGAAGGGTTTTTACCTAAAAGAGCAGGGCGACGTCGAAAACGGTTGGCGGTTCTTATTCGGGAAGAACGTACGATGATATTTTATGAATCGGCACGGCGGGTAAAGCAATTACTGACAGAGATGAAAGAACTCTGGGGGGAAAGGAGGGCGGTAATTTGCCGGGAGCTAACCAAAAAATTTGAAGAAGTGCTGCGGGGAACTTTTACCGAGTTACTGGACCAAATTGCGGATAGAGAATTAAAGGGTGAGACGGTAGTGGTGGTTGCGGGTTATGAGGCAAGAGACTAAAGAGCGGGGAAGAAGGCTGATAAAGCCCCTGATAAGGCTTCTGGCTCATTTGAAAATTTCTCCTACGGCGGTTACCCTCAGTGCTGTACCGTTAAGTATATTAGCTGCAGTTCTTTTTGCCAAGGGATGGTTTATTTGGGCAGGGATAACTGTCTTTTTTGTGGGTTTATGCGATACCATTGATGGCGAACTTTCGCGTTTGTCAGGCAAGGTTTCTGCTCCGGGAGCGTTTCTTGATTCAACCGTTGATCGTCTCAGTGAAGGGACGATACTTATCGGTGTCGGTTGGTATTATTTTCTGAACAACCGTTGGGCAGTTTTGTTGACTTTTGTAACGTTACTTTTTTCTTTTTTGGTCAGTTATGTCCGGGCACGGGCAGAGGGTCTTGGGAAGAATTGTCAGGTTGGTTTCTTTGAGCGGCCGGTGCGGGTTAGCCTTTTGATATTTAGTGCGTTGATTTTGGGAAAAAGGTATTTGCCGTTTGGTATTGGTTTAATGGCACTGGGCACCTTTTTAACTTTTGTCCGGCGGGTAATCTATGTATTAAAACAGAATCAGCAATGAAGTCCCGAATTTTGTTGGTTGGGGTGATAAAGACCGGAAATGAACGGTGGGCAAAGATAGAGGCATTAGAAGAGTTGGCGGCGCTGGTTAGAACCTCGGGAGGGACGGTCGTAGAGAAAATTATTAGCGTTCGGCCACAACCGGAGCCGGCAACTCTGATAGGGCGAGGTAAAGCGGAGGAAATCAGAGACATATGTCGCAGTCACGGCATTGAATTGGTAGTATTTGAGGATGAATTGACTCCCACGCAACTGCGAAATCTTGAGGATATTATTAGTGTGAGGGTTGTTGACCGAACAGCGGTGATTCTGGATATTTTTGCTCTTCATGCCCGGACTGCCGAAGCCAAAGTTCAGGTGGAACTTGCTCAGCTGGAGTATTATAAAACCAGATTGACGGGATTGGGCGTGGCGATGTCACGATTGGGCGGTGGTATCGGAACAAGAGGGCCCGGTGAAACGAAACTGGAACTGGACCGGCGGCGGATTGAGCAGCGGATAACCGCATTGCGTAGAAAACTAAATCAAGTGGAACAGGAACGGATAATCCAGCGGAAACGGCGGAGCGATTTTATTCAGTTTTCTATCGCCGGTTATACCAATGCCGGTAAGTCAACTTTATTTAACAGATTGACCAATTCTCAGGCAAAAGTTTCTTCGCAACTTTTTGCTACACTGGATGCCAGTACCCGGCTTCTGGTACTGAAGCCTTTTCACCGTGTGTTAGTAACCGATACGGTTGGATTTATCCGCAATCTGCCTCTTCAGCTGGTGGCAAGTTTTCGGTCAACATTAGCAGAAATCAGGGAGGCGGATCTGATAATTCATGTCGCCGATGCAAGTGGTGAGGCGGTGGAGCAGAGAATTGAAGTGGTAAATGAAACGTTGGCCAATATCGGAGCCAAGGACAAACCAAAGTTGTTAGTATTCAATAAGATTGACCGCGTTTTTGATAATATGGTTATTGAGCGGTTAAGAAAGTATTACCCGCAAGCGGTATTTGTCTCTGCGCTTACCGGAGAAGGTATTAACAGTTTATTGGGAAGGCTCGTCCGGTTTGTAGAGAAGCAGATGGTAATTAGAACCTTTACCGTTCCAAGTGATCGCTGGGATTTAATCGCACGCCTTTTAGAAAGTGGTGAAATTCTTGCTGATGAAGAACACAACAAAAAACGGCGTTTCCGAATAAGGGGAAGTTCTATTGACCTTGCCCGTTTACGGAAACAGATAAACGCCGCTTTGCGTTAACGTAATGTTGTAATTAGAATTATTCTACTTTAATTGCACTCGCGGGACAGTCTTCTGCTGCCTGCTGGACACACTCTTCTGCGCCTTCCGGGACCGTGTCCACCTTTACGACAGCGGTGTCACCATCCAGCTCAAATACATCCGGGCAGCTGTCTACACACAGGCCACAGCCCGTGCACAGTTCTTTATCCACAGTGGCTTTCATTTTGCCTCCTTATAATATGATTAGTTATGTAGTTTATTTTAAAAAGGGAAAAGCCCTCTTGTCAAGAAATTACGCGGCTATCGGAGGTCTGATTTTTGCGTCAGATAGGCGTGAACAAAATCTTCTATGTGTCCGTCCAGAACAGCCGTGATATCTCTGATTTCCAAACCAGTGCGATGGTCTTTTACCAGTTGATACGGAAATAGAATATAAGAACGAATCTGATGCCCCCAGGCAATATCCGTTTTTGCCGCTTCGTATTTTTCCATTTCGGCATCCCGTATTCTTTTGTAGTAATTATAGAGACGGGATCGGAGCACTTTCAGAGCATTCTGGCGATTTTGAAACTGGGAGCGTTCATTCTGACAGGTTACGACAATCCCGGTGGGAATGTGGATAATCCGGACAGCAGAGCTAACTTTGTTAACGTTTTGTCCACCATGCCCACCGGCACGAAAGGTCTCAATTTTTAGGTCGCTGGGATTAATTTCAACTTCAATTTCATCTACTGCAGGGAGAACCGTAACTGCCACGAAACTGGTGTGACGGCGGCGGTTAGCATCAAAGGGGGATATACGGACCAAGCGATGGACACCCATTTCTGATTTGAGCAGTCCATAGGCGTAAGGACCGGTAACTTCCAGTGTTGCATCTTTGATACCCGCTTCTTCATTGGGTTGAATGTCGAGGATTTCATAACGCAATCCTTGATTTTCGATGTAATGAATGTACAGACGGAGGAGCATTTCTGCCCAATCACAAGATTCAGTGCCACCGGCACCGGGGTGGATAGAGAGAATGGCGGGACGATTATCCTCCGGGGAATTGAACAGCGCTCTTTCCTCCAACGCTACGAGGTTTTTCTGAATCCGGTTTATGTGTTCCTGTAGTTCATTCAGAACCCGGGCGTCTTCTTCAGCCGCAAACAGTTCTTCCAGAGCGTTGGTTTCCATCAGGTCCTGTTCTAATTGATTAACCCGGTCAACGAGGTCCGAGAGCATTGCGACCCGCCGCATAATTGTCTGTGCCTGCTTGTTGTCGTTCCAGAAATCCGATTTAGCCGAGGCGTTGTTTAAACGATTGAGTTCTTCCCGGAGTTGTTCAATGTCAAAGAAACTCCTTAATTCTTTTAAGCCTTTCGGCAAGGGCGTCTAACTGTTCACTCACGAGCGATGTTATTTATTTCTTTTTCGGTGCGGTGTCGCTTTGGCCATAGCGGCGGCGGAATTTTTCTACTCTGCCGGCAGTGTCAACTATTTTCTGTTTGCCTGTAAAAAAAGGATGGCAAGCAGAACAGATCTCTACATGAAGTTTAGGCTTGGTGGAACGGGTTTTAAATGTGTTGCCGCAGGCGCAGGTGACCACGCATTCACTGTACTTGGGGTGAATTTTGGGTTTCATATTATATTTTCTCCTGTTTTTAGCTTTCACTCATTGAATCTAAAAACTCTTTATTATTCCGTGTTAGACGCATTTTGTCAAGGACAAATTCCATCATTTCTACCGGGTTGAGTTCGGCGAGAAGTTTACGAAGTATCCATATGCGGTTGAGCTCAAACTCGGAAAGCAAAAGTTCTTCTTTACGGGTGCCCGAACGTTGCAGGTCAATTGCGGGGAAAATCCGCCGGTCTGCCAATCGTCGGTCAAGGATTAGTTCCATATTGCCCGTTCCCTTGAATTCTTCGAAGATGACTTCATCCATTCGGGAGCCGGTTTCAATCAGGGCGGTAGCGATTACCGTAAGGCTGCCGCCTTCTTCAATATTGCGGGCCGAACCGAAGAATTTTTTGGGTTTCTGGAGGGCGTTGGAATCCAATCCGCCGGAAAGGGTGCGACCGGAGTGGGGGACGACCAGGTTATGGGCGCGGGCCAGCCTAGTGATTGAGTCAAGCAAGATGACCACATCGTGTTTGTTTTCTACCAGCCGTTTGGCCTTTTCCAGAACCATGTCAGCAACCTGGACGTGTCTCTCTGGTGCTTCGTCAAATGTAGAACTTATTACTTCTGCCTTTACCGAGCGCTCCATGTCAGTTACTTCCTCGGGGCGTTCGTCAATTAACAGGATGATTAATTTGATTTCAGGATGATTTATAGTAATGCTGTTGGCTATTTTTTGAAGTAGTACCGTTTTTCCCGCCCGGGGTGGAGAGACAATCAGCCCCCGTTGTCCCTTGCCGATTGGAGTAAAAAGGTCTACCACCCGCATGGAGAGGTCATTGCGCTCCGTAACTTCAAGGCGGATACGTTCTTGTGGGTACAGGGGGGTCAGGGCATCAAACGGAATATGGGGGCGTCCTTCAGCAAGGGGAACACCGTTTATTGTTTCAATTTTTAGTAAGGCAAAATACCGTTCACTGTTTTTCGGGGGTCTTGCCAGTCCGGTAATAGTATCCCCGGTGCGCAAACCAAAGCGTTTGATTTGAGAGGGGGAAACATAGATATCGTCCGCGGAGGGAAGGTAACTGTATTCTGGGGAACGCAGAAAACCGAAACCGTCTTCAAGTATTTCCAGGACGCCGTCTACCTGGACGCCACCTTCACCACCTTCGGTGGTTGCTCGCTGCCGTGCTTCTGCTTCTAAAATTGCCATAATTAAGCCGTGCTTTTTCTTTTCCCGATAGTCAGGGATGTTCAAAGATTGAGCGATATCGTAGAGTTCGCTGATTTTTTTACTCTTCAGTTCTTCCTGAGTCATCGTTGCTCCTTTAGATTTAAATTGATGCGCCCTTAGTGCTGATCACCTTTATCTATATCTAATCTATTCTCCCGGCAATAAGAGTCAGATATTTATAGAATGACCTACTCCGAATTTTTGCCGAGGGCACATAGGATTTCCAACTTCCTAGATATAGTATAGAAAGAAAAAATTCCCTGTCAAGCAAGTTGTTTCGGTGGTAAACTCACGGCGCGGGAATAAAGAACGGAACC
>FMJZ01006440.1_pt1 | contig 20192 bp, 21 predicted proteins | sample 1987881 | NCBI WGS metagenome assembly FMJZ01 (sample SAMEA4378227, study PRJEB15110) | soil metagenome | biome: soil; feature: Field; material: Soil | place: India | collected 2015-03-11 | depth 0 m
AATTCTAATATCTTTTCAGCACCATCCTCACCCAATCCTTTATTAAGAATATTCTTGACGTATTCCTCTCCTCCTAAATGTAGAATGCCTTTGGATATTTTTTCTGATGCCTCTCTAAAAACATCATCAACAATGTTCCTGTTTATACCTTTCAAACGGCTCATATGCAATGCTATCATGCTTACGTCATTTATATCTAAATTTTTTAAAATCTCAGAAGCAACATCTTCTCCTATTGCGCTCAAAAAAATAGCTGCCTTTTCATATCCATTTAATTGCATCTATTTCTCCTCAATCCATTCTTTTACTAAGCTTGAAGCCTCTTTCGGATTTTTCTTTGCCCATTCAATAACACGTTTTCTATCAGACATATCCTCTATTTCCATGGTCTTCTCAATCTCTGCGACAGTCTTAGGAAGAGATATAGCTGGCTGAGGTACCGTCGGTGGCTGAAATAATGTCTTTATAAGAGGCCTCAATATAAAAATGAAAAATAGGGCAACTGCAACAATAGGAGAAAGGTATTTCAAAACAGTTGTTATTATGGGAATTATCTCTGTTTTAGTCTCTGGCAATTCATCTTGAATTGTTTCAAACTGCATATTAATTACTCTTACATCATCTCCCCTATCAGGCAAGAAACCCACTGCGCTTTTTACCATTTCTTCTATTTTCTTCAACTCTTCTTCAGATCTTGGAGAATATTTTTTTTCTTTTGAGCCCTGCTCAACTGTATATATACCATCTACAAGGGCAACAACAGAAATCCTCTTTATGTTTCCTGGTGATTTAACAGTTCGGCTTATTACCTTGCTTATCTCATAATTTATTGTCTCACTCCTTTTCTCAGATTGTCCCTGGGATAAACTTGTCGTAGCAGTTCTATTATTAGGTAGATTAGATGACACCCCTGGCACCCCCCCTGTTAATCCACTAATTGACTTTTCAATGTTTCTCTGTTCACTCCTTATGACCTGACCATCAGGATCATATCTTTCCTCTGTCTTTTCTATCCTTGTAAAATCCAGACTAACTGCTACCTTTGCCTTCACCTTATCCTTTCCAACTACTGGTTCTAAAATACTTATTATCCTTGATTCCAGATCCCTTTCAACAGATCTCTGATATTCCATCTGATTTACAGTCATACCAATCGCATCATCAGCAGATGATGTAAGCATCTCTCCCTTGTCATCAACAACAACTACATCCTTTGGATCCAAACCCTCTACGCTACTTGATACGAGATGAACTATACCCTGGACCTGCGCCTGTGAAAGCCTGCGTCCCTGTTTTAGCTTTATAAGGATAGATGCCTTAGGTCTATTTTCATCCCTTGCAAAAAGGGACTTCTCAGGAACTACCAGATGAACCCTGCATTGTTCTACCTCTGTTAATGCTGCTATAGTCCTTGATAACTCTCCCTGTAAAGCCCTTCTGTAATTGAGCTTCTGGACAAAATCAGTCATGGCAAAACTTGTCTTATCAAAAAGTTCAAATCCTACTCCACCACCCTGAGGCAATCCCTGACTGGCTAATTCCAGTCTTATATCATATACCTTATCTGAAGGGACCATTATGCCTCCAGCAGTAACTTTATAGGGAACCTTCTTCTCTTTTAATTTCTGGATTATCTGTCCTAAATCCTCTTCACTTAAATTAGAATATAAGACATGATAATCAGCCTTCTGATGCCACGCAAAAAATAGAATCATTGATGTTATTGATAAGACAATTACCGAAAGAAGAATTGCCTTTTTTTTCAAAGGCCAGCTATTAATCTTTTGAATAATATCTCTCATCTCTTATACCTGCATCCTCTGAACTTCTTCATAGGCAGCAATAAGCTTATTTCTTACCTCAATCATAAACTGAAAGGACATGTCTGCCTTTTCCATTGCTATGATAGCCTGAGTGATATCGCCTCCTGAGGCAATTTCCTTGACTGCCTTTTCAGCCTCATTTTGAACCTGTGATAATTTTGTGAGGGTATCTTGAAGAATGTCGTTAAAGCTAATACCTGAATCCTTGTTAATCCTGGCATTCAAATTGTCAGTATTGTTAACAGAATTTGGAATCAGATTATTTATAACCTTTATTTCTGACATCATATCCTCCCTAATTCAAGAGTCTTCATAAACATTGTCTTTGACATATTAAAAACAGATACAGAGGCCTCATATGCCCTTAATGCTGTCATCATATTAACCATCTCTTCTATAATATTTACATTTGGCATTGTGACAAATCCATCCTTATCAGCATCAGGATGACCTGGCTCATATATAATTTTAAAGGGTTTATCATCTATAATCACAGAATCTACCCTTACACCTTCAAGTCTTGCAGGGTTTGTCTCTATTGTCTCTGTAGTAAAGACTACATCCCTTCTTTTATAAGGACCTCCCTCCTCTGTCCTTGTGGTATGAACATTAGCCATATTAGACGCTATTACATTCATCCTCTGTCTTTGGGACATTAGAGCAGTTGCGCTTACCTTAAGAACACCAAAGGTATTCATAACCACCTCCCTTTTATCTCGTTCTTAATGCATCTTTAAACATCTTTATCTTCTTTGAAAAAAGAGATATGCCTGCCTGAAATAACATAGCATTCTCTGTCATCTTCGCAACCTCAACATCAAGCTCTACAGTATTTCCATCAAGCCATGGCTTTATTGTCTCTATCTTTATATCTCCAGAAATCATTGTATCTGTTGAACCTATATGTCCCGAATTTGTTACAACGACAGGCAGAGTCTCATCTTTCAAGACATTATTAAATTTTACATCCCCTGCCTTAAAGTTAGGGGTGTCAACATTTGCTATATTTGAGGCTATAATGCCATGTCTTATATTGGCAATATGTAATAGCCTCTCTAATATCTTAAATCCATTATCCATAAACACCTATTATTAATAAATGTTTAAATCAATTAACATGCCAAACATTATTTTAAACCGTCAAAGGATTCATTCATATATATTTTGAGATAAATCTTGATAAAATCGCCCCTAAATCAATTTCACAAAATCCAAATATGACAGAAAATTGACATATTGAGTTTCATTAAATGACAATTTTTTCTCCATTAGGAAAATTTTTCCCGTATTCATTAAGTTTATTCCGAATAGTCCTTACACTGACTCCCAATATCTTTGCTGCCTTCGTCTTATTCCAATTCACCTCCTTTAATGTCCTCAATATCATTTCCCTCTCCATATCCTGAATTCTGCTTATACCTAATGGATTATATCCATTGTCATTTTGCCATCCCTTATCAATTATAATGTGTTTTTCTTTTACATATTCTTCATCACATAACAGAACAGCCCTCTGTATAACATTTTCCAGTTCCCTTACATTTCCTTTCCAGTAAGCGGCTTTTAAGAATTCTAATGCCTCATCAGAAAATCCGTATATTGATTTTTTGAATTGTGCTGAAAATTTTTCTAAAAAATGTTTAGCAAGCAGTGGTATATCCTCAACCCTTTCCCTCAATGGAGGGATTTTTATTGGAAAGACATTAAGCCTATAATAAAGGTCCTCCCTAAAACGTCCTTCCTTACATTCCTTGTACAAATCCCTATTAGTTGTAGCTATTACCCTTGCATTAACAGGTATAGATGCCTTTCCTCCTATCCTGTCAATTTCCCTTTCCTGCAAAACCCTTAACAGTTTCGCCTGAAGCACAATAGACATCTCACCTATTTCATCAAGAAGTATGGTGCCTCCATTAGCAAGCTCAAACTTTCCTATCTTTCTCTCTGTAGCACCAGTAAATGCACCTTTTTCGTATCCAAAAAGCTCAGATTCCAAAAGATTATCAGGTATTGCAGCACAATTAACAGCAATAAATTTTTTGTCATCTCCGTTACCTATTCTGTGTATATATCTCGCAAGGAGTTCTTTACCTGTGCCGCTCTCCCCATATATAAGCACTGTTATATTACTTGCTGCTATACTGCCTGCCAGAGACAATATCCTCTGCATCTCTGGGTTTGCTGTAATAATCTCTTTTTCATATTTTTTCCTTGACATAATAGATTCAATTGCTTTGCTGAGTACATCAAAGGAAAAGGGCTTCATAAGATAATCAATAGCCCCTTCTTTCATAGCTTCAACTGCATTTTCTATAGTCCCATAACCTGTTATGACAAGGACCGGGATGTTGCTGATACCCTTCCTTATCTCTTTTAGAAACATAAGCCCGTCAATACGGGGCATATTCATGTCTGTTATTACCATTGAAAATGAGGATTGTTGCATCCTTTTTAGGGCACTCTCAGCATTATCACAGGTTACAACTCCATATCCAAGCCTTTCTATAGCTTCTTTTAAAGCTGTTCTCATCTGCGCATCATCATCAACTACAAGTATCTCCTTTTTCTCTACCATTATCTATCACCCTTTTTAGGAAAATATATACTAAAAGTACTTCCTTTACCTTTTTCACTAAATACCTTGATAAAACCATTATGAGCCTGCATTATCTTTGTTGCTATAGTTAGCCCAAGCCCTGTTCCTTTGTCCTTTGTACTAAAAAATGGATCAAATATCCTTTCTATATTATCCTTGTCTATTCCTTCACCGTTGTCAATGAAATCAACAACAATATAATCATTGTCAATTCTCATGATAACCGAAATATCTCCTTTATCAGGCGTTGACTGTATGGCATTGATAATAATGTTCATAATTACCTGCTTTATAAGTTCAGCATCTCCAAGGATATTGCATTCAAAAAGAGCCTCTTTTAATCTTATATCTTTTGATCTTATTAATGGAGAAAGCATAAATAGGGAATCATTTATAATCTTTTTTAGATCTACCTCTTTTAGATTAGGTTTAGGATTTCTTGAGAAGAGGCTCATGTTTGTAAGGATATTGTTTAAACTTTTGATCCCTTCAGATATGCCCCTAGCAAGTTTTTTATGGTCTTTATTATTCAATTCCTTTTCAAGCATACTTGCAAAGAGTTCTATGCTGCAGAGGGGGTTTCTTATTTCATGAACTATCTTAGCTGCCATCTCTCCCATAGCTATTAACCTCTTGTTTCTTTCATGTTGTATCTCCATCTCTCTCAACTGTTTATTCTTCTTCTCGAGCTCTGCTGTTAATTCCCTTATCCTTGCCTGTAGGACTTCATAATAATTTTCAAGGCTTTTTGATGCCCTTGTAAAGATCTGAAATGCCTCTTTAAGGCGCTCTAATTCCATCCTAAATAATCCTTCCTTTTTTTTATGTCTAATTCCATTAATCTTACATCTGCATATTTAGCTATAATGCCCTTTTTCTTTCTTATATTTTCAATGCTATTTTTAATATCCCTATCATTATCTGAAATAGCCGATATTCTGTAATAAACCCAGTTTATTTCATCTGAATCTGGTTCATTCTTATCCAATAATTCCGCTGCTTTAAAATAATGTTTCAGGGCTTCTGATTTTTCTCCATTGATAAATAAAAGATCTGCTAGTTTGATATTTATCTGTATTGAGTCAGTAAATTTATTATGTGCCCTTTTTAAAAAATCAATTGCCCTTAAGAGATCCCTTCTTGATGATATTGTGTTTGGTAAAAAAGAAGCATCTTTAATATCTATTTCCTTTATAGAAAGGATTGCATCAAGAGATTTTTGTTTTTCCCCTACCAAAAGGTAGTTTTTTGCCTTAATCCTTAATATTCTGTCATTTATAGAAGGATCAGATTTTTTTAAATAAATGTCCTGCAGATATCTCAATGATGAAGATGAATCTCCTAAATCAGCATAGTAATCAGCAAGTTCAATTTTTCCCATTATCTTATCCTCATCTGTCCCATATTTAATGAGCCATTTACATGTGTCTATAAAAGACACTACCGATTCCCTTAATCCATTTACTATTTTAATTATTGACTCTGAACGGGATGGATCAAGAAGAAGGTTTCCAAAGGATTTCCATAATTTAAGAAAAACAACTTTATCCTTTTCCATTGTTAAAAGGATAATAGATTCAAGCTCATCTAAGGCATCCCTTTCAGGTGATCGCCTAAACAAAAGCTCTCTTAATAAGAGGGCTGCTTCATTAAACCTGCCTTCATTTTTATAAATCCTTGATAGCCTTAATAAAGAGGCATCATAGTCCTTTCCGTAGGGATATTTATTTCTTATCTCAAGTAGTACAGATATTGATTCACTATATCTGCCTAACTTTTCATATGCCTCAGCAAGATGGAACAGTGCCCGTCTTTTTAATTGTCTGTTAGATGAATTAGAGGCATCTTTAAAATATTTAATAGCCTGCTCTATATCATTTTTTTCTAATGCAATGAGTCCAAGACTGATAGATGCATTATATTTCATAGGTAAATCTTTGATAGAGTTAAGATAAAGGATGGCATCATTAAATCTGCCCATCAAACGAAAATTTTCTCCAATGTAATATCTTGTCTCAGGAGAATACCTTGCCTGCCAGCTATCCCTTTGAATTAGAGAAATATAAATGCTATTGGCTTCCTTTATCCTCCCTGTTGCAGTTAGTGTATTAGCCAGACCATATAATGCCCTTGATGACTCACCTGCTTTTTTATAATATTCCATTGCCTCATTATAAAGACCTATCTTAAATAAGGAGTCAGCTATCCCTATATTTACCTTTTCTCTATATTTTGGATTATCAAAAACCCTATGAAACACCTTAAAGGCAATAGCCGCCTCGTTATAATATCCCATTTCCTGATAGGTCTCTGCCCTTTCAATCATCAAGGTCTGCTTTTCTTCCTCATCATCAGAATAAATATAGGCAAGCCTCAGAAAGACAATCGATTTAGATAATTGCCCTGCCTTCCTCAAAGCCCTTGCATAAACCTTGTAATATTCAGATAAATCCTTTGATGGAGGCTTATATGTTGAAAGAATCCTTAATGCCTCTGATATATTACCCTCAGAATAAAGAATATCTGCCCTTTCAATGGCAGATAATTGAGAAGTATTTTCGGCTTTAACGATAAAAGGTATGAATAATAAAAAAATCCCTGAAGATATAATTATCTTCTTTATCATATAAGGTTTAACAAGCAACAAATATGCCTGATATAACAAATTGAAATATAAGGATTATTTCATTTTTATTGTGTCATAGAAATGACAGATAACAGACATAATGTCAGTAGTATGTCAGCAACCCGTTAAGAAACTTCTTCTTGATTAGGAATCAAGGAATTTCGGTAAAAACAAAACTTATGTTATATTTATAAAAAATAAATGGAGGCTTATATATGGAGGATAATGAACTTTTAGCAAGAGCCATAAAAAAAGCCATGTCAAAAGGAGGTGACTTCGCAGATATTTTCATAGAGCATAAAAGGTCATCAGAGTTGCAATTAGAAGACAATAAAATTGAAAAGGTTGTATCAGGTCATTATAGCGGCATAGGTCTCAGATTAATATACAAGGGAAAGACCTTTTATGCCTATAGCAATGATTTTTCTAAAGATTCCTTGTTTGATATGGCATATTCAGTGACCAAGGCAGCAGAAGGAGCATCAGAAGATATTGTTATAAATCTTAAGAAAAAAACACCTCATATAACCTTTCCAATCAAAAAATTCCCTAATGAGGTTTCCTTTTCTACTAAGGCAGAACTTGTCATGCGTGGAAATGAGATTGCGAGGAATTTCCATCAAAATATAAGACAGGTTTCTATATTTTATAGGGATACATCTCAAAAGATAAAAATCCTTAATTCTGAAGGTTTTTTAGTAGAAGACCATAGGGTTTATACGACTGCATTTGTGAGGGTAATCGCCTCTGATAATGGTATAATCCAGACTGGATATGAGTCTGTTGGAGGGCACATTGGATTTGAATTATTTGAAAATAACCTAATTGAAGAGATCGCCCTAAAATCCGCAAAAAGGGCAGTCATGATGTTAAAAGCAAGAAGGGCGCCTGGGGGTAGAATGCCAGTTGTTATATCCTCAGAGGCAGGTGGAACTATGATTCATGAAGCAATAGGACATGGCCTTGAAGCCGATCTTGTCCAGCAAAAGGTATCTGTTTATTCAGACATGATAGGACAAAAAGTTGCCTCTTCAGCAATTACTGTAATAGATGACGCAACTATACCTTTTAAAAGGGGTTCCTTTGCATTTGATGATGAAGGCACTCCATCCAAAAGCAATATACTCGTTGATAAAGGAATCCTCGTCAACTATATGTATGATAGATATACTGCCTTAATTGATGGTGTCTCATCAACAGGAAATGGTAGGAGAGAATCCTATGAACATAAGCCCCTGCCAAGAATGACAAACACCTTTATAGCACCAGGAAATATTGCCCCTGAGGATGTGATAAAGTCAGTTACTAATGGATTGTTAGTAAAAAAAATGGGAGGGGGTCAGGTAAATACAGTTACAGGGGATTTTGTATTTGAGGTTCAAGAAGGATATCTAATCGAAAACGGAAAGGTTACAGAACCTGTAAGAGGGGCAACACTGATTGGCAACGGCCCTGATGTTTTAAAATCAATAGATATGGTTGCATCAGATCTTGGTTTTTCAATTGGCACTTGCGGTAAAGACTCACAGGGAGTACCAGTGTCTGATGCAATGCCTACATTAAGAATCCCTGAAATGGTCGTAGGAGGAGAGGTAGGTAGATTTTAAGTTTGTGCAAAAAATTTTTTTACATCTTCTGGAAATTTAGTCTCCCTATCTCTGCAAAAGCTAATTCTGATATAGTATGGCAAATAAACCACACTATCTTGAATAATCAACAGACATTATAATAAAAGCCTTTGAAACTTAATATTTTTTTATTGGCACGATGATTGCTTACGATTAATGTTCATGCGACTTCAAAGAACCATAAAAAAAGAGGCCTTTTTCTCTGGCATAGGTCTTCATACGGGGAGGGTGTCCTCGGTCCGTCTAAAACCTGCTCCTAGAAACACAGGAATAATCTTTTACAGAGTTGACAGGCAGGCTGTTATAAAGGCAAGCATAAAATCAGTTATTGATACAGCCTTTGCAACAACCCTTGGTTTCAATGGTATAAAAATTAGAACTGTGGAACATTTACTCAGTACCTGTGCAGGACTTGGGATTGATAATCTTTTTGTTGAGGTAGACGGACCCGAGATTCCCATACTTGATGGAAGTTCTACAGAGCTTACAGGTATTATTCTTAAGGCTGGCATAGCAAAACAGGGTGAAAAGATGCCCTATTTAAAGATTATTAAACCTATTATTTATGAGGATGCCCATTCAAAGGTTATAGGGATGCCCTATGATGGCTGGCGTATTACTTATTTAATAAACTTTCCACACCACCTATTAGGTCAGCAGAAACTATCTCTTGACATAAATGAAGAGGTTTTTATAAGGGAGATAGCGCCTGCAAGGACATTTGGCTTTTTGAAGGATGTTGAAACATTAAGGGCTAATGGACTTGCAAAGGGAGGCTCTTTAGATAATGCCATAATCATAGGTGATAATGGCATCATTAACACAACAGGCCTTCGTTTCAATAATGAATTTGTAAGACATAAAATACTTGATTCTATAGGGGATTTATCATTAGCAGGCTTTCCATTTCAGGGACATATTATACTTGAAAAGTCAGGGCACTCTGCTAATATAAATTTTCTAAAAAAACTCCTTTCTTCAGATTGTTATAAAATCATATCAGAGGTTGACCATTTCACTCACCAGGTTTTAAATTACAATTAAAAAAAGGGAATACCCAAGTCTGCCAAATCTTTCTTCTATCCTTTAAGATAAACCGCCTTGGGTATTCCCAAAAACCTTCTACATCTTTGTTATTTTTTCTTTGCAGCGGGTTTTTTTGCAGCAGGCTTCTTTGCTGCTGCTGCCTTCTTTGCAGGAGCGGCTTTTTTTGTTGCCATCTTATATCATCACCCCCTTTCTTGCTCTGGGCATCATTTTTTTTGTATTGTTCATTTAAACCAGATGCCCAGTTTACCCTGCCTAGGCAGGATATTACTATATCCTTCCAACAAGAGTTATTCTCTTCTCTAAAAGTATCCTCTTTAAAGCAGCGTCTCTATTTTTTTTCTGCTTATATTCGGCCTCATTAATAACTGTGCAGTTTATTTTTTTACCAAAATTCTTTTCTATCTCATGAAGTCCGCTTAAAAGGGTAGGTGAAAAATCACCTACTACAAAGAGATTGACAGTTGGCGTATCCTCACCTTCGGCAAATGCTCCATATATAAAGGCAGTCTTTATCTCATTTGCCCGTAACAGGCTTTTTAATGCGCCAGGAAGTCCGAGAGACTTCGCTATGAGGTCTTTTAATTCAGGATAAAGGGGGGAGTTTTTGTTTGCCTGAAAATATTTAAGATTTGCAACTTTTTCACTTAAGATGAGCCCCATGTCCTCTAATTTATCAAGCTCCCTCTTAACACCTGAGGGATTCTTCCTTATCAGCTTTGCTATCTCCCGCATATAAAATTTTTCATCTGGGCTATTAAGAAGCAAAGCCAGGACATCTGCTCTAATTGATGATGAAAAAAGATTTTTTAACATTTTCCATCTCCTGATATAAACTATACTATAAAAAAATTTATTTGTCAACAAAAAAATTACTTTTTAAAACAATAGTTGTTTTTTTATAAACATTCATTTTTAATCAACAATCGTTTTAATTAATGAAATTATATAATTCCGTTTCAAAAAAATATTTTCACTCTGTGCCCCTTCCCCTCAAAACCTTTGGAGAATATTCTTATGTGCAAACGATAAATTATAAATGTATCTCCATTAAGTTGCCACAAAAAGTATAGCTTCCAGCTATACCCATGCATATGTTATAATTTTCTATGCGTATATTCCCCATAATAAAATATCCTTCTGAAATCCTTAAGCAAAAAGCTGAACCTGTTGATATCTCTGAAATTAGAGAGTTATCAGACCTTATTGACTCTATGATAAATACCATGTATGCTGCTAATGGAATAGGGCTTGCAGCAAATCAAGTTGGAATCCTAAAAAGACTGGTAGTAATTGATATAATAAGAGATAAGGAGCATCCTCCTATTGTTTTAATAAATCCTCAGATAGAGGACACAGATGGATTAATTGATTCTGAAGAGGGTTGCCTGAGCCTGCCAGGTCAATCAACTGTTATAAAAAGGGCAGAGAAAATTCTTGTAAGTGGACTTAATAGGCATGGGGAAATGTTTAGATTAGAAGCCACAGGTCTTCTTGCCCGAGCAATACAGCATGAAATAGACCACTTAGATGGCATTTTAATTATGGATAGACTAAGCCCTATTAAAAGGGAATTTTTTAAGAAACGATACCTCAAAGAAATAAGAAGATCTTAGAAAATATGGCTATAATCTTTTTTGGCACCCCCCCATTTGCAGTTCCATCTTTACAGGCTCTTATTGATGAAAAAGAAGATATTTCCCTTGTTGTAACACAGCCTGACAGGGCAAAGGGAAGGGGTCATATAGTTTCGCCACCTCCCGTGAAAGAGCTTGCATCAGCCCACAACATACCTGTAATACAGCCAGTAAAGATTAAAGATGAAAACCTTTTCAAGACTTTAAAATCTTATAACCCTGAATTTATTGTAATTGTTGCTTATGGGAGGATATTACCTGATGAGATATTAAGCATACCTACATATTACTGTATAAATGTCCATGCATCCCTTCTTCCAAAATACAGAGGTGCAGCCCCTATTCAATGGGCATTGATAAATGGAGAAAAAATAACAGGGGTAACTACAATGGTAGTTACAAGAGAACTTGATTCTGGAGATATTTTGCTTCAAGCAGAGCTTGAAATAAATGATGATGACAACTCAGAAACTTTATTTAATAAGCTTTCTATATTGGGAGCTGAGACCTTAATCAGAACATTGAAGGGTATAAGAGAAAAAACCATAAAACCTACTCCTCAACATGGAGATGTTACCTATGCACCTCCTTTAAAAAAGACAGATGGTAGAATAAATTGGAACAAAAGTTCTCAAGAATTGTTCAATTTTATAAGAGGAATGTATCCATGGCCTTCTGCCTATTGTTTTTTTGGCAACGAAAGGATAAAGATTATAAAGGCTAAGGCTTTAAAAGGGGATGGTTATCCAGGAAGAGTTGAAAAGGCATCACAGGGCATTCTAATTGTTGGAACAGGTAATGGACTTTTACAGATAGAGGTATTGCAGCCAGATGGAAAACCTCAAATGTCTGCATCAGCCTTTTTAGCAGGCAGAAAAATAAAAGAAAAAGATGACAAGTTTTATTAGAGGACTTATACTGAAGATTTTTTATCCACTATTTACGTTTATTGGTTCTTTTCTGAAAAATAAAAGAGAGATCTTACAGGCATTTATCATCAACATCAATAACAAGATTGTAAAGAAAAATCATTACAAAGCTAAAAGAATCCTGATTTTACTGCCCCACTGCCTCCAGGTAAGTGATTGCGATGTCAGAATAACCCATAACATATACAATTGTAAAAGATGCGGAAGATGCAGCATTAATGACCTTATCAAAATTGCTGAGGAGAATAATATTAATATCTTTGTTGCTACAGGTGGCACTATCGCAAGGCGCATTGTAAAAGAAACAATGCCTGATGCAATTATAGCCGTCGCCTGTGAGAGAGACCTAAGTAGCGGCATAGTCGATACTTATCCATTGCCTGTCATAGGTATACTTAACGAAAGGCCGTGCGGTCCATGCATAAACACACAGGTTGACCTATTAAAGATAAAGGAGGCAATAGATTTTTTTATTAAATGAATGTACGTTATCTTTCTGTTATTTCCCTCGGAAAAATATTAGGAAAATCCAAAAAACCAAGGGATATTCTTGAAAGAATCCCTGCTGACATTGATAAAAGGGATCGTTCCCTTTTGACAGAGATAGTTTATGGGGTTATTAGATACAGGGATTATCTGGATTGGATAATAAGGCACTTTCTAAAAAATCCTTCCAATCTATCTCAACACACCATTAATAACCTTAGAACCTCAATATACCAGATTAAATATATGAGGATACCTGAATGGGCTGTTGTTAATGAGGCAGTAAATACAGAGAAACTCTTGAAAGGGAAACCAGGTCTCGTAAATGCTGTTTTGAGAAATTTTCTTAGACATAAAGATAATATTGTTCCTTCTGAAGATAACAAGTTAGAATATATATCTATAACTACCTCTCATCCCAAATGGCTTATTAAAAGATGGCTTAATAGATTCGGCTATCAAGAGACTATAAGTCTTGCAGAAAAAAATAATGAGATACCTCCATTTGTAATAAGATTGACCAGGGAATCAGAAAGAAATTTTGCTTTTGCTAAATTAAAAGAAAAAGGGCTTAATCTTCATAAAACAAACTATTCACCTGATGGTTTAATTGTTGATAATATAAAAACATTTCATGAATTATCAGAACTATTAAAAGGCTTTAGATATTTTGTTCAGGATGAGGCATCTCAGCTTATAACGTATATTCTAAATCCAAAAGAAGGGGAATGGATTTTAGATGCCTGTGCAGCACCTGGAGGCAAAACAACCCATATTGCTGAACTTACAAATGATAACATAAATATAATCGCACTAGAATATGAAAAAAAAAGGATAAAGAAAATTTATGAAAACATCAAAAGACTTGGCTTAAAATCTATTCAGGTTATCCATGGAGATGTACTGGAATTGGACAAGATCTTATCTTCTCAATTTGGCAAACCAATCCTATTTGATAAAATTCTCCTGGATGCACCCTGTTCCTCTCTTGGAGTTATAAGAAAAAATCCTGATATAAAATATAAGCATACTGAAGCGGCCTTATTACACTTTAAAAACAAACAGCTAAAAATGATTAATGCAGTATCTAAGTTCTTACGGAAGGGTGGAATCTTGGTATATTCTGTCTGTTCAACTGAGAAGGAAGAAGGGGAGGATGTTATAAAAGAATTTTTACAGAAAAATCATAATTTTTGTATTATAAAAGGTGATTTTGATTTCCTATCTCCCTTTGAGGTCATTGATGAAGAGGGAAACCTCTTTTACAGGACATTTCCTCATAGGCACAATATGGATGGTTTTTTTGGTGTAAGACTTAAAAGATTATGAACAGGGCTTTAAAGTCTACACTATTTATATTAGTTATCTTTGTTTTTGGTCTATTGTCTGGACATATTACTATTAAAATTTTAAGCTCTGGAGACATGGTAATTGTCCCTGAGCTTAAAGGGAAAAGCATCGAAGAAGCTAATGAGATTTTACAAGGGATTGAATTAAAGTTAAGGTTAATAGGTAAAGATTATGACCCAAACATCCCTGAGCGGTGTATTATAAGTCAGGATGTGCCAGCTGGTAATATGATAAAAAAGGGAAGCCACATTAATGTTATTACAAGTATAGGGCATCCTGTTGAAGACATCCCTGATATAGTAGGATTACCTGTTGATTTTGTTGAGGCAATGCTAAAAGAGAGAGGGATAGTTATTAAAAAATTCATTTATGTTCACTCAGAAAGGGTAGAAAAAAATATTGTATTAGCCCAGAGACCAGAACCGGGTGAGAAAAAAGGAGAAGGGATAAGCATCCTCGTCAGTTTGGGTAATTATGAAAAATAAATATAAGGAGACAATATTATGTTAAAAATAGCACCTTCCCTGCTTTCAGCAGATTTTCTTAGACTCAAAGAGGAAATTAAGGCAATAGAGGCATCAGGAGCAGACATGCTCCATATTGATATAATGGATGGTCAATTTGTACCTAACATTACTATAGGTCCAGCAATAGTAGAGTCAATAAGAAAGATAACCAGCTTAATCCTAGATGTTCATTTAATGATAGTTGACCCTGATAGATATCTTAATGATTTTATAAAGGCTGGTTCAGATTATATCACTGTACATGTGGAGGCATCTACACATATTCATAGAACCATACAGAAGATCAAAGAAAATGGCCTAAAAGCAGGTTTATCTCTTAATCCTGCAACCCCACTATGCACTATTGATCATATGTTATATGAACTGGATATGGTGCTTCTAATGTCTGTAAATCCAGGATTTGGTGGTCAGAAATTTATTCCCTTTGTCCTTGATAAGATAAAAAATCTGCGAAGAACCATAGATGAAAGAGGCCTCCCTGTACTTATAGAGGTTGATGGTGGAATAAAAATAAGTAATGCCTTAGAAATTGCATCTGCTGGAGCTGATATACTTGTGATGGGCTCAGGTTTTTTTAATGGTGGGGATTACCGTGAAACAATAAATAAAATAAGGGAGATTCTTTCCTATGAGAGACAAAATATTTCAGCTAATCAATGAAGGAGAGAAATACAGACAGAAATCTAAATATAAAGAGGCCTTAAAAATCTTCAAAAAGACATATTACTTAAGCAGAAAAATTGGGGATATTAAAGGAACCCTTGATTCTGCCTTTGTTGCTGCAGATATATATAGGATAACAGGTGATTTTGATAGGGCAATAAAATATTATACAGATTCATTAGAGATTTGTGAGGCAATTGGAGATGAATTAACAGCAGCTGATTCATTAGTTGGGATAGGATTATCGTTAAGGGCAACTGGTATGTGGAAAGAGGGAATGAAATTCCTTAAAAGGGCTCAAAATGTCTACAACAAAAAAGGTGATAAAAAGGGGCTTGCCTTTTCCATTTGGGCTGAGGCAGGCACACATAGGGTAGCAGGAAATATCAAAAAAGCAATAGAGAAATTTAATCTATCTAAAGATATATTCTCTGATATAAAATTCAGGTCCGGTATAGCTTATACACTATGTGGCCTTGGAGGGGCACACAGGATAGCGGGATACTACAAAGAGTCTTTAGATTTTTATAAACGTGCAAATAAGATGTTTACTGACTTAAATGATAAATTTGGTAGGGCCTATTCCCATTGTGGTATAGGAAATGCATGGAGAATGACCAACAATTATGAAAATGCAATTAACCATTTTAAAGATGCCACAAAACTATATGAAGAGATAGGTGATATTGTAAGTTATTCTTATACATTATGGAGTTTTGCCAATATCTATAAGATGATACACGACTATGAAACAACTAAGAGATATATTGAAAAGGCAATGAAAAACTTCAAGAAAACCAGAGATCCTAGGGGAATGCTTTACTGTTATTTAACCCTTTCAGAAATAGACTTTCTTATGAATAAAAAAGGCTCAGCTATTAAGAAGCTGGGGTTTGCTCAGGATATAGCAACTAAACATGATTTCAAACTTGAAGAGTGCCATGTCAAAACCCTTCTTCAGGAGATCTCTGGCATCAATATAAAGAATTGTTATAAAAAAATTGGGGTAAATTTAGAATTCTCAGGTATTCCCTTTAATATTCCATGAATACTATAAATTTGCCTAATATTATAACCTTTGTAAGGATAATAACTATACCTGTCTTTGTTACATGCCTTGTATATAAGCAATATAACTATGCCCTTTATGTATTTATCTTAGCTGGTTTGTCTGATGTCCTGGATGGTTTAATAGCGCGATTGACAGGCCAAAAGACCTACTTAGGTGCATTTCTTGACCCCCTTGCAGATAAGTTTATGCTAATTACATCTTTCATCCTCTTTTCTATTTATAAATGGGTACCAAAGTGGTTGACTATTGTTGTAATAAGCAGGGATATTATTGTTATTTTAGGCTGGTTTTTATTATATATAGCATATAATAAGACTAGAATAAGCCCTTCTATAATAGGAAAGGCAGCTAATGCATCCCAATTTATACTTATTGCTTATATCCTTTTTTTAATTAATATACCCTCTCTTCAACCTCCTTCAGAGTGGCTACTCTGGCTTGTAGCGCTTTTAACTATCTCCTCTGGTTTACAATACATATATCAAGGATTAAGGCTTGCAAATGCAGACTAACTGTAGCCCACAAATAGAATTAGTGCAAAAAGGAAGCATCGCAGAAAGGCTTGGAATCCTCCCTGGTGACAGGTTAATCTCTATCAACGGCAATAAAATAAGGGATGAAATAGACCTGATGTATTATAGTAGTGATATGATTAGCACAATAGTTGTAAAAAGGGCTGAAAAGAAAATTTCATTTGAGATTAATGATTCTATAACAAATAATCTTGAAAAATCTTATGGTTTAGGCATTATTTTAAAACCATTTAAAATAAAGACCTGTAAAAACAAATGCATATTCTGTTTTGTTTCTCAACTCCCTAAGGGCATGAGAAAATCCCTTTATATAAAGGATGAAGACTACAGGATGTCCTTTTTATATGGTAATTATATTACATTAACAAATCTTTCATATGCAGACAAAAAAAGGATAATAAGCCAAAAATTAAGCCCTCTATATATATCTGTCCATTCCACAAATAGGGATATAAGAAACAGATTGCTGGGCAATTCAGATGCCCCAGACATACTGAAAGAGATCAAATTTTTTGCAAACAACGGCATAAGGATGCATGCCCAGATAGTATTATGCCCTACTATTAATGATGGTAAAAATCTTGAAAAAACAATCTCTGATCTTTATAAATTCTACCCCTATGTAATATCCATAGCTGTAGTCCCTGTAGGCATCACAAAATATACAAATAGGCTTGTTAAACCTGTGGAAAAAATAGATGCAATAAATACAATCAAGATAATTCAGAAATTTCAAAATAGATTTAAAAAAAGATACGGAGAACCTATTGTATATGCATCTGATGAAATGTACATAAAGGCAGGGATCCCTATACCTCCTATTAGAGATTACGGAGATCTGGCCCAGATAGAAAATGGGGTTGGCATGATTGCATCATTTATGCATCAGGCAAGGAAGATAAAAATACAAAAGCCCTTTCCACTTAGTAAAGACAATGTACCCCGTTTTGTAACCTTTACAGGGGTTTCCTTTTATCCCTATCTCATGAAATTTATTGAAAAATTGAAAGATTGGGGTGTTGATATTGAGGCATTTGAGATAAAAAATGATTTCTTTGGTGAAAGTGTAACAGTAGCTGGTCTTCTAACAGGAAGGGATGTAATGAAGTTCCTAACAGGAAAGGTAAAAAAGGATTCAATTCTGCTTATACCAGATGTTGTAATGAAGGAAAATGAGGATATCTTCCTGGATGATATATCAAAGAATGATATAGAGTATGTACTTGGTTTGAAGTCTTTAATAATAGAATCTAATCCACAGGGACTTCTTAGGGCAATAACAGATGAATATAAACAGACTTTATAGGAGGCAATATGGCAATAACTGGTAAAACAAGGGTTGTTGGTTTGTTTGGCTATCCTGTTGAACACACCTTATCACCACTTATGCAAAATGCAGCATTCAACTTTCAAGGCCTTGACTATTGTTATGTAGCCTTTCTTGTACATCCAAAACTTATTAAAGAGGCTGTTAACGGGATCAGGGCATTAAATTTAGTAGGTGTAAATGTAACTGTTCCTCATAAAGAAAATGTAATACCCTTTTTAGATAGGGTTAGTGAAGAGGCATCATTTATAGGAGCTGTAAATACCATAAAAAATGAAAATGGAATATTAACAGGATATAACACTGATGGAAAGGGATTTATGAAATCCCTTGAAGAGGCTAATATTATAGTTAAAGATAAAAAGGTCCTTATAATAGGATGTGGAGGTGCGTCCAGGGCAATCGGGTATTACCTATGCATGGAGGCTTCAGTAGTTTATCTTTATGATATTGATAAGGAAAAGGTTGAGTCATTAAAAGGGCATCTTAATAAACTTAAAGGGAATGTATCTATTTTAGAAAATATTTCTGAAGAAAGTAGGGATATTATCTCATCCATTGACTTAATTATTAATGCCACCCCTATTGGCTTAAAGATAGACGATCCGTCACCCATAGATACAAATCTTCTTAATAAAAATCATATAGTTTGTGACCTTATATATAAGGATACGCCTCTTCTAAAAGAGGCTTTAAAGAAGGGTTGTAAGACAGTAAATGGCCTCGGGATGCTTCTTTGGCAAGGGGTATTTGCATATGAGATATGGACTGGCATAAAACCACCTGTAGATATTATGAGGAAGGCATTAGGCGATGCTACTTTAAAATGATAATTTACAAGATACTGCATCTTCTATCCCGTCACATTACCACCCTATGTTAGATGCCCTTATAAAAGAGATTATTGAACCTCATAATAAATTAATAATGGTTATAGGCGGCCCTGATACTGGCAAGACCTCCCTTGTCTGGAATATTGCAAAATCCCTCACTCAATCATACAACACAGCAATTGTAGATCTTGATATGGGGCAGTCACATATAGGACCACCTACAACTATTGCATGGGCAAAGATGGAAGGGAAAGCTGAGGACTGGTCACAATTAAAAGTAATGGATTTCTACTTTACTGGAACAATATCCCCTGTGAAAAGCCTTCTTCCTACAGTTATAGGTGCAGGACTTATTACAGAAAAGGCATCAAGTGCAGTAGAAAAGGTTATAATAGACACAACTGGTCTAATCTCAGAACCCGTAGGCAGAATATTAAAGCACTTTAAGATTGACCTTCTGATGCCTGATATAGTAATAGCTATTGAATCTAAATCAGAACTATCCCATATCACTGAGCCCTTTATTTTTTGTAAAAAACCAAAAATAATAAAAATGGCCACCTCTAATAATGTAAAAATAAAGACAAAGGCATATAGAATTGAGTATAGATTTAAAAAAATGAATGAATACCTTAAAAATGCATTTCTATTAGAGATCCCAATGGAGAAAGTAGGAATTAGATTCACAAGAAATATAGACCCAGCATATGGGATAACAAACAGGGTAGCTTCTCTCAGAGATAAGTTCAACAAGGATATAGGTCTTGGCTTGATAAAAGGTTTAACAAAAAATAAGTTAAAGATCTTTACACCAATCACCGATATAATCAATTTATCTATTGTTGTGATAGGAAGGACAGTATATGATGTAAAAGAAAAGTCACTAAAGGATTATTGATATGATTATAGTTTAGGCGATAAAGGTGACAGGTATTATATTTCAATAAAGGTTGTTCATGGGATGGGTTTTAATTGGGGGAGAATGATCATGGTATATATTTATGACATCCACAGTAGTTAATTCCTTTAATAGTTTCTGCTTGTCTTTGTTGTTATATCTTTAATGGCACTATATTCTTTTAGGTTAATGATAAGCCTGTGATAGAATAATAAAA
>FMJZ01030603.1_pt1 | contig 20172 bp, 13 predicted proteins | sample 1987881 | NCBI WGS metagenome assembly FMJZ01 (sample SAMEA4378227, study PRJEB15110) | soil metagenome | biome: soil; feature: Field; material: Soil | place: India | collected 2015-03-11 | depth 0 m
CTATTTTTCAAGTAACCCGAAGGGCAGTGGCGGGGACTGTACCCTCTTTTTAGGGCAAAATGCAATATCTTTAAGAACAACAATAAGTTATCTAAAAATCCTTCTTATTTGAGATATTAGTTATAACTAATGTTTTTTATGTTTTTCTTTACTCAAAAGATGGCAGAAAAATTTAGAAAGATTTATAGCACAGTGCGTTCTATTGTAAAAAGAAGTTGGCATAAGAATAAAAATTAAGAGACTTTGGGGTTAAGGTTTAGCGTTCAATTTAAAATCCACTTTGATTAAAAGAAAACTCTGAAAAATGCTTAAGAGAAACCGTACCCCACAAGAAAAAATCAACAATTATGCTTCTGCATTTCATGTCTTCATAAACTAATATTGACTTTGATAGAGTTCTTTTAAAAGTGAGTTTGACAAAAGATTATAAGTAAACTAAGGTCATAGTAAACAAGTTTCAGCATATAAAAATGATAATGATTATGAAAGAATGTAACGAGTTTGTGATAACAAAGGAAAACTTTTGCCGAACCTGCTGAAAATCCATTACTTAAACGATTTTTAAAAATCTTCGTGTCAACGAACTAATATAAGAGAATTCTGACAAAGTTAATATTTATTCAAGAGACACAAAAGACACAAACGATTTCTTGATTTTTTCTCTGGGATCGACATTTTGGCAGACATTTTTAAAGTTTTCTAATAAAAACAACGGTTGTGAGACCAAAAATCAAATTCAGGGTAGCAAAAGTGGACTTTCGCAGAACTTTCAATAATTATCACCAAAATAGAATTTTACTTTATCAGTCGTGCATAAAGAGAGATTAGCAAAAATCGTCAATTACGCAAAGTATTATGCCAAGCCAAGCTGAAGCAGACTTAAGTGAGGTGAAATCAACAGGTTCAAACATATAATAGAGAACACTGACAAAGTCAATATAATCTTAAATGATACAACTTGCGCATATGAGATTTTTGGGTTTTTCTTTCGTGTTTTCGGTGTAATCTGAATATTTTGCAGAGTTTTTAGTTCTTTATAATTGAATAAGGCTATATTTTGCATATGGTCTCATATCTTTAAATAGTTATTTAAAATTAACTTTTACTGATTAAAAAAACTTATTTCCCATAACCACTATAATAAATTTCATATGGATAGTTTGTGTTGAACTATTGCAATTTGGCCGTTGACATTTTATGATTTTTTCGTATACTATCTATATGAGTATGAATAAATGTAACTCTATAAAATGCAATTCGATTATAAAATTGAAATAATTATCTCTAATGAAACAAAATAAAGTCCCAAAAGCATTACAAAAATTACCCGAGCGGTCATTTAGTTAGTTCCACATCGTATTTTCGTATGCGATAAAGAAAATCATCTTCTTTGCTGGAATAAAGCATGTGAGGAAATTATTAATAAACGACCAGAAGAGTTTTCTTCTTTGCATTGTTGGGAACTTATCCATAATCTCAAGCATCGGCCGAAAAACTGCATTGAATTTGATATAAAAAAAGAGTCGACAGCAAAAATCCACCGAGATGGTTATTAATGCCAAACCCAATCAGGTAATGGCAGAACCAATATATGACAAGAAAAATAAAATATACTGGCGCAATTCATATCATGTCTGACGTTTCTCAACAAAAACAATTGAATCTCGCGCTAATCCGTCGTGGACGGATATTAGAGGCAGTAGCAGTCGCCGCCGAGCTTTTTATAAAAAATAAGGATTGGGAATCTGTAATTCCCAAAGTTTTAGCCCTTATCGGTAAAGCCACGAAAGTAAGTCGGGTCTATATATTTGAAAAGCATCTCTCGTCTAAAGGTAGGTTATTAGCCAGCCAAAAATTTGAATGGGTTGCAAAAGGCATCTCTTCACAAATCAATAATCCGTTAATGCAAAATTTAGATGTAATCAAAGCCGGATTTAAACGATGGATAAATATTTTAATCCAGGGCAAACCACTATATGGTATTGTAAAAGATTTTCCCATCAAAGAACAGAAATTTCTTTCCACACAAGATATTCAGTCAATCATAGTGTTCCCAATTTTTGTCGCAAAGAATTTATGGGGTTTTATCGGTTTTGATGACTGTATTTCTGAGCGGGTGTGGACCCAAATTGACATCGACGCCTTGAAAACACTTGCTGGTCTAATCGGAACAGTAATTGAAAGTTCTCAAAAAGATAAAATTTTACTCGAGAGTGAAGAAAAATACCGCGGATTAGTTAATAATCTGAATGTTGGTATTTATCGAAGCCCACCCAAAGGCAGATTTATTGAAATCAATCCTGCGATAGTACGAATTTTAGGCTATAATTCTTATGATGAATTAAAAAACACTTTAGTCACAGCTATTTACCAAAACGCCAGAGATCGAAAACTTTTTCTTAAAAAGATTAACACTTATGGCTCTGTAAAAAATGAAGAACTGCATTTAAAAAAGAAAGACGGCACACCAATCATTGCCCAAGTAACGGCTCGTGCCCATCGCAATGAAGCCGGTGAAATTGACTGGATTGATGGTGTCATTGAAGATATTACGGAACACAAAAAAGATCAACAAGCATTATATGAATCAGAAACAAAATTTAGAACGCTGGTGGAAAATATTCAAGATATTATCATTCTTTATGACGGCAATGATAACATTAAATATATTAATCCAGCTTGTAAAACCCTCCTGGGCTTTGCCCCGGAAGAGTTAATGAAAAAAACAGCCGATGAATTTCATTCATTAATTCATCCTGATGACCGAAAAGAAGCAGAAATAAAATTGAGTGGTGTGAAGCAAGGCATACCTTGTAGGAATATTGAATACCGCATAATTGCAAAAGATGGCAAAATAAAGTGGATATCACACTTTCGGACACCGATAATCAAAGATAATAAGGTGCTTATGACGATTGATTTAATTAGGGATATTACCCAGCAGAAAATATTCGCTTTACAACTCCAATCTGCCAAAGAAGCCGCGGAAGCTGCTAATCGCGCGAAAACCGCTTTTCTGGCTAATATGAGTCATGAATTGAGAACACCCATGCACTCCATCTTAGGATTTACCGATATCCTTTTAGAAAAAGAAGAAAACAATCATCAAGAAAGAAAAGAGTTTTTAGCAATTATAAAGAAATCCAGTGATAAATTATTACATATTATTAATGACTTGTTAGATTTATCAAGAATTGAAACGGGAAAAGTTATTGTGGAATCTAAAGAATTTGATATTGTTGAATTAGCCAAGCGCCTTAAATTTACCTATGAGCCCAAAGCCAGAGAAAAACAACTCCAATTCAAATTATTCTTAGCCCGGAATTTACCAAGAAAATTAATCGGCGATGCAATAAAAATAGAACAAATTGTTACTAATCTTTTAGACAATGCCTTGAAATTTACTTATCAGGGAAAAGTAGAATTAGGCTTTCGCATGCACGAAATCAAAAAGCCCAAACAGGGTATTTTAGAATATTATGTAAAAGATACCGGTATCGGTATCGAACCCGAAAGGATGAAGACATTATTTGAACAATATCTCGATAGTAATGCTTATCTAACCCGAGTTACCCCAGGTGCGCGATTAGGATTAGCAATTGTCAAACAACTGGTCAACTTAATGCAAGGTGAAATCGTTGTTAAAAGTAAACTTACAAAAGGCACAAAATTTTTAATCCGTCAGCCAATAAAATTTGCTTAGCCCGACAAAACTGAGTCACAACAATCACAACTTATGAAAGAGATAAAAAACTTTAATATCTTATTAGTCGAAGATAACCCGGACCATCAAAAATTAATTCAAGTATATTTAGAAAATACTGATATTAATCTAATCATTGCAAATAACGAACAAGAATTATTGGAAAAATTGCGTCAACCAATAAAATACGACCTAATCCTACTTGATATTCAATTACCTAAGACCGATGGTTATACACTAACCAAAAAAATAAAAGCGGCCCAAAAAGATATAACTATCATTGGGTTAAGTGCTTTTGCTATGCGTGGCGACAAAGAAAAAGCACTCGCCCAAGGAATGGTTGATTACTTAACAAAGCCTATTGATAAGCGCACTTTTCTGAAAACAATAATGAGACACCTCAAAAAACGGTAAATAATTTGGCACAGTATGCTTTTTAGAAAATCTTTTCGATATAATATAATTTTAGCCGAAGATAATCCAGACCATCAAAGAATGATTAAAGAAATTTTTAAAAAGTATAATGTTAATATTGATATTGCCAATAACGGTAAAGAATTATTAGAAATGTTACCCTTAAAACCTTATGATTTAGTCTTAATGGATATTCAAATGCCCATCGTCGATGGCTATACCGCAACCGAAAAGATTAGGGGAAAACAACAATACAAGGATTTAATCATTATCGGCTTAACCGCTTTTTCTTTACCGGGAGATGCTCAGGTCGCTATTAGTAAAGGAATGAATGACTATGTAACTAAACCAATTGATAAAAATGAATTAATAATGACGGTGCGTCGTTATCTTAATATCAAAAAGTAAATCTCACCTAAGAAATTATTAAACTAATTAATTTCACGAGCAATAAAGTCTAAAAATAAATAACCATTTATGCCTCTGAAAAATTTCTGCCGAAACTGGCTGCGAATTTTAACAATTTTGGTTTTCTGTAATTAATAATTTTGATCCAAGAATTCTTATATCAGCACACTTGACTTAAATAAAATAATTTGATATAATAATAATATATTGTAATAATAATTCTTACAAAAAAAGATTTCTGCGATATCAATAAAAGTATCTAATATTTATTACCTAAAAGCGAATATCCCATATTTGTAAATATATAATAATGATGAGACGCCAATAGTAAATTGTGTATCGTACATAATGTTTAAAAGAGTTAACATAAAAAATTATGAAAATTATTAACATTAACATAACCTCTGCAGGTTTTGGGGTATATCTCGTACCAAGCGTCTTTGCAATCGATGTTTTATTTGCAATACAATGGAGGTAGAATGGCTAAAAAGTTTCCCTTTGTTTTAATTGCCATATTTTTTGTTGTATCTGATATTGTTGCTTATCCTGAAACCCAAAGGGAATGGTTATTAAAGTTTGCTCAAGAGCAAAAGGAAAAATATCAAAAAGGACGGTCAATAGCCGAATCTATTGCGATAAGACTGGGGTTGCCGATTATCGACATAGATGCTTTGGGAAGAACTATAGAATTACAAAGATTTGAAAACGGTCAGCCAGTATATTACATTACAGAAAATTTAAATGCCGCCCGAACAATATCAACTGACAAAGTTTGGCCTGGAGGCAGTGGCGGATTTTCTTTGACCGGGTATTCGGAAACACTGGGCATTTGGGATAATGGTAAAGTTCGTAATACTCATCAAGAGCTTCACAGCCGAGTAATTTTTGGTGATGATGCCTCAGTTATCAGGGACCATGCTACCCATGTCGCTGGTACAATGATTGCTTCGGGCGTCTCGATAGGTGCAAAAGGAATGTCGTACCAAGGAATGATACAAGCATATGATTGGAATAATGACCAATCAGAAATGGTATCTGCCGCAGCCAATGGTTTAAAAGTCTCCAACCATTCTTACGGAATTATTACCGGATGGCACAAGTCCGCTTCTTCATGGCATTGGTATGGCGACTCTTTAGTATACCCAACAGAAGATTACTTGTTTGGTTTTTATTCGGCTGAAGCCAGAAATTGGGATAATATCGCTCGTAAAGCACCATACTATCTCATCGTTAAATCTGCAGGTAATGACCGATTAGAAGGTCCAACATCGCAACCAATTACGCATACCCATTCGGGAAGCGGAAGTTATATCTGCATTCACAATTTAGATGGTGCACCAAATGGTTATGATTGTATCAGTCATGCAGGGGTTGCCAAAAATATATTAACAGTTGGTGCAGTTGATGATATTCCAAATGGTTATACAAATCCTAATGATGTTATAATGTCTTCTTTTAGTTGTTGGGGACCAACTGATGACGGTCGAATAAAACCAGATATCGTTGCAAATGGTATCGGTTTACTTTCGTGCATTGCGACTTCAGATAATTCTTATGCTTCATATAGTGGAACTTCAATGTCAGCTCCGAATGCTTCTGGCTCTATCGGACTTTTATTGCAAGCAAGAAGAAATTTTTGGGGAAATAATCCATTAAGGTCATCAACCATAAAAGGACTAATAATTCACACTGCGGATGAAGCTGGTCCGCATCCGGGACCTGATTATATGTTTGGTTGGGGTTTAATGAATACTCTTAAAGCCGTTCAAGTTATGAAAGCCGATTCATCTGCTGGCGGCAATTTTATGATTAGAGAATATACCTTAAATAATGGCGGGCAAATTGAATTTCAAGTTGTGAGCGACGGAACTCAACCTCTCCGTGTCACAATCTGTTGGACTGATACTGCGGGAACACCTCCATTGCCATCTTTAGACCCTCCGGACATAATGCTCGTTAATGACCTTGATTTACGAGTCATCAGTCCAACGAATACAACATATTACCCCTGGGTTCTTGACCCGAGTGATCCTTCGGCTCCAGCAACAACTCGTGACAACATTTATGACAATGTTGAGCAAGTTCATATTGCATCACCAAATGCGGGAATATATACTATCAGAATCAATCACAAAGGAACATTGGTTGCGGCTCCACAACCAGTTTCCGTGATCGTCACAGGAATTGTTAAGATTAAAGATATTCAAGTCATTGCGATTGATTATCCTGTCGGCATAATTGAATCTACGGCAACAGTCATAACTCCTCGTGTTCGAGTAAAAAATAATGGGAATAATCCTGAAATCTTTGATGTCTGCTTAAATATCGGAAATTTCTACTTTAATGTACGTACAAAATTTCTTGAACCAGGCAATGAAGATACGGTCAACTTCTCAGCATGGATTCCAATTCGTGGAACATTCTCGGTTCGTTGTTCGGTGTATTTGGAAAATGATACTGAAAGGTCTAATGATACATTGCAAGTTGAGTGTACAGTTAATGTTCGGGATTTTGCGGCAACAAGAATAACTACACCTTTAAGCCCAGTTCAGTATGGCGATACAGTGATACCTAAAGTTTGGATTCACAATTACGGTACCGTTTATGAACTAGCAATCCCAGTTACTTTTTATATTTCTGGCGCAGTCTACCACAGCACACAATATATTGACCTGGCACCTAATGATTCAGTTGAAATTAGTTTTGATACTTTATTTGTCGAATTTGAGCAAGGCACTTATTTAATGCGTTGTACAACTAAACTGAATAATGATGCTGTTCCATCAAATAATCTAATCACGCAAGTCCTAACAACGCTCGTTCCCGGCTGGACGGAACTGTGCACAATTCCTACAATACCAGCAGGTAAAGGCATAAAAGACGGTGGTGCCTTAACAGTCGTTCACGATAAAATATATGCCTTACAAGGCGGAAACACTCCACATCTTTACCAATATGATATCGGCTCAAACACTTGGTCAAGGAAGCGCCCGATTCCCTATATCGTAGAACAAGGAAGAATTTACCAACGAAATGTAAAAGCCGGTGGTTCATTAGTAGCACTCGGTTGTACCTTATATGCATTTAAAGGTGGCATTACTTCCGAGTTTTGGGCATATCTTACAGAAAGCGATAGTTGGATAAGAAAAGCATCAATCCCTGAACGTGAATCACTTTCATTAAAACTGACTAAAGTCAAAGCAGGCGGAGCATTAGTTGCTCATGGCGATTATATATATGCTTTCAAAGGTGGAAATACTAATGAATTTTGGCTTTATAATCCAGTAACTGATTCTTGGTATCCGCGTAAACCTTTAATCACATCAGACGGAAAAAAAATAAAAGCCGGTGCCTCATTAGTTTCAGTAGATGATACAATCTATGCTTTCGTTGGCGGTAATACTTACCATTTTTATGCCTATACACCAGATACATGGATTAAAAAAGGAAATGCAATATTTGGTAATACTACTGTATCCGCTAAGAAAAAAATTAAGGATGGTGCGGCATTAACAGCCACCGTAGATGGAAAAATTTTTGCTTTCAAGGGTGGTAATACTAAAGATTTGGGATTTTATGATATTGCTTTGGATACTTGGTTTTATATTGATACTATTCCGGGAATAAGAAAAATCAAGTACGGTGCCTCAATAGTTTACCATAATTATTCCCTTTATGCGGTCAAAGGTGGAAATAACTCTGAATTTTGGCGCTACACACCACCAATTGCTAAATCAAATTTAAGAAATCTAATGCCAACTGTGCTAACCGAAAACCGACAACTCAAAACCCAAAGTCCAAAAGTTCTGGTCAATATAACACCAAATCCATTTTCAAAATACACTACCATAAAATACAATGTAGCAGTTGCGGGTAAAGTCACGATTAAATTGTACAATGTTTCAGGTCAATTGATTGAAACACTAATTAACCAATATCATACTCCTGGTTCTTATACAATTAGATTGAATGCCGAACATTTCAAAAAAGGTCTTTACTTTTTACGATTTTTTGATATAATTAATAGTATGACATTGAAATTAACACTCCCTTAACTCCCACAACATACCCATACTCCGTAGGGCGGAAGTGGGGCTCCGCCCTATTTTTTTCTACAGATTAAAAAATATTTGAGTCTTTCTTAACGATATAATAATATTGAAAATTATTCAGTTTGAATTATTAGTTAACAAGCAGATTATTGCTAAAAGGATCTATGGATCTATCGGTCATATAATGTTGTTTTTGATAAAATTATTTATTTTGAATCTCTTGACTTTTTTTAAAATTCTTATTAAGTTAATATATGGCTGATTCAATAATTACGGGTGCGCAGATAATCGGTATCGCTAATCAAAAAGGTGGTGTGGGTAAAACGACCACTGCAATAAATTTTTGCTCGGCTTTGGCCGAGGATGGCCAAAAAGTACTTTTAGTAGATATCGATCCCCAAGCACACTCCACTTCAGGATTAGGTGTTTCCCGAGAAACGGTGAAATTATCGGTCTATGATATTCTGATTGAGGCCAATAAAGCAAAAGATGCTTGTATTAACATAAATCCCAATTTTGACTTGTTACCCTCAAGTATTGCCTTGGCTGGTGCCGAAGTAGAATTAGTAAATTTATTGGGTCGAGAAATGCGCTTAAAACAGGCCTTAGAAACTTTACGAAATTCCTATTCATTTATTATCATCGATTGTCCACCATCATTAGGTTTAATCACAATTAATGGTTTAGTGGCTTCAGACCGAATTATTATTCCGGTACAATGTGAATATTATGCTTTAGAAGGCATTGTCCGCTTGTTAGAAACAATCAATTTAGTTAAAAAAAGTCTCAACCCAAACCTTGAAATTGAAGGCGTTGTATTAACAATGTATTCTAAACATCTTAACCTTTCGCAACAAGTAGCAGAAGAAGTGAGAAAATTTTTTGTGGACAAAGTATATGAAACAACAATCCCTCGGTCAGTACGATTAGCCGAAGCCCCAAGTTTTGGAAAAAGCATTTTTCAGTATGATAATAATTCTTCCGCCGCAATTGCCTATCGGAACTTAGCTCAAGAATTTCTTACGCGCATGTCCGTGCGATTAAAAAACAATAATATTAATAATGTTTCACCCATTTAGTTATCAGAAGGGTAATGGTTATGAAAAAAGTTTTAGGTAAAGGTATTTCTGCTCTTATACCTCAAACACCGGAAAAACCTGCGAAGGAGCAGAATGAAATTAATTATCTTTTGATTAATGAAATTTCTCCTAACCCCTATCAACCCCGAGAAAATCCTGAAGAAGATTTATCCGATTTAATTACATCAATTAAAGAAAAAGGAATATTACAACCAATCGTAGTAAGACCTCGGCGACAGGTAAATTCAGACCAAATCACTTATGAACTTGTGGTTGGTGAAAGACGCTTCCGTGCAGCCCGCTTGGCGGGTTTAACGGAGATCCCGGCAATTATTAAAGGAGTATCTGAAACTGAAATGTTGGAGTACGCACTTATTGAAAATATTCAGCGTGCCGATTTAAATCCTATTGAAGAAGCCCAAGGGTATAAAAAATTAGTCGAAGAATTTGGGATGACTCATGAAACTATTGCAACCAAAGTCGGCAAAGATCGTTCAACTATCACTAATGCTTTGCGATTACTTACTTTGCCCGAATCAGTTCAGAATTATCTTCGACAAGGTAAAATCACAACTGGTCATGCACGTGCACTCTTGGCCCTCGCAGAAAAGAAAACCCAAGAAATGCTTTGTGAACGAATTGTTCGCGAGGGATTATCAGTCCGCCAAGTTGAAGAACTTTGCTATCCACAAAAAAAATCTCGAATCCGAATTAGAAAATCACTTTCAAGCGTAATGGAAAAAGATTTACATATAGAGGTTTTAGAAGAAAAATTACAAGAATATCTACGTACCAGAGTTCGTATCAACAAAACCGCTCAAAGAGGTGTTATACTCATTGAGTTCTATTCGGATGACGATTTGAACCGTTTGATAAAAATAATTATGCATAAAACTGATTTCTAAAATTTATAGGGTGTTATATAAACATTATATATCGTTACCGACATATCTTATTATTTAGTTACTAATAAACAATTTCTAATATTATTTATAAAGACCAAAAAATATTCACATAGAAAAAACGATGAAACGAGTAGTAGAAATTATCATCACTCCACTATACAAAAAGAATCATTATCAGTACCGGTTTTCGTTATTAGAAATTCGACTGCTGCTTATTGGATTAGGATTATTAGTACTCTTTGCGGGGATAGGAATTTATTTAATTCATTATACCAATCAACAAAATTTAACGATCAGATATCTTTATAATCGCAATATTGAACTAGAAAATGAAAATAAAAAAGTTATCGAACTCCAAAAGAAACTAAATGATATAGAACTGGAACGGACCAAAATCGCTCGGATGCTTGGTGCAGATAAAAATCCACCCCCTATTGATTTATCTTCTTTGGAAGAGACCTATCAACCATATCCAACACCGGAAAAACAAATCTCCGCAATAAAATTTCAGCATGCACCGACAACCGGTTATATAATATCGCGAAGATTTAGTCGCATCCATCAAGGAATTGACTTGGCAACTCAACTTGGTATGCCTGTCTATGCAGTTGGCTATGGCGTTGTTGAAACAGTCGGCACAGATACCTTTTATGGAAATTATATAAAAATTGACCATGGTGATGGTTATAAGACATTTTATGGTCATCTCTATAAAACAATAAGACATATAAACGAAACAGTCAATCCAGGAGACATAATCGGTTATGTGGGGACCACTGGAAAATCAACTGCACCTCATTTACACTTTGAAATTATCAAAATTACTAATAATACAATTGAAAATCTCGATCCAGAAAGAGAGTTAAAAAATATTATTAGATAAGTATGGCTAAATCTGGTAACCTAAAAATATTCACTAAAAACTAACTCATCAATTTTTCTTTTCAGAAATAGTCATTTAGTACGGAAGGAAGTATACAGAATTTTTAGATAGTGATATTATGTATGTTCAATACCTAATTTATGTCATCGAAATAGAAATCAAAGTAAGATAATTACACCGAAAATTGGCTATTTTAACATCTTCTTTATCCTTTGTAGCATGTTTTTATGATGACTGCCCGGCCAATAAATCTTTTGACATTGCGGGCAAATTGAAAACTCCTCTTGATTCTCATAAACAAAAAAAGGCACTCGTCCTTTAACTTCAGATTTAGATAGTGGGTGTAGCAACGCACCACAGTTTAGACATCGACTAAAAGGTCTAATATTTCTTTCAAGGTTAAACTGTTTGAGTACAATTTTGACTTGATTTTGAGGAATCTCACTATCAATAAAAAACACTTCTGGATAGTTCTTTAATTTAGTATTGCGAGTAATAATAATTCTGCTCTCCATTTTAGCAATCTGAATTAAAACCAACGGACTTGTAGGTTGAATGTATTTAACATCAAAACCGAGTATTCTTAAGTCTCGAGCCAGTTTTCCGAGCATAAAATCAACTAAAAACTTCATAAACCGTCATGACTAATATTTTCTTATTGTTAAATTATATAAATTAAATGACCCTTTGTAAAGAAAATCAGTCACCCTGTTCATATCAACATAAAATCTGCACTAATTTTTAATTGACTTAAATAAAATCTATAATATAATTTTTTAATTGAGTTCATTTGAAACAAATATAACAGAATTATTTTATAATCTTCACACTGTTTAAAGAAAACAAAGTATAAATTCTATTAAAACCGGAAGTATCTGTTCTTTTAAAAACGAATAAAGCATTTTCAGTTTATTTTATTTATTACAACGAAGGGAGTTTTTATAATGGCGAAAAGAAAACAAAGCGGAATTCTTAAAAATTTATTAAAACCTGAAATACAAGAATTAATTCAACTAAAAGATTGGCAAAGTCTAAAGACCGTTCTGGAAAGTTGGTATCCCCAGGACATCGCCGATATATTGGAAGAACTTCCTGAAACTAATAGTGCCATGCTTTTTTTACTCTTATCACCCCAATTACAAATTGAAGTCTTCGAAGGATTGGAAAGTGATGTTCAGTTAAATTTGATTAAAAAAATCAGTGACGATAAGGTAAAATTGCTTATCACTGATATTGCCCCTGATGCTCGGGTAAAATTATTTGAAAAACTTCCACCCCAAATAATTCAAAAACTTAGTTTGTTGCTTTCTCCCCAAGATTTTAAAGAGACTTTAACCTTACTTGGATTCCCGGAAAACAGTGTCGGACGACTAATGACACCTGAGTATATTGCGGTAAAACCGGAATGGACCGTAAAAAAATCACTTGACCATATAAGAGCAGTTGGATTTGAAGCTGAAACAATTAATATAATTTATGTAATTGACGATACTGGTCGATTACTTGATGACATACCCTTAAGACGATTAATCTTAGCCGACCCAAAACAAACAATTCAAGAGATTATGGATAAGAATTTTATTGCCATTAATGCCCTTAAAGATCAGGAAGAAGCAGCAGCATTAATGAAGCGTTATGATTTAATCGCAATGCCGGTAGTTGATGAACATAACATTTTATTAGGCATTGTTACAATTGATGATATTGTCGATGTGCTGGAAGAAGAACAAACCGAAGATATTACAAAAATCTCAGCAATTGGACCCAAAATTGATACAGATATTATTACAAAACTAAAAGAAATTCCAATAAAAAAATTTTATCGAAGTCGGATTAGTTGGTTAATATTATTATTGGTTATGGACTTAATTACTGGTGGCATAATCCATAGTTTTGAAGAAACAATTGCCAAGTATGTTGTTTTGGTAACATTTCTACCTGTATTAATTGATACTGCGGGCAATGCGGGTTCTCAATCAGCAACTTTAGTTATTAGGGCATTAGCATTAGGAACCGTGCAAATGCGGGATTGGCTTTACCTTTTAGGAAAAGAACTTGTAATTGGTGCACTTTTGGGTTTAACTATGGGCGTGGGAATTTCAATTATGGGATTTATTAGAGGTCGGCAAGTACAAATCGCCTTAGTGGTTACCACTGCGATGATTGTGAATGTTATTATTGGTTGTGCTGTTGGCGTGCTATTACCATTTATCTTTAAAAAATTAAAAAAAGATCCTGCAACTGCGAGTGCACCATTGGTAACGACTTTAGCCGATATTTTAGGTACTGGAATTTATCTCGGTATGGCATATATCTTTTTAAAGTAATAATCTGTGATGTTCTTCTTGAAGTAATTTCTTAAGATTTTCAACGCATAATTTGACTATACTTGTAAAATGAATAATTTCATTCTATGATTTAATTTAAATGAAAAACCATATGTCTGATGATTACATTTTCGTTAAAGGTGCACGTGTTCATAATCTTAAGAACATAAATGTAAAAATCCCCAGAAACAAATTAGTAGTCATTACCGGTATTTCTGGGTCTGGTAAATCGTCGTTAGCATTTGATACAGTTTATGCGGAAGGTCAACGACGTTATATTGAATCATTATCCGCATATGCCCGACAATTTTTGGGCAGGTTAGATAAACCCGATGTTGATTACATTGCTGGTTTATCGCCAACAATTGCAATTGAACAAAGAACGGCATCGAAAAATCCCCGATCGACCGTAGGCACAGTTACTGAAATTTATGATTATTTAAGAGTTTTATTTGCTCGTATTGGTCTCCCCTATTGTTCTGAATGTCAAAAACCGATTACTTCGCAAACTGTAGACCAAATTGTTGACAATATTCTAACCACACAAGCTGATACCCCAATAATAATTTTAGCTCCGATAGTCAGAGGCCGAAAAGGTGAATATCTGGAATTGTTCGAAAATATTAAACGTAAAGGATTTTTACGAGTACGCGTTGACGGTAAAATTTTAGAAATTGAACGAGTTCCCTCTTTAGCTAAATATCAAAAACATGATATTGAAATTGTTATTGACCGCTTAACTATTAACCAATCTGATGTTTCCATACGCAAAAGAATTGCGGAATCAGTTGAATTAGCATTAAAAGAAAGTCAAGGATTATGCCTAGTCTTAATTAATAATAAAAAAGAACGAATATTTTCCAGCACATTTGCTTGTCCAGATTGCGGTTTTAGTTATGGTGAAATATCTCCGCGTCTATTTTCTTTTAATGCACCGTATGGTGCGTGTTCTGTTTGTCATGGGTTAGGTATTAAAATGGAAGTTGATGTCGAACGGGTCATCAATAATCCCCAATTAAACATCACTAATGGTGCAATTGCTCCGTGGGGCGAGGTTACAGGTCAATGGTTTCTCTCCCAACTGCAAGATTTAGCTGATACCTATGATTTTGATTTAAACACGCCTTGGAAAAATTTACCCCATCAAGTTAAAAATGTTATTCTTAATGGTAGTGAGGAAACAGGTTTCGAAGGTGTTATTCCTCATATTATGCGGTTGTATCATGAGACAGAATCTGATGCAGTTCGGGAATGGGCAGAAAAATTTATGGCCATCCTTCCTTGTCCCGAATGCAATGGCACAAGACTGAAAAAAGAAAGTCTGGCAGTTAAAATCAATAACTTAAATATTGCAGATATTTCAAGTATGTCAGTAAAACAAGCATTTGATTTCTTCAATGAAATAAAACTGTCGGAAAAAGAGAAATTAATTGCGAAAGAAGTTATTAAAGAAATTTTGCGTCGACTTCAATTTCTTATTTCAGTAGGATTGGACTATTTAACTTTAGACCGTCGTGCCGACACTTTAGGTGGCGGTGAAGAACAACGCGTACGTTTAGCGACCCAAATCGGTTCCGGATTAGTTGGCGTCGTTTATATCCTTGATGAGCCCAGTATTGGTCTCCATCAAAGGGATAATGCAAGATTACTCAATACATTAAAACAATTACGCGATTTAGGCAACACCGTGATTGTCGTTGAGCATGATAAAGAAACAATTCTTTCCGCGGATTATATAATTGATTTAGGCCCAGGTGCCGGTGAACAAGGCGGTTATGTTGTTGCTACTGGTCCACCTTCTAAAATTACGGCTAATGAAAAATCCCTCACCGGTGCTTATCTCAGTGGGCGAAAGTCGATTCCTATTCCCCAAAAAAGACGAACGCCCGGCACAGATTTTCTCATTATCAAAGGTGCACGCGAGAATAATCTGAAATCAATTGACGTTAAAATTCCTTTAGGATTATTTGTCTGTATAACCGGTGTGTCTGGTTCGGGAAAAAGCACACTTATCTTTGACATTTTATACAAACAACTTGCTCAAAAATTTTATAACTCCAAAGAAAGACCAGGAGCTCACGATGTAATTTTGAATATCGAAAAAATTGACAAAGTCATCAATATTGACCAATCTCCCATTGGACGTACGCCTCGTTCTAATCCGGCAACTTATACAAATGTCTTTACGCCAATTAGAGAACTGTTTGCTCAGACCAAAGATGCCCGTATGCGCGGATATAAACCCGGAAGATTTTCCTTTAATGTTTATGGTGGAAGATGTGAAGCATGTTCTGGAGATGGTATAATTAAAGTAGAAATGCATTTTTTGCCACCGGTTTATATTCCCTGTGATGAATGTAAGGGCAAAAGATACAACCGAGAAACCCTTGAGATTAGATATAAGGGTAAAAATATTTACGATGTTTTGAACATGACCGTAACTCAAGCCTTAGAATTCTTTTATAATATTCCTGCTATTCGGAGAAAACTTGAACTATTAAAAGATGTGGGCTTAGGTTATATTAAACTTGGACAACCGGCACCGAATTTATCTGGGGGCGAAGCACAAAGAGTTAAGATTGCCAAAGAATTATCAAAAATTGGCACCGGCAATACATTATATTTGTTAGATGAACCAACTACCGGATTACATTTTGAAGACGTTAAACTGTTGTTAGCGGTTCTCAACCGTTTAGTTGATTTAGGAAATACTGTTGTGGTAATTGAGCATAACTTAGAAGTAATTAAATGTGCCGATTGGGTTATTGATTTAGGACCGGAAGGCGGTGACCGTGGTGGCCAGATAATTGCTGAAGGCACACCGGAACAAATCGCAAAAATTTCTCAATCCTATACCGGTCAATTCTTAAAAAAAATCCTCCAAAACAATTAGCAACCAAAACTAGATTTTTGTAAAATTAAATCAAACGATATACTTAGTTTAAGTCGATCCCTTACTCGATATCATATAGGTAGGTAAGTATTAAGTACTTGACTATTAAGCCGCATAATTTGGCTCCACCATCTACTAATTGAATAATCTAACCATTATTTTCTAAATAATTAATTCATCTATCGGTAAAATATTATACTCTTTAACTTATATGGTACTCCACAAGATTAAAACCAGGTAATTTACTAATCTATTCTATGCTATTAGATATTTGATTCATAAGATATCGACAATATTCTGGAATGCAAAAGGAATATTTGTGGGATTACACTAAAACAAACAGTGTCAATAAAACAAAAAACTATCTGATTTTATTTATTTATGGGTTATCATAATTCGAACCTGAGTGAAGATTTAACCAAAATTTTCAGTTTCTTATAAACTTATCTTTATTCTTTTAATTTCTCTTGAATCTGGTCTAATTTATTTTGGGCGGTAATGCGCAATCGTTCATCGTCGGATTCTTTAAGACATCGATCAAAAAATTCTATGGCTCGTTGCCAATTTTTCAGTTCAACTGCAACCTTACCGGCTTCATACAATGTTATTCCCAACATTGCTGAATTTTTTTCCTGACGATAAGTATTATACGCATTGATAAAATAGTTTAGTGCTTCATCTAATTTACCCTTTTTTCGGTAAATTGTCGCTAATCGAAAAAAACCACTGCCGGATTTTCCGAATTTCTCAAATGATTCATTTATTGTTTTTTCGGCTAATGAATATTTGCCTAACTCAACATAATAATCTGCTAACTCAAAATAAATATTTTTTAGCATTATTGAATTAGGATATTTCTGCTTGAATCTTTCTAATACTTTAACTGCCTCATCAACCCTTCCTAAACTAAAGTAGGATTTTGCTAATGCCCAATGAGCAGACTCACTTTCCACCGCTTGGGGAAATTCTTGAATCAACTTGTTATAAAAAATTAAAGCACTATCATAACGGGCTTTTGCATAATAGAGTTGGGCAACTGCTGATAACGGTTTATGTAAAATGCTTGCCCTGGGAAATTCCTGGATTATCCTTAAATAATTATCAATTGCTTTATTTGTATCTCCCAGATGGCTATAACATTGAGATTTCTCAATTTCGGCAGCAAGCACAAAGCTTGTGATTGTATCTATTATGCTAACTTTTTCTAACTCAGCGACTGCGGAATCAAACTTATTTGTCAAATAATAAAAATGTCCGATTTCGTATTGGATTTTGGCGCGATTAAAAGATCGGGGATATTTTTCTAAATACGATTTCCGCATCGCAATCTCATCCGAATAGATTCCTTGTCTTAAATATACTAACTCTCGATTATATCTCACTAAATCAAGAAGTGTATCCCGAGAATTTTTTTCGGCTACATTGTAAAAATCGATTGCGCTTTTTAGACTATCCAGTGCAAAATAGGCATCTGCGATTCCTTTCAATGCATAGCCATATAAATCTCCTTGAGTTATTTTCGCAAAATTCTGGATCGCATAATAATAATTACGATGCTGAATGCCAACCTGTCCTAAAAGATAATAAACCTCAAAAATATCGTCATCTTGCGGGTATTCTCTGAGAAATTGTTCGCCGTAAAATTTGACTTTCGCAAAATTAGCTAAGTTATAATAACTTTTGATTAAATTGAACAAAGCCTGCGGACGAAACTGCGATCGGGGAAATTTGTTCAAGAACTGTTCACAAGTTGCAACTGCTTCCAAATAATTCTTTTCTTGATAGATTATATTGGCTAAATTAACCATCGCTTCTTCGATGAAGGGACCATCAACATATGATGCCAAGAATTTTCGGTAGGCTCTTTGGGCTCGAGTTAGTTTGTTTTGGCGGTGATAAATTTTGCCTGTATTATACAATGCCCAGCCACTTAAAGCTGTGTTAGGAAAATTTGCAATTACTGATTCAAAATATTGTAATGCTTTTTCATATTGATTTAATTTCAGATTCGCCATCCCCATTCTAAAATGGGTTTGTGCTTTAAATTCATCATATGTATCTTGTGTTATGGCATTAAATTCATTAATTGCTTTTTTGTAATCTTTCTTTTCTAAATAAAGAGTACCTAAGACTAATTTAATTTTATTTTGTACTCGGATATCCGTCGTATTAAGATTTTTCAAGGTATTAAAACTTTGATCTTTATCATTACTCAAATAGTAGCTTAAACCTAATAAGAAAAAAAGTTCTGCAATAATCCGCGGGTTTTTAATTTCCGTCATCTTCTGAATGGCTAATTTAAGATATTTTTCGGCTAATTCAAAGTTCTGGCTACACAATGCAGTTGCACCAATAAAATATGGTAACTCTACAGGTTGCTGTTCGGCTTTCGTCCGACTTTCATAGTTGAGCAAGCAATTTAGGCCGTCAGCATATTTGCCAAGCCGGTATAAAGCAATGCCATAATAAAAAAGAAAATCGGGTTCTGGATTTTGATTGTATTTGATTATCTGATTAAAGCATTCAACTGCTTGTTCGTCTCGATTTTGTTCTAGGAAACATCGACCTAACCAATAACAGGCTACGGATTTTTTGATACTGTCATCAGCAACTTTTAAGGCTTTTTGAAAATATCTTTGTGCGGAAACGAACTCTCGTAAATAAAAATCTGCTTTGCCGATTATCATCAATCTTTTCCAATCAAAAAGTTCATGAGACCACAGATTAAAATTTAAATTTGTCAGGGCTTTTACTTTGTTAAATTCCTTAAGGTTATAGCATAAATTAATATTATTAGCCGGACTAAAATTAAAAAGACTACCGATAATCAATAAAAAAAAGAGTAGACATTGAAAAAATCTTAATTTTCCCAACACAAAGACTTTTTTAAACATTTTATACATTTTATTAGTTAATTATAACATTGATAATTTAATGTATCCAAATTATCACCTAATTGGTGTCTGTTTATAGATGATTTGCAAAATATATGCCTAATAAAAATTGCCTTAAACAACAAAGATCTTCAATAAAAGTATAAGACTTTTAACGGTTTCGTCAATATTCTATTGGAACATTTTCCAGTACGGTCTATCTTGATTTTTTTAAAATTTTTAATATAATTGATAATAATTTTCTGTTTTATTTGACTACTAATTTTAAACTCTTGTCTTAAATAATGGTAAATAAAAGCAATCTAATAGAGCAAACATATAAAAGGTCTCTCGCAGAATTAATGTCTCAAAACCGAAAGTCTATCGACTCATTGACTGCAGTACCTTTAGAAGCAGAGTAATATGTTACGTTGCAAATCATAAAATCAGAAAGGAGACTTTGTGGATATAATTGTTTGTCTTAAAATGGTCCCAGATACTTCAGAAACCGAAGTACGGGTTGATAGTTCAGGAAAAGATATTTTGAAAGTCCGATTAATTTATACTACGAATGAAGCAGATAATTATGCGTTAGAAACGGCGTTATTATTAAAAGAGAAATTTGGGGGCACAAT